>Ga0307374_10000090_pt1 | contig 153156 bp, 134 predicted proteins | sample OX3MG_FD_202532 | JGI IMG/M metagenome (GOLD analysis project Ga0307374, IMG submission 202532) | Soil microbial communities from Risofladan, Vaasa, Finland - OX-3 | ecosystem: Environmental > Terrestrial > Soil > Coastal area > Acid sulfate soil | place: Finland: Risofladan, Vaasa...
GCAACAAGATCAGGTAGGGCACGACGAAGGCCCATTCTTCGTCGCTGACATCAGTTGGATAAGGTGTTCTAGTTTTCATCCTTCATTGTATCACATTTTGAAGTCGAGTCCCTAACAGGCTCTAGTGTTTCAGAAGCGGGATCTGCCGACGACGTAGTTACGCTCAGTAGTTCTTGCAATTCGTTCCAGGCATAGGCTAAGGGGTTCTGCCTGTACCCATATTCGCCGGGGCGCACCTCTATGGTAAGGCTGCCAATTGTTGGTATCCATGAGGTGCGCCCCGTTCTCTTTACCAGATGTTGGCGCTCCGCATAGCGCAAATAACCAATTACCAGCTTGCGAGCTGCACGCGAATGCTGCAATCGTGTATCCACCAGCCGTCCCTCGCCCACCAGAAGCTTAGCCTGCTGTTCTATACACTTCGCTATATCGTCCAACGCAAATACGAGCGACCCCGTCCGGCTGGCCTGCACAAGAAAACCTGTTGCCAGCAACGTGCAGGTAAAGCGCATATGCAGCAGCCATGCATCGCGCAGTTGCTCATCCAGAGTTTGTTGCGTCACCAATGGAGCATGCTCGATCATAGGCGCAACATCTACAAAAATACCTGAACGCCGGGTTGTCATGAAATCATAGCTAATCGCGATGGGTACAACGCACAGCGTCGCTGGACAGTCGCGCACAAAGCGATGAGCCGCAGCCGTCACCGCGCCAACCGTGCCATCAGGCGAGATTCTACCTTCCGGTGCGCCCCATAATGAACCACCGTCATGAATATACCTCGCGATATGCGCCAGTTCTTGCCGCGTTTCCGCCATCACAAAACGTTTCATTTGCCCGCGCAGCGGCTCACGAAAAATATCAACGCTTTGCCAGTCTTGCAATGATTGCTGGTAACGCCACGAGAGCAGGTGAGAAAGGTGTTGCCCTTTTGCTTGTCCACCACGTTCATCTGAATACTTCACCACTTGCTGCAAAAATACCGGCGTCAGCGCATCTTCAATCTCCACATCGCCAGCAATCTCTATCGCATCCTGTATCCACACTTCGGCGGGGCGCATATGTACATTTTCCAGTGGGAATACGCCTAACCCACGCAAAATGGCGGCCAACGGAATGAGCCGCACAAAACGGGCAAACCAGCGTGGTCGCAGCACAATACGCGCTAAAAAGCCAGGCGAGAAAGCATCACTGCGCATCGCGAACCGCACATTTCCCGCCAGCGCACGCCAGCCACGATGTCCCAACACAACGGGAATCTCCACCATTGGATCAAGATCGCGCCGGTGGCACATCGCGAAGTACGCCGGGTGTGTTCCATCATCATGCTGCAATCCATGCACCTCTACCCGGTGAAACACGTTGACGGCGATCCAGAAGGCGCTCGCCAACGCTACCCGGCTGATTGCGCTCAGCGATAATTTGAGGTACTGCAAAGCGTGGCTCCTTCTCACGCTCCCCCCGCGAGAGGAAAAACATTGTCCATTAAATTTCTATCACAAAGTAGCGGCAATTGGCAAAAAATGCGTGCATAAACGCTTGACGTCGGCAGAACAATATGTTTAACTTATAACAAATTTTCTAATTCGCACGTAGAGAAAGCACCAATCATGACCACATTCACACCCTGGGCCGATACTGTTAACGCCGCCATAGCCTACCTCGGCAACACCGACCCAGTGATGGCAAACGCTATTGCAATGGTCGGGCCATGCACCCTTATCCCCAATCCGAATATTTTCGAGGCGCTGGTAGATGCCATCATCTCGCAACAAATCTCTGTGAAGGCTGCTGACGCCATTGTTGCACGGGTGCGTGCCGCCACTGCCGATGGTCTGATTACGCCGGAAGCGCTGCTGTTGCTTGACCACGATGCACTGCGGGCGGCGGGACTTTCGACACCAAAAGCACGCTATATTCGTGACCTGACTGAGAAAATCACCGGCGGACAACTCGACCTGGCAGTGTTGGAGCATCTCGCCGACGAAGAGGTGATCGAGAAACTGGTCGCGGTCAAGGGCATTGGACGCTGGACGGCTGAAATGATCCTGATTTTCTCGCTGAGTCGCCCGGACGTGCTGCCCGTAGATGACCTGGGCTTCATTGAAGGTGTACGCGGGTCTTATGGGCTGTCAGAACGACCCACGCGCAAAGAGATGCAGGCACGCGGCGAACAGTGGCGACCCTATCGTACCTTCGCCACATGGTACATGTGGGGCATACGCCGCCTGTCACAGCACAACGACCGCGCACGAACACGCATCGTCTCTTTGTGAGTTGCGCTGCCAGTGCTATAATATTTCTTAATATGGATAGATTCGATACCCCTGACAACTACTATGGCACATTAGGTGTTCCTATAGATGCCAACAGCGATACAATTAAGCGGGCTTATCGCCAGCTTGCGCGACGCTACCACCCGGATATTGCCGGGCCGGAGGGTGCCGTGCAGATGAAGCGGATTAATCGTGCCTATGATGTCCTGCGAGACCCGCAAAAGCGCCTGAACTACGATACTATTCTCGGTGGCGTGGTTGATTTACGCAATGGTGGCCTGGCGCGTCCACGCCCAATGGCGCGTAAATTTGAACCGACCGAAGATATCGAATTTTCGGGTCTGAGTATTTTCAGCACAAAAGGGCCATTGCATGCCGGCCCCAGGCTCCAGACACAGATTGGCGTTATCTCGACTATCAGTTATGTCAGGACAGACGACGGAGAACGTGTTGGCATAGGCACGCTTGATGGAGCGGGACTTTGTTGGCGTGTGGGCAGTACGGATACGCAGGAAACCCAGGTACGGTTTGCTGCCGATCCTTCACTGACGGTAGAATCGTTACGCGAACTCCGTTTCTCACCGGCGGGTGGCTTGCTGGCGGGTTGGGGCAGACTTGGCCTCCATGTCTGGGATACGCAGGATGGCTCATTATTGTGGAGCTATGCGCTGGGGCAACGTGCCATCTCGGCGCATTATTCACTGGACGTAGTGCTGCGCGAACATGCGAGTGGTGAGCGTGGCATTGTCATGGCATTACCCATCTATAGCGACGACCCACGCGGGCCACGGGCGCGAGGAGTGCGCGGCACCGGCGTTGTTAGCCACATCGTGGGTACTGCCGCCGATGCGTTGAGTGAACCACTCGTCTGCGCGGAAGACGATATGGAAAAACGGCAATTCTGGGCCATTCGCCTGCGTACACTATCACGGGATGCGCGTATCCTGCTCACGCTCTCCTGCGCCAACGTGCCACAGGAAAAGGAGCAGATGATTGTCATACGCCGCTGGGATTTGACGGCGCGGTCGCGCTTCGGTGGCAAACTGCGTCCACAGATAAGTACTTCGATCATCGCCGGGTGCTGTGCCGAGTGCGAACCACCGTATACCATGACACCCGATGTGCGCACGCTGGCCTATCGTTACGCAGGCCACAAAGTACGGCTCTATGACATAACAAATGGCCTGTTCAGCGAATTGCCCAGTGGAGGGATGGGCGGCAGCGCCCGCATGGCAATTTCACCCGATGCACAATGGTTAGCGGTCGCTCGCGAAGATAGTGAGGTAAACGAGGGCGTAGTTGACCTGTGGTCAGTGCCGACAGGACAACTGGTACAAAAAATGTACCATCCCTGGCAGATTAGCGCCCTACATTATACTGAGAAACAGCTCATTGTCGCCCTCACAGACGGCACTGTGCAAATTTGGCAGTAATTAGGCCGCGTATTTGTTGCTGTATCGTCTTCCTGTTCGTTGGTTACATTATAGGGTCTGGTGATCAATTTGAATTGTTCTGGAGTAGTAAAGAATAATTGCGAACTCCCAAAGAAGCGAGGTAATATTACATGCGTATTTCGGTGGTAGTCCCGGTCTATAACGAGGAAGAGACTGTCGCGCAGGTACTGGAATCACTCTCACAGGTACCGCTCGATCTTGAAGTAGTGGTGGTGGATGATGCTTCCACAGATCGCACCTGGGAGATTCTGCAAGCATTGCAGCAAAAAGAGCCCTTTACCGGCTATCGTTTCATCCGTCACGAGAAAAATCAGGGCAAAGGCGTGGGATTGCGCACAGGCTTTGCCATGTTGAGCGGAGACCTGGTGACGGTACAAGATGCCGATATGGAATATGATCCGCAGGATATTCCGTCGCTCGTGCGCAAATGGGAAGAAGCAAGCAATCCCATGACTGTTGTCTACGGTCGCCGCGACCTGTCCGGGCAAAAGTTCGCTACACGCTGGGGCAACCACTTCCTGACCACCATCACCAATATACTCTTTGGCTCGCGTATTCACGATATGGAGACGTGCTACAAATTAATGCCCGGCAACGTGGCCCGTAGCTTACCAATGACGGGTCGCCGTTTCGAGATCGAGCCAGAAATTACCTCGTGTGTTCTCCAGGCTGGCTACACCATCCTTGAAGTACCTATCAGTTACAAACCACGTGTCGCCAAAAAGCTCAACCCCTGGAAGGATGGGTGGCCCGCGTTAGCCATGCTGCTACGCCGTCGTTTCAGCACACCCTTTCGCGTTACCGAACCAGTCACAGTAGCAGTTGCAGAGAAGCAGCCGTCAACGGTGACTTCAACAACCATGAAACAGTGAACGGCGCAGCATGGTACAATACAGTCACATATTTCTATAGGAGGAATTACCATGCCAGAACGTCCTAAAATACTTGTTACACAGAAAGTTCCCGATCCCGCCTACCCGTTGCTCGAAGCCATTGGCGATGTAGAGGCGAATATGGAAGAGGGAGTTATCTGGCCTTACGAAGAACTGATGCGGCGCGGGCCAGGACATGACTATATTTACAGTTTATTGACCGATAATATTGACGCCAATTTCCTGCAAGCCTGCGCAGACGCTTCACCGCGCCTCAAAATGGTCGCAAACATGGCCGTTGGCTTCAACAACATTGATGTCGAGGCCGCGACACGTCTGGGTATCGCTGTCAGCAACACGCCCGGCGTCCTCTCCGACACAACCGCCGACCTCGCCTTTGCCCTGTTGATGGCAACAGCGCGGCGTATTCCAGAGGCTGAACGCTTCTTGCGTGCAGGCAAATATACCGGTTGGGGTCCATTGCTCTTCTGTGGCGCTGAAGTGCATCACTCCACGCTCGGCCTGATTGGTGCCGGGCGCATCGGCAAACTTGTCGCACAACGCGCACACGGCTTCGAGATGAACGTTCTTTACTACGATGTCTATCGCATGTCGCCCGAAGATGAGCAGCAATTCCATCTCACCTATCTGCCAATGGATGATGTCTTGCAGCAGTCCGATTTCATCAGCGTCCACACGCCGTATATGCCTTCCACGCACCACCTCATCAGTGATCGGGAATTTTCGTTGATGAAACCCATCGCCATCATCATCAACACGGCACGCGGCCCCATCGTTGACGAAAAAGCTCTGGTACGCGCACTACAAAACGGCACCATCGCCGGTGCGGGCCTGGACGTATTCGAGAACGAACCTGCTGTCGAGCCGGGACTTCTCACAATGGAAAACGTTGTCCTCTTGCCCCATATCGCCAGCGCCTCCCTGAAAACGCGCACATTGATGGCGACAATGGCAAGCGACAACCTCGTCGCCCACTTCCACGGCGAACAACCGCCCAATATCCTCAATCCAGAGGTTTTGAAGTAACTGAAAGGATATAGGAAAGGATACAATTGCAGCACCGTTCGGGTGCTGCAATTGTATCCTTTCCTTGATAATAGAGGAGAACATATCACATGACACGAACAGGAACACTTCTGGAGAAAGAACCCGGACTACACACTGTTTTTCAAGGTGAGGAGCATCCCTATGTTCGCTGCGTCCTCGCCGACTTGACAGACCCCGAACGCCACTTTGAATGCCGCGTCTTAGATGAGCAGGACATCCCTTTCTCCACCGGCGATACTCTCACTCTTGAAGTTATTAAAGTAGTCACGGAACGGCGGAGTGGCATTGTGAGATTTGATTGTCGTCTGCCTGGAAGAGAGACACACGAAGAACAAAAATAGACAAGAACCACGTCAACATTGCCACACAAAATTCTTGTGAGAACCCCCACATTGAGGTATAATGGAAGCATAGAGACATCCCCACTCCGGGGAACATGCGACGGGTGAGAAAATCCGTCGCTTCGTCATTTTCATGAAGAGATTTTTTATAAGGTGGGTATAAGAAGCATGAGAGAGAATGCTAGCAGAGGTTCAGATACATTTTCACTACCAACAACGCCACCAGCAAATATTCGGTTGCTGGTCATTGATATAGACGGCACATTGCTCAATCCAGAGGGGGAAATTGCACCTCAAACGCGGGCAAGCGTACAGGCGGCGAAGGAGGCTGGCGTCGTAGTCACGCTGGCAACGGCACGCCGCTATTGCAATACCGCGCCAATTGCCGATGAACTGGGCATTGATTGCCCGCTCATTCTGTGCGATGGCGCGTTAATTGTCCAGCATCCTCAGTCGCAGGTGCTGCATACTCACCCGCTACAGGCTGCCATAGCGCAACAGGCAGTAAATATTATGGCGAGCTATGAACATGATGTTCAACCTGTTGTCCATCCCAACCTGGGATTAATCGAAGAGGTATGGACTGGTCCAGCCGAACGTGACAACTTGTGGATAGAGGCGTATATTCTTGCCTATCCCGACAGAGTAAACCGCATGTCCTACGCGGAACTCTGCATAGGACATCCCGACCCGCTGCGCGTGGTTGCCTTCGCGTCAGAAGAGTCCATTCAGGCGCTTAAACCGGCCATATCTACACTGCACTGTTCGTGGAATGCTATTAAACGTGGCAACTACGGCTGCGCGGAGCTTGCTGTGATGGCCCCCAATTGCACAAAAGCCAGTGGAGTAATTGCGTTGGCACGCACATTACACATTCCTCTGACTGAGGTAATGGCAATTGGCGACAACAACAACGATATTCCGATGCTGCAAGCCGCTGGCTGGGGAGTGGCAATGGGACAGGCCCCCACCCCGGTTAAAGCAGTTGCACAGGCCATCACAGCCAGCAATGCAGAGGATGGCGCAGCACAGGCAATTGATCGTTACGTTCTCGGTGCGGTTCGCAAGGTGGCCTCAAATTCGCGTAATCGCACCACCTGTTTGTGATTTGGCGATGCTTGCCAGCGTTTTCGCTTCACGAGTTCAAGAGCGTCCTGAGCATGCATTCCATCATAGACCAACACAGCACAGGTGAGCAGAACGCTGCGTCCTACGCCATGTTCACAGTGTATGAGTACGCGCCCTCCCTGCTTTATATGCTCGTTCACCCATTTTGAACCGTCCATGAGTTGCTCGACTGTCAGAGGGTGAGTGTCAAGCGTCGGCAGGTGAAGCAATTCGATATGCTCTTTCGCCATTGCTTGCGCATCGTCACAATATTCTGCTCGCGTATCCACAACGCCGGTAACGCCCACGTGAGCCAAAGCCCGGATATCCATCGGGCGCACACGCCCACCAACCGCGAGATGGTCAGTCGCCCAACTCATATTCAGCTTATCGGGTAAAGGAATATGGATCGCCAGCGCAAAATGTTCTGTGCTTGAACCTTCAGGGAAAAGATGCGCGGCAACCCGTGTCCAGACACGATATGTCAAACGCACAATGCCCGAAGAAAACCAGACCAGAGCAGAAAAATGCACCCGGGGCGGCTCTGTCTGTTCTATTTGCTCAACATTGCCGTTAGTGGATGCACCCGGTGCATCGGCTATACGAACAGGTACCTGTGTATATGTCCCATCTCTTTCAGTCGGCGGAGGTGTAATCGTTGGATCAGACGACATGGTAATATGCTATCCTTCTTCTATCTCTCACTTATTGAGAAATCGCTAATGGTGGCAGAGCAGAGATAACCTCAACCGCCCCAACTCCCATTTCCTTCTGTTCATCTCTCTGCATGACACGCTGCAATGAAGCAATCGCGCACTCAATCATACTATCATCGGGTTCGCGTGTCGTCAAACCCTGTAATGCCAACCCCGGAGCGAGCAACCAGCGGACAACGCGAAAACGGTAGTTCGCCGCACCCAACCGCATCAGTTCATACGCAATACCTGCCACCACAGGAATAAGCACAATACGCGACACGAATTTAATCAGCAATGACGGCGAACCCACCAGCGCAAAGACGAAGATGGATACCACCATCACCAGCAAGAGAAACCCGGTGCCGCAGCGCGTATGCACCCGCGAAGCGCGGCGCACGTGGGGAATATCCAACGGGTCGCCCTGCTCCATCGCGTTAATCGCCTTATGTTCCGCACCATGATAACCAAAGACGCGCTGGATATCCGGCACTCGCCCAATGAGGTAAAGATAGCCAACCAGCAGCGCAAGACGAATCACGCCTTCAACAATGAGGTTGAGCCAACCATTCCCTAGCTGATTGTGTAGCAAACTCGTGATAAACAACGGCCCCAGAAAAAATACCAGCACGGCAAAACCCAACGAGAACAGGAGCGTAATGGCTAGCATAAAACCACCAATGCGCGGAGGCTTCTCTGGTTGCTCACTCAAACTGGTATCCTCGTGAATAACATCATGAGCGCCATTCAGCATGCCATCATCTCGCGTCTGTGGAGTTACCTCATGCTCTTTCTGTTCAGCCGTGGGGTCAACGGCTCCAGTTGACACATTCGCGGAAAAGGTCATCATGCGTGTACCCAGGATGAGCATTTCCCAGAGCAATAGCAGACCGCGCACGAATGGTAGGCGGAAGATGCGATTCTGATAAAGATGAGGATTTAACCCCTCTTCATGCAGATAAATACTGTCATCCGGGCGGCGCACCGCGACAGCTACCGATGTACGCCCACGCATCATCACACCTTCCATCACAGCCTGACCACCATAGTAGTACTTTGCCATACGATACCCCTTCTTTAATGTGGCGCACCAGACTACTTATCCCGTTTCTGGTCTATATCTATGATATGCGCACGACGATACGATAATCCCGTTGAACGTAAATGCGCCAGGCGACGCATGACCGGACTACGTAAAAAGCTGACTCGTGACATGCGCGGCAACTTGCGAAGTGCGGCCCGTGTGCGTACATCAGCACGTAACGGAGCCAGCAATGTACTGCGACTTTTGCGCCAAAGTGCCGTCTGCCAGATGCCGGGCTTCTCCAACGGAGGCAGAAAACTTAAAATAGTTCCAGCTATGTCAAAAGATGCGCGGGGACGGCTGATACGCTGCGCGTTCTCGTGCCAGCGCCGCAACTCCAGCGACCCTGGCTTAATAAGCAGGCGTAAGGTGTCCACCAGTTCAATCGCGTCATGCGCCAGCACGCCCACCTCGTTCTTCAGCACATAGTCTACATTGCCCTCTTCCTGTCCCGGCACATAGCCACTCAGGATAATAGGCAAGTCACAGGCCAGGGCTTCGGCAATCGTTCCCGGCCCCGCCTTCGTCACAATCACATCCGCAGCACGCATCATCTCCGGCATGTTTTGCACAAAACCATACACCTTCGCCGGAACGTGCAGACTTGAACGAGTTCGTTGCAAATGAGCATACAAACGCTTGTTCCGCCCCGTGATAATCAGCATCTGCACCGGGAGACGCGCACGCGAAATTGCACGTACCGCCTCTTGCAAACCACCGGAACCTTCGCCACCACCAACCAGCAACACCACAGGTACATCTTGCGCGAGACCAAATTTTCGCCGCAATTCCTCTTTGCTTTCCGTCGGGCGGCTAAATTTGGGGTCAATCGGCATGCCTATCACGCGCACCCGCTCGGGATCAAGGTCTCGCTCAAGATAGAGTTGCTTCGCGCGTTCGGTAGGAACAATATAGCAATCGGCCCCTGGCGCAAACCAGGCATAGTGAACACTAATCAGGTCGGTGACAACCGTTATAAAAGGTATGTTCAGATGCAGATCGCGCAATGCCTCAATGGTCACGTGATTGAGCATGGCATGAATTGAGACAATCACGTCGGGCTGGACGCTGGTGATAAGCTGCAATAATCCTTTGTGAATCAATGGAGTAGCGACTGTCTTCACTGCCGCAACGCGACTACTCTCGTTACTCAAATGAAAAACACGCCCATACAGCTTGGGGTTATAGCGAATAGTCGGCCCGTAGAGCTTGACCGCTTCACGCAAAGGGAAACGGCTATACTCCTCGAAGACATTCACAATCTCGATACGATATGTTGGAGGAGGTAAAGCAAGCAACGTAGATGGTTCAGATGATCCAGGTGACATAACAGACTCAGCCATCCCCTCTATCCCTCCCACATGTTGTTGCTGTTTCGCCTGCCACGCTTCTTGCTCTTGTTGCGATATCACAGCAATCGCATTGCGAATGGCATTCGCCGCGCTACGATGTCCAGCCCCAGTATCAGCAATAAGGAACAGGATAGTTCGCTGCACTGTATTCGCCAAGCCACTCACCTCGTACTCAAGAACTAACGTCAAATAGCAAGCAGGGATAAAGGAGATCGTTATACTCTCCCTTATCCCCGTTTCGTTCCATCCTGAGAACTTACTCCTCTTCCTTGAGGTTAAAGCGCTTGCGGAAACGCTCTACACGCCCGGCGGAGTCCAGGATACGCTGCTGCCCGGTGAAGAACGGATGACATTTTGAGCATACGTCTACCTTCAACACAGGTTTCACACTGACGGTTTTAAAGCTGCTGCCACAGGCACAACTGACTGTAGCTTCAATATAATTTGGATGTATTCCTTTTTTCATGACCACTCCTGTGAGATATCAAATTTATAGTTGCGAGCATGATTGTACATGGATATGACCCATCCGTCAAGATACCCCACAACTGAACGCCCATTGTAACTATGTCAGGCACCTGGCATAGTTAGACCTGCTGCGTATTTCTACCTATTCTACCATAGAATAACACCGGGCGGCAGTATTTTATGCCCAATTTCCTTTTGTCTGGCAAAAATTCGGTCCACCACGGTTTGTGTGGTACACTACAAAACAGAGAGACAATACAACTTTTTATTTTGCTTGAGGAACAACATCCATCATGATCGAACGCTACTCACTACCGGAAATGGCCGCCATCTGGTCATCTACCCATAAAACCGATACCTGGCTCCAGGTCGAATTGCTCGTCTGCGAAGGATGGGCGCGTGAAGGCGTCATTCCACCGGAAGCCATCGAGAAAATACGCCGCGCTCGCTACAACGCCGAACGCATGCAGAAAATTGAGCAGGAGACACACCACGATGTGATCTCATTCCTGCGCTCCATTCAGGAACAACTTGGCCCGGAGGGACGCTTCATCCATCTCGGCCTGACCTCTTCCGATGTGCTTGATACGGGACTCGCGGCGCAAATCAAAGAGGCGGGCTCACTACTCACCCTATCATTAGCCACGCTCATTCAAACCGTTGCGCACGCCGCAGAACACCATAAATACACGTTGATGGTGGGACGCACGCATGGTATTCACGCCGAGCCAATCACCTTTGGGCTGAAACTTGCCATGTGGATGGACGAATTGCGGCGCGGCCAGCAGCGTCTCGCGGCTGCTCTCGAAGATGTCACCGTTGGCAAAATTTCAGGCGCAGTCGGCACACACGCAACGATTCCTCCACAGATTGAGGAATATGTGTGCGAGTCAATGGGCTTAGGCGTAGCTCCTATTTCCAGCCAGATTGTGCAACGCGACCGCCACGCGCACTTCATTACAGCGCTCGCGCTCATTGGCAGCTCGCTCGAAAAAATGGCACAGGAGATTCGCCACTTGCAACGCACTGAAGTCAGCGAAGCTTTCGAGCCATTTTCTTCTGGTCAACAGGGTTCATCGGCTATGCCACACAAACGCAACCCGGAACTCTGCGAGCGCATCTGCGGGCTGGCGCGTGTACTACGTGGATTCTCCGTAACAGCGATGGAGAACGTTGCCCTCTGGCACGAGCGTGATATCAGCCATTCGTCCGCCGAGCGTATCATCCTTCCCGACGCCTGCACGCTAATACACTATATGCTGCACATTTTCAACACGGTCATGAGCGGCCTACAGGTAGACGAGGAACGTATGCTTTTCAACCTGAACATGACTGGCGGCCTCATCTTTTCACAACGCATTCTGCTTGCCCTCATTGATAAAGGCATGGGACGGCAAGAAGCTTACAAGATCGTGCAACGAAACGCGCAAAAAGTCTGGGGTATGGCTAGCCACGGCCCTATCGCTGAACCCGCACTCCTTAATGCACTCAGCAACGATCCAGAAGTGGCTGAATATCTCACTCCCGACGAATTAAAGCATTTGATGAACACCGACTATTATGTCAAATACATTGATACAGCGTTTGCGCGAGTGGGCTTAGAGAAGGAGGTCTGAACCCTCCTTGATGACAGAAGAAAAAAACAGCATCGCACCCGGCGATAAGCAGAGGCGGAGCATGTCGCTCCTGCCTTCGCTATTGTTGCTCGGCGGCATCACGGAATTCTTATACATTCTGGTGCTAGCACTAACATCTTTGCCAGGACTGCATTTTATGTCCACCCCCCTCATGTCGGCGTGGTCATGGACACTTGCACCCTCACACTGGCTTTTTCCGAGCGCGTGGACTATAAAGAGTGCAACAGGTAGCACAGAGCAATACGACTGGCTCCATGCCATATTATTTGCGATCGTTTTATTCGCCTTAATAGGCACGTATGTACTTGCTATTCTTGTGGCGCTACGCAGGAAAAATATGGTGAATGCACCGTCCCGCTGGTTTCTTGTCATATTAGGTGCAGTTCTCGTCTTTAGCCTCACGTTGCTGTTCCAACCAACGCTCCTCTCCGATGATGTCTTTAGCTATATTTTCTCTGGTCGCATGCTCAGTATCTATCACGTTGACCCATTGAACACCATCCCGGCACAATTCCCCGGCGACCCGTATCTCCAGTGGGTCATAGCGGGGCGCAACACCACAAATATCTACGGCCCGCTCTGGCTCTATATCGCCTCTTTGCTGGTAACGTTCAGCAACAATCCCGTTGTGACTCTGCTCCTTTTTAAAGGAGTGGCGATCCTCTCGCATATCATCAATTGCCTGTTGCTCTGGGCTATTCTCGGCAAAATTGCCCCCACGCGCCGTTTACTGGGAACACTGCTCTACGCCTGGAATCCACTGATACTGTTAGAGTTGGCCGGAAGTGGACATAGCGATGGGGTACTGATTACCCTTTTTCTCCTTGCCACATGGTTGTATGTACAGAATAAAGGACGCTGGCGCGAACTGGCGGTCATAGTCATCCTCGGTTTCGCGATCAGCATGAATTTCATTGCCTTATTAATTGCTCCCCTATTTTTCTGGTTTCTCGTGAGGTCAGAACACAATGTCACGCGCAGCTTGTGGGGCTTCTGCTGGCGTATGTGCATAACGCTGTTTATTGCTGCTCTCGTGAGTTTCCCGCTCTGGCGTGGCGAATCCACATTTTTCGCCTTGACTTCAGCCGTTGATATGTCACACTTTGAACACTCACCGGTCGGATTGCTCACGCAACCAACGCGCTGGTTCTTTGGCCTGGTCGCGCAGTGGGCCAATTTTCCTCCTGTCATGCAGCCGACAGCGGCGGCGGATACCACACTGCGAGCCTCGACCATCTTCATCTTCGCCCTCATCTTTTTCCATTTGTTCGGCAAAGTGCGTCATGCCACAACTACTATCGGTGGTATGCGCTACAGCCCCGATGCAGACCAGCAAATGAACCTGCCCGGTTTTGACGTGTTGCTCGATAGCTGGTACGGAGCCGTCTTCTGGTACCTGGTCCTGCTATCGGGCTGGTTCTGGCCGTGGTACGTCTTATGGGCATTGTGGATTGTGGCTTTACGACGTTTTGATGGACGCACCATGACCATCCTGCTGCTCTCTTGCACCGCCCTTTTGAGCTATCCTCTGCAAGCTTTCGCTGGAACTCCGATCGCCGAATATCAATCGCTACTCGTTTTCGGCATCCCGCTCATCTATATTGTACTGAACCGGATGTGGTGGAAAGAAAGGCATAGACCCTTGTATGAATGATGAAGTCAAACAGCGCAAAATCGAACATGTCAGCGTCGCGTTAGGGCAGGATGTCTCCGCTCTACAGAAAGCTAATTGGCATGATATACAATTCGTACATCAGGCGTTGCCAGAAGTAGACTTCGATAGGATAGATACATCTGTTACTTTCCTCGGCCAAAAATTGCGCTATCCTATCTTCATGTCCTCGCTCACCGGTGGGCATCCTGACGTCACCGCCATCAACCGCAACCTCGCTCAGGCCGCCGAACATTACGGGCTCGCGCTCGGTGTCGGTAGCCAGCGTGCAGCTATCGTCAACCCATCCGTCGCACCTAGCTACGCCGTCACACGCGAACACGCGCCACACGCTTTTCTCATCGCCAACATCGGCGCACCACAACTCATAGAGCAGTCGCGTCACCCCGCCTTCACGCTCGCACAGGCTCAAGAAGCCATTGACATGATTGGTGCCAACGCCCTCGCAGTGCATATGAACAGCCTGCAAGAAGCGGCGCAACCGGAAGGCGACCTGCGAGCATTCGGCGAAGCCGCCGCGCTAAAGCAACTCACCGCGCAACTATCTCTGCCCGTCATTGCTAAAGAGACCGGCGCGGGGGTGTGCCGCGAACAGGCTCTGCTCCTGCGCTCGTGCGGCGTCTCCGCGATAGATGTTGGAGGCGCGGGCGGCAGCAGCATGTCGGCGATGGAGGCGGCGCGTTCACAGTCACGTGGAGACAAACGCACCATGAACATTGGTCTGCTCTACAAAGATTGGGGCATCGCCACACCTATCGCCGTTGTCGAATCCGGCGTGGCCCAACTTCCACTCATCTCCACCGGTGGCGTGCGCAACGGCCTCGATATGGCACGCGCTCTCGCCCTCGGTGCCACGCTCGTGGGCATGGGCTTCCCTTTCCTTAAAGCCGCCAGCGAAAGTTACGAAGCCGTCTGCGAACTGGTGGAAACGGTGATTGCCGAACTGAAAGTAGCCATGCAACTGAGCGGTGCCAGCACCATAGCCCAACTGCGCGAAGTAGACATCGTCGTCACCGGCGAAACCCGCAACTGGCTCACTATGCGCGGCTTCGAAGAAGATTTGAAGGCTATGGCCCAGAGACGATGGCGACGATCAAATAGTGGACATCCGTAGGGACCGATTTATCGCGTACCGATGCAGGGGCCATTTCAACCTTCGATGTGTTGGACATGAAAAATTCCTCTACACTATCCCATTGTCGCCTCTATTATAATGCATCCAGTACGGTATGAAATGTGAGCAAAAGCATATATTTAAAAGTAGGATGATATGACCCAACTATGACTTGAGTCATATTACAATTCCACTCACCCCCGGTAAAGATATCTCCACAGTAACTAGCATTTCTCAACGTTTCTTCAACCATTTCTCAACCAGAAAAATGTGTAAAAAATCCATTTACATGGTTAAATATGAGTGGTAGTCGGTGAAGTATGCCTGTCTGGTTCACCTTCCCTTGAAAGCGGTCTTTCTCTTTTCGACTTGTCCAAAAATGCCAGCGCGGTGCGCAGGCAAAACAACGGTCTTTTATCATGTTTGAACATATTGAGGAAAGCAGGTGAAGCATGAAGCTTCTCAGGTCGAGGCTCATTGTGGTTGCAGCCCTTGCAACCATTATTTGCGGAATGTTCATCGGTGTCACATATTACAGGGGCCTTTCCCCTGCGCATGCCAGCACCGCTGCACCTTCCAACAAGCATATGTCTATCAATTGTGAACTGAACAACCGGTTCTGTTCCGAGGTGTATGACTCATACAAAGTATTCGGCAACTACAAATATGTCGGACATGACGAGCCATCAACCCTCTTCTACTCTGACACACCCGGTTCCGGCAATCAGATGCAGTATGAACTCAAGCTGCCCTCTGACCCGTCACCAACCAGCCCGATGACACGGGGCAAATCGTATAACTTTGAACTGCACCCAGCGTTCTGGTTCGGCATGGCAATATGCGACACGCAGTCCTACCCGGAACTGCTCAGCGCTTGCACGCCGGACAGCAACAAGAACATCGTTGATCCAGCAGTTAGCCCCAAACATCCCGGCACCGCCTTCATGGAAATGCAATTCTATCCTCCCGGCTGGGCTCCCTGGCCTGCCGGCAACAGTTGCGACGCAACAAAATGGTGCGCTGCCCTCAACATTGACAGTCTCGGCCTCAACCCGATCACGGGACAGCCAAACAACGCAACATGCCTCAACTCTGTCGGTGAAGAAACTGTCAATTTTGCCTTCATCACGCTGAGTGGTGTACCGCATGCTCCGGCAAACCCGGTTGATGCCACGATCGCAACCTATACCCCGAATCCGAAGACCGACCTCTTCATGAATTCGGGCGATGAGATCATCACCACGATGCATGACACGGCAAACGGCCTGAAAATCGCTCTCAATGACCTCACCAGTGGTCAGACCGGTTCGATGACGGCAAGCGCCGCCAACACTTTTGGTCAGGTGCAGTACAACCCCAACGGTTCTACCTGCAACAATATCCCTTACAACTTCCATCCGATGTACAGCACTTCATCAGAGAAAACCCGTGTGCCGTGGGCGGCCCACTCCTACAACATCGCTTTCGCTGACGAAATCGGCCACTTCGACTATTGCACCAGTGTCAGTAATGGTGTCTGCACTGGCATGGAAGGCATCCCTGGAGACCACGAGGCAACCGACAGTGACGATGTAGGCTGTTTCCCTGCCTCATCATCAACGTTGGTACAGGTATCTGGCTGTCTCGGCACGAACACTGGTTTTGATGGAGTTCCCTATCAGCACCTCTGGCCTGACGGCAACACCAAGTTACGTCCGACACCTATTCAATACAGCAGCCCGCTAACAGGCAGTGGCTACAACATCCAGTATAGCCGTATGGCGTTCGAGGCGGACCTACCGCGTATTGAGGGAACCTGCGACCGCCAGACCGGCGTTGGTTGTACGCTTATTCCCACAACCGACGATGGAGGAGCGGCCGTCTTCTATCCCTTCTTCAGCATTACCAAACAGGGATCAGAAGGCTGTGTATGGCAACTTGGCAACCATATTCCAGGCAGCATCACTGACTTCGGTCAGAACCAGGAATACGGTGTAATCATCAGCCTGAGCTACACCTCTACAGGTGGACATCCTATCACGGAACTTGAGGATTACCGCCAGGTTCTTTCCAAGAATCCCTGCCAATCAGGAGATGTAAACTAAGAAAATAACCGCTTTTCAAGGAATCTCAGACAAGGCAAAAGGGAGCGGCGGCGCACTTGCAACAATGCTACGAGTGCGCCGCCGCTCCCTTTTGCCTCACCTATCTCTTCTCAAGAGAGAGGATAAGCCTTGAGACAGGTATATTTTGCGCCCGCCCGCGAGAATTCGCTTTTCATCACATTGATATGGGAAACATGATAAAAAGGAGAAACTGCGAAGCTGCCTCGGTCGTCAAGAAAACGTTGCAATGACTGCATCTCTTCCGCTTTGAGCGGCGCTTTGACAAGCGAAAGGGTAAGATGGGGCGAGAAAGAGCGCGTATCTACCTCAAAACCACGCTGCTCCAGTTCGCGATTGAGAACACGATGCAAGCGGAGCAACGTACCCGATGGCTCTTCGACACCAACCCAGATGACACGCGGATGACGCTGTGAACCAAAGATGTCAAGGCGTGAAAGACGATAATCAAAAGCCTCGGTAAACTGTGCAGCAGCTTGCGCCGCCTGCATAGCCAGCGCAAGCTGTTCATCGTTCAACTCGCCGAGAAAAGCCAGCGTCAAATGGATGCCAGATGGATCAACCCATCGCAAGTTCGGCAATGCAGACGCCATCTGACGGATCATTCCGCTCAGATGACGCTGCAACGCTTCATTCAACTCAAGTGCAATAAATATGCGTGTCATATTGGTTGTATGCAACAGCTATGCGGCAAACAACATAGCGTCCAGTTCCCTGCCGTCAATGGTTTCAACCTGAATCAGGTGTTCAGCAATGAGGATTAACCTATCTTGTCTCTCACGCAGGATGTTGAGGGCCGTAGTGTAAGCTTGATCAACCAGGAAAGCCATTTCCCTGTCAATTTTCGCCGCCGTCTCCGCACTAATGGAAGTCGAACTCTCGGCATCCGTTTTGAGCGCGACGTTGCCCAGTGGACTCATACCAAACTCACAGACCATGCGTCGTGCAAGATTCGTCACATACTCGATATCCTGGCTGGCACCGGTGGTGATATCGCCAAAGATAATTTCCTCGGCTGCGCGTCCACCCATGGCACCCGCCATCTTCGCCAGTAATTCCGAGCGGCGCAAGAGATAGCGGTCTTCAGCCGGGGCCTGTACCGTGATACCCAGCGCCATACCTCTGGCAATCGCCGTCACTTTCTGTACCGGGTCGGCCCCAGGCATCGAGCGCATAACAATAGCGTGTCCCACTTCGTGATAGGCAATAATGGCTTTCTCGGCCTCAGTAATCACGCGACTCTTGCGTTCCGGCCCGGCCATCACGCGCAAGATTGACTCTTCCAGTTCATCTTTACAGATGGTACCCTTACCCCGGCGAGCGGCCAGTAACGCAGCTTCGTTAAGCAGGTTTGCCAGATCGGCACCAGAGAAGCCAGCAGTCTGCCGCGCCAGGTCGTTAAGGATCACTGCACTATCCAGAGGTTTACCCTGTGCGTGTACCTCCAGAATGGCAAGACGGCCACGAATGTCAGGCTTATCCAGCATCACCCGCCGATCAAAACGTCCAGGACGCAAGAGCGCGGAGTCAAGCACATCGGGGCGGTTTGTCGCGGCAATTACCACCACGTTCGTGTTCCTCTCGAAACCGTCCATCTCAACAAGCAGCTGATTCAACGTCTGCTCACGTTCGTCATTGCCGCCCGCACCAGAGTTGTTGCGCTGGCGACCAACGGCATCAATCTCGTCAATGAATACAATGCATGGCGCATGTGCTTTTGCCTCTTTGAACAGGTCACGTACTCGCGCCGCACCAACACCGACAAACATTTCAACAAACTCGGAACCACTCACACTGTAAAACGAGACACCCGCCTCGCCCGCGACTGCCCGTGAAATAAGCGTCTTGCCTGTCCCTGGCGCACCTACCAACAACACACCCCTTGGGGTACGAGCGCCCATCGCAATGAAACGCTCCGGACTTTTCAGGAAATCTACAATCTCCTCTAACTCTATTTTCGCTTCCTCCACACCTGCGACATCCCTGAAAAGAACCGATGGGCGCGATTCGTTAAAACGCTTCGCCTTCGATTTTGCGAAAGGAATGGCCTGTCCTCCCATGCCACCACGGCGTACAAAGAACAGCACAGCTCCGCCAATCAGCAGCAACAACACCACATCCACAACACCCTGTGACCATTGAGCATTACTCTGCCCATTGTCAACTGTCACCGACACGCCATCATGACGGAACTCATCAGTCACCGTCTGCCCATTCTCTTTGACCGCGTGATACTGCTGACCGTTCGTACCAGTCGCATAAATATCATTATTATTAATCGTGACAGATTTCAACTGATGGTGGTCCGCGAGATTGAGAACGTCGCTAATTGGCCTATCCTGCGCACTGGCATGCCCATTAGCGACATTGACTACATTCACAAGTGCAACGCCAAGAAGCACTAAACCCAGCAGGATCAGGAAGGCCGGTATCCCCCAACGTACCAGGCGGGTACGTTTTTTGGCTGCCTTCGGCGCACCCTGCGACTTAGGTTTTTTGGGTTCCTGGTTGTCTTGTTGCGGTCTTTCCATGTAGTAATGTTACACCCTTCTATGTTCAAAACATAGCCCTACAAATGTTTCGTATTCTATCGTTGGAAGCTATGTCAACATGTATCTTGAGATACTTCCTTGTATAGCAAGTCAACAATAGACGTAGTATAGCCTATGATTGTATGGTAATCAAGATGCCTAGCAGTATAATTACTTAGAATAGTACGAATGGACATTGATATTCTTCGACCTTCCTCATTGTGGCTTGTAGGTGTAGGCTACTGGCTTAAGGGTACAGCACAGAAAATACCAGGCAGTTTCTAAGAGGTTATAGGGTGCAACATAAGCCTCTGAAAGGAAACCAACATGCTCGCGCTCAATGTCACTGCGGGAGCCGCGTTAATCTCGGTCGCGTCGCCTCTAGCACAAAAATTTGCCGGGGTGAACGAGATCACAGCCGCACTCATCGTCAGTGTCATCTCAATTTTCAATGGGGTTGGTTGCTTATTCTGGGGCTGGATCTCCGATACAATCGGACGTCCATTCACTTTTCTGGCACTGTTCATCATACAAATTATTGCTTTCCTCGCACTGGCGCAGATTGGCGCAGGAGCGTTTGGCTTGTTGCTTATTCCCGCAGCCGTCATCGGCCTGTGCTATGGCGGTGGCTTTGGCACTATGCCTGCCTTCGCCGCCGAAATCTCGGCCAGCTAACCAGTAGTTGCACGAGCCTGATTTGTACCCTTGCACGAACCAGGCTCGTGCAACTCTATCCAACAACAACCTCAACGTGCTACAATAGGAGTATTCAAGAGCGATAGTTTGATTTTCTGATTCCCAATACCGTTCGTCTGCTGGATTTGAGGTATTTGAGCTATGCAAGATATCCATATGTTGCCTACGCCAATGCAATCTGCCATAGAGCAGGTGCTGGAAGTCGGCTCGAGAGTACAACCTTTCAGTGCCGAAAGCCGGAACAAGTCCCCGCGCATCCAGAACGCGAAACTGGTCCATAGCGTCTGCCCCTATTGCGCGGTCGGATGCGGCTTGAATGTCTACGTCAAAGATGGCAAAGTGATTGATATCGAGGGCAATCCCGATAGCCCTATTAATCATGGCACCCTTTGTCCCAAAGGTTCCGCCACTTTCCAGTACACCATCAATCCCAACCGTTTGACCCATGTGCTGTATCGCGCCCCTTTTAGCGACCACTGGGAAGTCAAATCGCTTGATTGGGCAATGGAGCAGATCGCGCAACGCGTTAAAAAGACCCGCGACGAGACCTTTGTCGAACGCTTGCCCGATGGACGAGAGGTCAACCACACACTCGGCATCGCCTCGCTCGGCGGCGCTACGCTTGACGTGGAAGAGAACTATCTGATGAAAAAGCTGCTAAGCGGAGGGCTAGGCATTGTCTCGATAGAAAATCAGGCCCGTATATGACACAGCTCAACAGTACCCGGTCTGGGTACCTCATTGGGCCGTGGCGGTGCCACAACATTTCCACAAGACCTCGTCAATAGCGACTGTATTTTGATCATGGGCAGCAATATGGCGGAAGCCCACCCGATCGCTTTTGCCAACGTCGTCAAAGCAAAAGAGCGCGGTGCGAAAGTCATACACGTTGACCCGCATTTTTCGCGCACCTCCGCGCTGGCAAATCTCTATGTGCCGACGCGGGCTGGTAGTGATATCGTCTTTCTAGGTGCTATCATTCACTACCTGCTGGAACAGAATGCCTATTTCCATGACTATGTGCTACACTATACCAACGCTGCGACGCTTGTCAGCGAGAACTATACCGATACAGAGGAATTGGGCGGCCTCTTCTCCGGCTTCGACCCTGAAACGGGTACCTATACCGATCAGAGCAGTTGGGATTACCAGCGCGATGAGAACGGAACACCCTTGACCGACCCGACATTGCAGCACCCACGCTGTGTTCTCCAGATTATGCGTCGCCATTTCGCACGCTATACACCGGAAATGGTCGAGCAGTCCTGCGGTGTGTCACGCGAACAATGGCTGCAAGTCGCGCAAACGCTGGTTGAGAACTCCGGGCGCGAACGCACTACCGGGCTTTGTTATGCCGTGGGTTGGACACAACAATCAAAAGGTGTCCAAATTATCCGCGCCGCCGCCATCATACAACTGCTGCTCGGCAACATTGGGCGACCGGGTGGGGGCATTATGGCTCTACGCGGTCACGCCTCTATCCAGGGTTCCACCGATGTCCCCACGCTATACGACCTCCTGGCCGGTTATATGCCGCAGCCGAGTGCCTTGTTGCCACAGTCAATCGCGTCACAGCATGGCCCTACGGCAACAACATGGGGCGAGAAAACAGATGTTCCCGCCAACGTTCAATCGCAACAAACGCTCGATGAGTACATTAGCTCCACCGGTCAGAAGCTGGGCTGGTGGTCCAATACACCTTCGTACATCAAGAGCCTGCTCAAGGCATGGTACGGCACGGAAGCTAACGAGGAGAACGACTACTGCTATTCTCTGTTACCCAAAATCATCACCGACCATTCACATCTCGCCACCAGCTACGCGATGTTGGATGGTAAAGTGAAAGGATACTTCCTCTTCGGGCAAAATCCAGCCGCGGGCAGCACGAACTCCCGTATGCAACGTGAAGCACTCAAACAATTGGATTGGATGGTTGTACGCGACCTCTACGAAGTGGAGTCCGCCGCATTCTGGTATCGCACAGCAGAGCCACATCCCAATGCTATTGATCCCCACACGATCAAAACAGAGGTCTTCTTGCTGCCAGCAGCCGCCTCAACCGAGAAAGCAGGCAGTTTCACCAACACGCAGCGCCTCTTACAATGGCGCGACAAGGCTGTTGACCCATCGGGCGACGCCCGTTCTGACCTCTGGTTCGTCTATCACCTCGGCAAACGCCTGCAAGCCCTCTATGCCGATAGCAACGAACCAAAAGATCGCCCGTTACAGGCGTTGACCTGGGACTACGATGCTGAAGAGCCAGAAGAAGGCTCGCGCATTCTCGACGAACCAGATGTATTGCTGATTTTAAAGGAAATCAACGGCTATGTTGTACGCGAACCCGGCAAAGAGCAAGCATATGACTTGCGCTCCGCTCCACATGTTAAAAGCTTTGTCGAACTGAAAAACGACGGCAGCACAGCATGCGGCGCGTGGATTTATAGCGGCGTTTACCCTGAGCCAGGCAATAATCGGGCGCAGTCGCGCAATGGTGACGGCTATACCTTCCTGCAATGGGGTTTCGCGTGGCCCGCCAACCGGCGTATTCTTTATAATCGCGCCTCGGCAGACCCGCAAGGCCGCCCGTGGTCGGAACGCAAGAAATATGTCTGGTGGGATGAAGCAGAAAAGAAATGGACCGGCTACGACATTCCCGATTTCCCCGTCAATAAAGCACCCGACTACACGCCGCAACCGGGCGCAACAGGCATGGATGCCATTGCCGGCAGCGAGCCGTTCATCATGAAGCCCGACGGCAAAGGCTGGCTCTACGCGCCCAAAGGACTGCGTGATGGTCCGTTGCCCACACACTACGAACCGGCGGAGTCGCCCGTACACAATGTGCTATACAAACAACAGAGCAACCCGGCGGCACGTTATTACAAAGACCGCAAGGATAACCGTCTCGCCACTATTGGTGATGCCGCTTATCCCATTGTCATCACCACTTACCGTTTGACCGAACACCATGTCAGTGGTCCAATGACGCGCTGGATGCCCTGGTTGAATGCGCTGCAACCGTCGCTATTTGCCGAACTCAGCCCCGAACTGGCTGCGGAAAAGCACATCACCCACGGCGACTGGATGGTAATTAGCACGCCACGCGGCGAAATCGAGGCACGCGCAATGGTCACGCGCCGTCTACGTCCTCTGCGCGTAGCAAACCACCAGGTCCACCAGATTGGTGTACCTTTTCACTGGGGTTTCCAGGGCAAAAGTACCGGCAGCATCACCAACGACCTGACTCACATGGTACTGGAGCCAAACGTGAGTATTGAAGAGGCCAAGGCGTTCACCTGTAATGTTCGCCCCGGTCGCCTCTCGTAGAAGATGGTGGGAGAGAGAGTGTTGCGAAGTCATAGTAGTGGCGACCACAAGCGTGTTGCGAAAGTCATAGTAGTGGCGACCACAAGAGTCGCCACGACTATGACTTCGTAACACTCTCACAACCGCCCGTAGAAGGAGCAGTGTGCAATGGCAGTTGAGCCTTCAAATAAGCATAGAGGGGGAACCATCATGGCGGTCCTCTCAAACCCTATCTCAGCACTCACCAGTACTCTTACGCCTTTGCGCAAAGAGCCACCACCGCCAGCCGAGGCCGCCCTGGGCTTTTTTACCGATACCAGCCTCTGTATTGGCTGCAAAGCCTGCGAAGTGGCCTGCAAGCAGTGGAACCAGTTGCCAGCGATTGAACCGGAATGGACAGGTAACAGCTACGATAACACCGGACAACTCGGTGCCATCACCTGGCGGCACGTCCAGTTCATCGAGCAGATAGGGCATACGCAGCCATCCCTGCCACCACCATTGCCTTTGTTTAAAAGCAGTGTAGCAAACGCAATGGCAAATGGCACTATCCCGGAGACACCGCCAGGTACGGCGTTGCCCTTCTTTAATACTGACCGTTGGCTGATGCAGAGCGATGTCTGCAAACATTGTGCCAACGCGCCCTGTCAGGAGGCCTGCCCCACTGGTGCCATTATTCGTACCGAGTTCGACACTGTCTATGTCCAGCAAGACATCTGCAACGGCTGCGGCTATTGCATCGTTGCCTGTCCCTTCGGCGTCATCGCCCGCGACGAGCAAGGCGACCACCAGGCGCACAAATGCACTCTCTGTTACGACCGTTTGAAAGGCGGCTTAGAACCAGCCTGTGCCAAAGCTTGTCCCACGGACTCCATACAATTTGGCGAAGTGGACAAACTCAAAGCGACCGCCCGCGAGCGCCTGGGCCTCCTGCACGAACGCGGCGTCGCTGAAGCGCAACTCTATGGTGTAGATGACAATATCCTTGATGGTGGCCTGAACTCATTCTTTCTCTTGCTCGACGAGCCGGCTGTCTACAACCTGCCGGAGAATCCCCAACGCCCCTCGAACAACGTGGCTCCCGCCTCCCTGTGGACGATTGTAGCAGCGATGATTCTGGGCATTCTGGGCATTTTTTTCTTTTGGGAATAATGGGATGAGTAAATAGTGATACAAGAGGGTCCGTAATGCAAAAAACACGTCTTCCGCAATCAATAACAGAGCGCCTGGTCACGCCTGATGTGATCGAGCGACTCGCAACGCTCACCACAGGCTACACGCCTGACCGGGAACAGGAACTACAGGAACCGACCTACTATGACTATCCTGTATTGAAACAACCCTTCTGGGGCTGGGAAATCATCCTCTATTTTTTCTTCGGCGGCCTCGCCGCCGGCTGCTATGTCATCGCCAGTATCGCTGCGCTCTTTGGCTCGCCAGAAGACCGGATTGTCGCTCGCACAGGCTATTATCTCTCATTACTGGCCTTGCTTCCTTGTCCGGCCCTGCTCATCAAAGACCTGGGACGACCTGAGCGTTTCTTCAACATGTTGCGCATGTTCAAAGTGAAATCCCCTATGTCAATGGGCGTCTGGGGATTGCTCTCCTTCTCATTTTTCAGCGGCATCACGGCAGTAATCCAGGCCGCTAAAGATGGCCTGTCAGGTCGCTGGTGGGGTGCCAGAATACTCGCATCTTTGCCGCAACGGCTCATCGCGCTGACAGGAACCGGATTCGGTATCTTTCTCGGCGGCTATACCGGCGTCCTGCTCACAGCAACCAGCGTCCCGCTCTGGTCACGCAGCAAAGTACTCGGCGCAGTTTTTATCTCGTCTGCCATCTCCACCAGTGCCGCCCTTATCTCCCTGGTGTTACGTCTTGTGAGCGCACCTGCACATTCATTACACAAATTGGAGCGTCTCGAATGGACGGCGTTATGCGCGGAAATAACGTGGCTACTGCTGTTCCTCCGTGGCGCTGGCCGTACTGCCCGTCCCTTAGTCGGCAGTGGTCCAGACGAACAAGGCCCAACTTTCTGGCGCAACGTCTTCATCGGCGGCCTCACCCTCCCTTTGCTCCTGCAAACACTCCGTTTGACAGGACGGCGTTCCAATAAACGCACTAGACAAGGGCTGTTCATCTCTATACTGGTGCTGGCCGGTGGCTATTTCTTACGCCGCACTATGATTGAGGCTGGTCACACATCCAGCAGAGATGCACGCACAACGCTGTGGAACGCGAGAAGGTAGAGACCCTTTCAACTTTCCTCACTGCCTTCCGTATATGTGGTAGTATCATACTAAGCTATTGTATCTAAATTCACAGGGAGGGACGCGGAAGGTTATGGAGGGAACAAACCCATCAACGACGCACGGGACAACGGCGAAACTGGCACCAGACACAATTGACAATACCGACAGCACCACTACCAATCTCAACCAGCAGGCCAGCACTGCTAATGGGCAAAATGGTCAGAGCGGCGACACACAGGCTGTAGAGAGCTTGCAACTGGTCGTTATCGAGGGTTTCCAGGTTGGGCGCGGTGTGGCACGTATAGACCCGAACGATATGGCGCGTCTAGGCTGCCAGTCCGGCGATATCATCATGGTTATAGGCTCACGCACAACGGCGGCAAAAGTTGTGCCGAGCGCGCTAGTTGACCGTGGTCAACAGACCATTCAAATGGATAGCCAGGTACGACAGAATAGCGCATCTGGTCTGGGCGAGCGCATTTCCGTGCGCAAAGCGAAGGTACGCAACGCGGACAAAATCACGCTCCTGCCATTAAGCGGTGGAGCGCCCATTCAAGAGAGCGATCTACAATATATTGCGCGTTATCTCGTCGGCTTGCCTGTCACCATTGGCGACCTGCTGCGCGTCGGCACGCCGGGTACGGCACCACGCGAATTTCTCATTATCGGTACCACGCCAGCGACACCCAGTTATACCATCCATAAGCGTACAACGGGCGATCTCAATCCCCTTGTACCTCCCATGCAGCCACAACCTGTCACGGATGTTGAAGCTGTGCTGGTGCAGCCGGGAACAGTTGTTCGCGCCCAGGCACGCGGAGCGGCCAATGGTGCTCCCGGTCACGTCGGCTATGAGGATATCGGCGGCCTCGGTAAAGAACTGCAACGCATCCGCGAGATGATCGAGTTGCCTTTGAAATATCCGGCAGTCTTTGACCGTCTGGGCGTCGAGCCCCCGAAAGGCGTCCTGCTCTATGGGCCGCCGGGAACCGGTAAAACCTTGATCGCCCGCGTCGTCGCGGCTGAAACCAACGCGGCATTTTTCATTATTAACGGCCCGGAAATCATCAATAAATTCTATGGCGAGAGCGAGGCACGCCTGCGCTCCGTCTTCCAGGAGGCACAACGCCGGGCGCCGAGCATCATCTTTATTGACGAACTCGACGCGCTGGCCCCCAAACGCGCTGAAACGGGCGGCGAGGTCGAGCGGCGTATCGTCGGCCAGCTACTCGCTCTGATGGATGGTATGGCCTCACGTGGACAGGTCGTGCTGATTGGCGCAACCAACCAGCCAAATGCGCTCGACCCGGCAATCCGTCGTCCCGGTCGCTTCGACCGCGAAATCTCCTTGCGCGTGCCAGACGTGCGTGGGCGGATGGAGATATTGCACATTCATAGCAAAGACGCGGCCCTGGGCAACGATATTGATTTTGCCCGCCTCGCGCAGCTTACACCTGGCTTCGTTGGTGCCGACCTTGAGGCACTTTGCCGCGAAGCAGCGATGATTGCGCTGCGCCGTGTCCTGCCTTATATTGACTACCAGCGCGGCTACATTCCTTATGAAACGCTGGTCAACCTGAATATCACCATGGCCGATTTCCAGGCCGCCTTGCGCGAAGTCGAGCCGTCAACTACCCGCGAAGTGTATGTTGAGGTCAGCGAAACGACGTGGGATGATATCGGCGGCCTGCAAAAGACAAAGGAATTGCTTACAGAAGGCGTTGAATGGCCTTTGCGCTTCCCCGAAATCTACAGTAACGCGAAGGTTGAGGCCCCACGTGGTGTATTGTTGTCCGGCCCTCCGGGATCGGGCAAAACGCTGATTGCGCGTGCGCTTGCCAATCAATGTGAGGCTAGCTTCATCTCCATCAAGGGACCGGAACTACTCTCGAAATGGGTGGGCGAGTCGGAAAAAGGTGTGCGTGAAGTCTTCCGTCACGCCAAACAGGCCGCGCCGTGCATCGTCTTCTTTGATGAACTCGATGCCCTTGCACCACGTCGCGCCGGTGGCGAAGGTGACGGGCAGGTCGGCAACCGCGTCATTGCGCAGTTGCTCACCGAAATGGACGGCATCGAGGGGCGTGAAGGCGTCATTGTACTGGCGGCAACCAATCGCCCTGAACTGATTGACCCGGCCTTACTGCGTCCCGGTCGCTTCGACCTCATCGTTGAACTGGCCTATCCCAACGAGGAAGAACGTCAGGCCATTTTCTCTGTGCACACACGCGGCAAACCGCTCGCGCCAGATATTACAATGGAGGAATTGGCCCACCTCACGCCTGGACGCAGCGGCGCGGATATCGAAGCCATCTGCCGCCGTGCCGCATTGCTGGCACTGCGGGAATGGATCGCGCCCAAACTTCAGATGGGACGTATCCAGATTACCGAGGAGAAAACGGAAGCTGAGAAAACAGGTGATTTGGGACCGCATGAGACAAATGAGCAAGGGGAACAGGCTACGTCACAAACAGGCACACCTCCCATACCCAACACCCGTTTCCAGATTCGCATGGAGCATTTCACTACTGCGCTTAACGAGCAGCGCGAACGCTACGCTGTACAAGAGGTAGCCGAAGAGGCACGCACCCGCCAGGAAGAAGGCCGTCAACGCCTGTTAGAAATGGCGGCCAATTATAGCCATTCCGGCGAGAAACCGCCATTGCGCGGCTTCCGCCTCTGGCTGGCACGCCTGTTCGGTCTTGTTCCCCGCACATAGGATTTTTTCTCCGGGTGGAACATGAATCATTCCGCATTGATACCGTTGGCGAATTCGCCAACGGTATCAATGCGGAATGATTCATGTTCCACCTGACTTATTTGCTCGTTACCAAAGTAGGATATAAGTAACATTGTTATACATTGTATTACATATGTTCGTTGCTTTATATAGCAAGTAACAAACATGTAGCTCATTTGCCGGATAATACATACTTACCACTTACAATATGCAGGAAAAATATGCTATACTAGGTAATGGAGCAAACATGTGAACCAGTGAAGGGAGTACACATGTCACACATGTCAAATATGTCAGATCACTTCTCTTCTGCTTCCAGTGAGCAAGTCGTTGGGGCGTATATGAAGAGCATTCGGTTGATTGACGAGCGCGTAACTCCATTTCTGGGTAAAGTCACCACTCGTGTTCTAGTACAGGGAGCAGCCAGACGGGTTTCGCACGATTATCCTTTTCTTCATTTTCTCATCACCATGCCGTACACTGAAGTTATCCCATCCGTTATCAAAGAACAATTAGCGGGCGTCAGCAGCGTAGAACTGGCATCAGGTTTAGATGCTTTACTACAGGAATGCTTCGCTGGCCTCAAGGAACTGACAGGTGATCTCATCGCGCCACCCATTCATGACGAAGTGACACGCCAACTCAAAGAGTTACAATAGAGCAAGAAAGCTGGTAAACAGATATGGAGAGCCGTGTGCATTCGGAACCTCAGTTACCGGATAGCACAGCTATCACTGACATCGCAAACATCGCTCATAGCGCCTATCGCTCATCCAACGGTCAGCAAGTGGACCGTATAGACCGTATAGACCGCATAGCCGCTATTCGCCAGGAAATGGAATATCTGAACACTATCGGTAAACGTTTCGTGGCCGCGATTGACCGTTTTCAAGTGCATCACGCCTTACTTGCTGCCTTGCAAGACCTGTATCATTTTTCAGCCTGTTCTATCCTGCTCAAAGGCGACCCATTTGAACTATCTGTCATCCCTTGTTATCCGTTAAGTGCCACATTTCTGCAATCCATCATCCAGCGCATTGCGAATGCCGCCGATGTGATTGACTTTCCGCACGTCACGCCCGCGGAATTGGCGGTGGCCGCATATCTCGATGCACCAGACGAACTTTCCGCATCGTCGGCACGCGAGCCAGACGAAAACGCCGCAATTGGCTCATGCCTCAACATCCCACTTACCGTCGAAAATCGTATTATTGGTATGCTTAGCCTCTTCGATGAACAGATTGGCACCTTCGATACCGAACTCCTCAAGCTGACAACAATGATTGCCGACTATGCCGCCATTGCGATGGAAAATGTGCGACTGCGCGAACGCGAGCATGGTCTCTGGCGGCAGGCTGAAGTAGACCGCCAGCGTCTGGAATTGATTATCAGCAGTATGGCCGAGGGTTTATTGATTACTGACGAACGAGGAACAATCACACTGCTCAACTACTCGGCGCAACACCTGCTGGCGCAGGCACAGCACGCGATCCAGCAAGACGTGCCACTGAGAACACTCTCCGCCGCAAGCGATATTGAATGGTTGCACACACTCTCAGATATTATTGATCAGGCACTTGCCGGTCAAACAGTCATGAACCAGGAACTCATCGCGGGCGAGAGCGGCGAAAACGTTCCTCTGACACTCAGCATCAGCGCGGCACCTTTGGAGAACACAAACGATCCTCTCTCACCCTCCAGTGGCGTGGTCGCGGTGCTGAATGACATTACTTCAAACAAGCAGGTTGAAAAGTTAAAGGATGAGTTTGTCTCAATTGTCTCGCACGAACTCCGTACACCGCTCACCGCCATCAAAGGGTACACGCAACACCTGACGCGGCGCATCGAACGGCGTTTGCGCAAAACACGCCCAGAATCGTCACACGCAAACATCCCCGACCAGCCGGAGACATTGGATTTACGCAGCCTCGCCATCGTACAAAGCCAGGCTGAGCATCTTGAGCGCTTAGTCAACGACCTGCTCGACCTCTCGCGAGTGCAATGGGGCCGCTTAAACCTTTCCTATACCAGCTTCTTCCTGGTTGATGTACTCACCGAATGCGTGCGTTCGGCACAGGCCAGCGCAGAACAACATACCATCCACCTGGATATACAATCGCTGGATACCGGAGTGGTCGCCGACCAGGCACGCATCACTCAGGTTATTGGCAATATCCTGGACAACGCCATCAAATATTCTCCACATGGTGGGCATATCACCGTCCGCCTGGAAGCATACGAGGGCGAGTATCGTATCAGCGTCACTGACGAGGGTATCGGCATCAGCCCGGAATACCTCGACCACATCTTTGAACGTTTCTACCGGGTGCGCAATAAAGCGAGCCGTCAGTACTCTGGCATCGGTCTGGGACTCTACGTTACGAAAGCTATCGTAGAAGGACATGGCGGGCTTATCGAGGTCTCCAATAATCAGGGGATTGGCAGTACGTTCTCATTCACTTTACCGCGTACACCACATCCATAGTATCATAAAGCCTGCAATAAATCGCTGGGGCTTGACCCAAAATGGTCACGCAGGTACGTCAGACCAAACGATGTAAAATGGATAGAGGCCCAGCTTGCACGCAGGTACTGGATACTGCGCAAAATACGCGCCTCTCCCCAGAGCGGGTAGCGCGTATCACGCAAAGCCAGCACAAAATCAATGGTGCTGCTGAGCAGAATACCCACGACGACAAACGGTATCTCTATTAGCAAAGTATGTGGTAATGTAATGGGGGCTAAAGACGAAAACAGACCAAAGTAGACAACACAGCCAGAGATCAGCGCGGGGAAAAACACATTCAGCCAGATATATGGCATCGAAGGCTCGCGTAAAAACATCACTGTCACACCTAAAGGACTGATGGCCCAGGCAATCAAGGGTCCGTTACGCAACAGCACTATCAGCATATGGGCGCACTCAAATAAAACAATCCACACCACCAAAAAGCCCACCAGCCCCAGAAGATTTATCACATGTATGCTGGTCATATTCACGGCTGCAAGCTGCATTACGCTAACCTCCTCGCGTCCCGGCGTTACTCTCACTTAAAAGCAACCACTATGCTATAGATATTATACTCATATTTTTCGGCTAATTGGAATAGCTACGTGTCAAGGTCTGTGAATGACTGCTGGAAGGCCTGGATACCCTCCTCATCTTTACTACCATTATTCGTGCCAACCCTCTTCGCCGACAAGAGGCACAAAAACGCAATTGCCCAGCGAACGTATTTCCTTGCCCCAGGGAGCGCGATGCACCACCAGTAATTCTTGCCACGTATGACTGCCCACCGGAATCACCAGCATGCCCCACTCCACCAGTTGTTCGACAAGGCAATCTGGTACCTCTGGGGCTGCCGCCGTCACCAGAATGCGGTCGTAAGGAGCGGCCTCCGGCCAGCCTAAAGACCCATCACCGACATAGACCGCTACGTTGACTATATCCAGCTGCGTAAGACACCGCGCAGCTTGTAGCGCCAGTTGCGCGTGTCGCTCAATACTCACAACGTAAGCGGCCAATCGTGATAGAATCGCTGTCTGATAGCCAGAACCGGTGCCAATTTCCAGCACGCGCTCCTTGCCGCTCAGTTGTAGCGCCTGCGTCATGGTCGCAACCATCAACGGTTGTGATATCGTCTGTCCCATATTGATGGGCAGCGCACGATCAGCATACGCCAGATTCCGTTGAGCCTCATCAATAAAGATTTCTCGCGGAACCGTCGCGATAGCTTCGAGAACCCGTTCATCACGGATACCCATCTTACGCAGTGATGCAACCAACTGCTGTCGTTGTTCATCTAAATTAGTAAACATATGATGTAGCAAGAACATGAAAAGGAACAACCTGAAGCTGAAACGTACCACAGTCCAAACTATCTATGATATATACGTCAACACGAGAGAAAAAGTGATAGGAATGGAATGAGTGAATGCGCGAGGAAGAGAAAATGGGCGCTACTGGGCTTGAACCAGTGACCTCTTCGGTGTGAACGAAGCGCTCGTACCACTGAGCTAAGCGCCCTTGACAGTTGCAACTATAGCATGAGACGTTTGAAATGTCAAGCAAATTTCTCTCATTCAAGTGTAGCTCATGCAAAAGAAAAGTTATTCTTCGTCTGCGAACGTATCGTCAAAGGTTGTTTTTTCGTACACCTCTGCGACAGAAAAATGCACGTCTACGCTGGTTAACTCTATCGTGTCGCTCTGAGTGAAGTTGCGCATTGTCCAGTAGTCGGTTTCACGGCGGTAAAGTTGAATGCGCATCACCTGTGTATCAATAAAGAGGATTTCTTGCACCGTAGGAATGTCTTGATACAATTCAGATTTTATGCCCCGGTCACGCGCTTTTGTACTCGGTGAGAGTACTTCAGCAACAAAGCAGGGATAGTGAATAACTTTTGTCGCGTTCCGGTCCCGTCGATCACAACTGACAGACACATCAGGACAGAGACAATTCACTTTATCAGCCAGTTCGACATAAACATCAGAGTTATAAGCGATGCAAGGACGTTTCCGCAGTTGTTCGCCAAGAATCCTATTCATGTTAGCGCCAATAATAGAGTGATCGGGCGTTCCACCGGTCATCATATAGGGGTAGCCATCAATATATTCGTAGCGGTGTTCAAGGTCACTCTCTACGAGCGCAAAAAATTCTTCAAGACTGATTCCGTCTTTTTGTTCACTATGGTGTATTGCCATTGGTTTTTCCTTCTCTCGACTCAAGCTTGACCAAAACATCTTTTACCATACATCAGTTTCATTATATCATGGTTGGCTACGTTCCATAATCAACGAGTACGATTCCGGTTTCCGTATATAGGCCAATCATACCATGACCCATGACTTCGGTCATACATACAAAATATGTCCTTCCTCACTCCCCAACACCCCGGCTGTTAGCTATACTTTGCTCAACAAGAAGTTTAAATCGAACACATGTGAAAAACGAAAGGATACAAAACAATGTCAGCAGTGAATATCTCACCGACAAACGGCAAAATCTCTATGCGCGGTATCATCATAGGACTCATTCCCAGCCTCCTTATTGATGGACTGCTCCCTTTTCTCGTCTATACCCTGGTGCAGTCGCATACAACTCAACTGATTGCATTAAGTGCATCGGCCATTCCACCAATCATTAGCAATTTTATCAGTACCATACGTAGTCGTCACCTCGATGCTTTTGGTGTCATCATCCTGCTTGGTATCGTTGTCAGCATCGTTGCCATCTTCTTCGGTGGCGACCCCAAATTGCTGCTGATCAAAGAATCCTTTGTGACGGTTGCTCTCGGTGTCGCCTGTTTGTTCTCATTGCTGCTACCCAAACCGCTCATGTTCTCTATCAGCAAACATTTCGCAACGGGTGGCAACGCCGCAAAATTTGCCCAGTTCGACTCGCTCTGGCACTATCCATCGTTCCGCAAAATGAGTTACTCCATCACCATCTTATGGGGTATTGCCCTCATCGGCGAGTTCCTCCTGCGCGTCGCACTCGTCTACACGCTCACGGTGCAACAGGTACTACTTATCGCCCCCATCATCTTCAACGTCACTCTTGTAGGATTGATCCTCTGGACCGTTTCCTACAGCTTCAAGGTCGCTAAAAGCGGCAAACAATTGACAGAGCAAGCACAAACACAGGTGCTGCTCTATTGCTCCTCCGCCGTCTTGCGCATGGTGGGGAAAAGAATCACGTCGCGGATAGATTCCTGGTCGGTCATCAGCATAACGACGCGGTCAATCCCAATGCCGAGACCGCCGGTTGGCGGCATACCAATTTCCAGCGCTTCCAGGAAATCTTCATCCAGCGGCTGCGCCTCTTCATCCCCCTGGGCGCGTTGGCGGGACTGATCCTCGAAACGATGGCGCTGGTCAAGCGGGTCGTTCAACTCGGTGAAGGCATTGCCGCATTCCAGACCGCCAATAAAGGGCTGGAAACGCTCCGCCAGTTCTGGCTCGGCACGATGGGTCTTCGCCAGCGGCGAGATGTCCAGCGGGTAATCTGTCAGGAACAGCGCCTGTTTCAATGCTGGAATGTTCTTGCGTAACATGCCACTTTTGAGTTCATCAATCAAGCGTCCACGCCCAAAGGTTGGGTCTACCTCATAGCCATTGGCACGCATTTCGGCGGCGAGGCTGTCGCGGTCAGGGAAACGATTGACATCAATACCGGTAAACTCAGCGATGGCATCAAGCAGACGTATACGCGGCCACGGCGGCGTCAGGTCTATCTCCGTTCCCTGATAGGTAATGAGCGGCGTTCCCTTCACCTCCAGCGCGATATAATGGATCATTTCCTCAACAAGCTTCATAATATCCTCATAATCCGCATATGCTTGATAGCATTCCATCATGGTAAATTCTGGATTATGGCTGCGATCAATACCCTCGTTGCGGAAATCGCGCCCGATTTCATACACGCGCTCAAAGCCGCCCACGATCAGGCGCTTGAGATACAGTTCGACCGCGATACGCAGGAATAGGTCGCGGTCAAGCGTGTTATGGTGTGTGACAAAAGGCCGCGCCGTCGCGCCACCATAGAGCGGCTGGAGAACCGGCGTCTCCACCTCAATGAAGCCATGTTCGTCCAGGTAACGACGCATCGCACTAATTACGCGGCTGCGCGTCACAAAAACCTGTCGTGCCTCATCGCCATTCGCGATCAAGTCCAGGTACCGTTTGCGCTGCCGCGTTTCCTTATCCTCCAACCCGTGATACTTTTCGGGCAAGGGACGCAGCCCCTTCGATAAGAGACGAAAATCTTTCACATGCAACGTGCGCTCGCCTGTACGTGTCAAAAAAAGAAAACCCGTCACCTGAATGAAGTCACCGACATCAAGCAGCTTCATTGCGCGGTAAACATCCTCGTCCATATCGTTGATGCGATAGTAAATCTGGATACGCCCGCTGCCATCCTCGATCTGCGCAAACGTTGATTTGCCCATATCACGTTGCAAGCGCAAACGTCCTACCAGCGTAAACGAGCCTTCCGGCCCCTGCCATTCGTCAAAATGCGCTAACACCCCGGTAATTGTATGTGTACGGCCCGCACTATTGGGATAGGGTTCGATACCCTGCTCCCGCAATGTATGCAGGCGTTGTATTCGTACTTCTCGTTCATCTGCCATAATACTATATTTCCTCCAACAAAGTTTGCCCACCCATTTTAACATTGTTTCCATCATATGAAAAGTAGGGCGCAATTCATAGCTCATTGCGCCCCTACACGCTTTCCAGGGCGCTATGAATTGCACCCCTACAACAAAAAACCGACTCACGGCCTTTCTGGTTTCTGCCGTGAGTCGGTTGCTGCTGTAGGGGCGCAATTCATAGCGCCCTCTTGCTGTTGCTGCTACTGCTGTGAAAGCTTATTCAATTAAGAGAATTGTATACTCCTTCACGCCGCCCGGCGTAGAGACCATCACCATGTCGCCTACTTTATGATTCAGCAGTGCTTTCCCTACCGGCGATTCATTGGAAATACGCCCCTGGCGTGGTTCAGCTTCATAGGCACCCACAAGCGTATAGTGATATTCGCGATCATCAGGAGTACTTAGATGCACAATCGAGCCAATGGAAACAACATCCGTTGGAACCTTCGTTATCAACTTTGCCTTTGCAAGCAGTTGCTCCAACTCCACAATGCGCCCTTCCAGCAAGGCCTGTCGATTCTTGGCATCTTCGTAGGCGGCATTATCAATCACATCGCCTGATTCTTTCGCTTCATGAAGGTATTGGGCGACCTCGGCGCGTCCGGCAGTGCGCAATAACTCCAATTGACTCAAAGCGCGATTTCGTCCGTCGTGTGTGAGGAATACGTCCTGTGTCTCCATCTCTTTTTCCTTCATTCTCTCGGGTAGGTAGTGTTTCCTAACACTACTCGACCCGTTATTCTGCACCTATCCTCGCGGATAAGCGTTACCCGGCGGAATATCCTACATCTCCCCAGGTAATGGTTACTACTACTCCTGAATGATTACGAAGTAACAGCTCTCCGGTTTCATCCACATCTTCGGCAATACCGCTGACGACGGTATTTCCTTGCCGCACCTCAATGGCACGGCCAAGCGTTGACAGGTGGGTACGCCAACGTTCTCGTATAGCGCGAGCGACGGGCTTAGAAGCGATTGATGCCGTAAAAGTATTTTGCACCTCATGTTGCAATGCAAGATAAACATCTTCTATACTTTGCAACAGGTGCGCTATAAATGTCTCACGACTCACATGATGCCCGCAGGCTATTTCCAGTGTCGTTGCTAGCGCAGATAACGGAACCTGTGTATGCGACAGTGGCTGCGTACCTACCGAAGAAACACCAGTCGGTGATGGTACAGCCAGGTCTTGCACAGTCCCATTCACGTTCACGCCTATACCCAGTATGGCGATTAAATGACCCTCTGCATCGTGACTTGTTTCAATCAGAATACCCGCCACTTTACGGTTCCCGATGAGAACATCGTTCGGCCATTTGATAGAAGCAGAGACCCCGCAGGTCTCCAAGACCGCATCTACAACAGCAAGCGAGGCAAGCATAACCAGTAGATAAGGAGGGAAAACGGGTCTGAGCAATGTCGAACAGAGAACATTATGCCCGGACACATCAACCCAACGTCTGCCTAATCTTCCCTTGCCGGCAGTCTGACTGTCGGTAAGTACTACCACCCCCTCTTGAGGCCGCTCATGGGCCAGTTGCATAGCGCGTGTGTTTGTCGAGTCTACGGTCGGCAGGTACAATAATCTTTCACCAACACCGAAAAGCCGCGTCTCTAATCGGCCTAACTGACAGCGTATTTCCTCAATGTTGAGAACTTCAGGTGACATGGTTTCAAGAGAAGGCACATACTCCACTTTGATTTTTACCGCCTTACACAAAAATGTTGGAAGAGAAATACGACCTGAGTACCTGTGGGTGAGGCACATCTGGAGCAAACGCGATAGACGACGGAGATAGCAAGATGCTCAAATGCCGCCCACAACTGCTAAGAAGCACAAATGTATAAAAATCCCAGAGCAATGGATAACGTATAGTACCATCACTCTGGGGCGTGACGCTGCACAGGCAGGTGTAACTATTCACCTACCAGTGAGCTTGGAGCGGCTTAACGCCGTTCACCTCTCATCTGGAAGGTGCTGGAAATCACTGAGCTGCCTGTGCAGCGACCAGGTTCATTCATTAAACACCACCTCCTTTCATTGCGCTTATTGTACACTGCTTTTACCCGCCTGTCAAGAGTTTCTGAAAATTTAGTGACAATCCCTGTAACGCAATGCGCTCAATTGGCTTGCAAAGCCATCTCCTGACACACCGCAGTGTGAAAATTATGTGAAGATTTATTCATTTTCTTGTGATGACAGGCCAGCGCTCATTCCACCCGTCCATACAAGGTTGACGTTTATGTGTTTTTTGCACTATAGTACGTTCAGAACAACTAGACGAAAACAAATGGTAAAGTGAGGTCATATGCTATGCCCGAAGAACGTACAGCTCACCCTCATATTGTGCGTGACTCCGCCATCTATGGTGGGGAACCAATCGTAGAGAGAACTCGTACTGGTGTACGCCATATTATTCTGCTGTTTCAAGCCGGCCATGATCCCGAAGAGATTGCGTCTACACAACACCTCTCGCTGGCCCAGGTCTATGACGCCATCAGCTACTTCTACGACAACGAAGCAGAAATTGGCCGTTATATCCGTAACGAACCGGCAAAGGGCTAATCAAGCCTGTAGGGGCGCGATAAATCAGGCCCCCCGTGCGCCCTTACAAGTATAGGTTTTTTGGAGAAGAGGCAAAAGATGCCCAGAATCGAATGCATAAGCAGCTTGACAAGCAATGCAAGCACATTTCAAGCATGTATCTTCCATTACCGGCGACAACGTTCACGGCCAGTTCCAGAAGCTGTCATGCTGAGTGCAACGAAGCATCTCTTGTGGGACGCAGATGCTTCGTTGCACTCAGCATGACAGGCGGCGGTTAAAAAATGCATCTTAGTACTTTTCAAGCGGTCATCCTGTGGCTTTCCAAAAAACCTATACTTGTAAGCCCCCCGCGCCCCTGGCACGAGCGTAGCAATGTGCCAGTCCGCCAATATATTCCCTGCATCAGGCCGTCCGCGTCTCCTTTCCAACGCCATCCAATTCTGCTGGAGGATAACTGAATTGTTGCGCGGAGCAAAGGTAGACATGCCGCCTCAGCATGGCACATTCAAACAAGCGCAGAAGGTGAAACTGGACGGAGCCGCACAGCCTGAGCTAGAGATGTAAACCTTGCACGCATTCGTATAATACATTCATACAGTGGAAACAAAACAACAACCGTGCGACATTTGCTAACAACAGGCCAGCAGAATGAGTTTGGCCTGGTACCGCAATGCACACAAAAGTCTTTGAGTTTTTACGAATTTCGCAGGTGATACGCCACTTCACAGGCTAATTCGTAGCAATTTTGCCAGATATTGCAATTTTGTGCCATTCTATGCTATACTTTGTATAGTAGCTAGTAAGTGGATAGGATAGAAGTTGTATCGGGTTTCACCTCTGGCTACGTTAGTTCATACTCCGACCGCTATCGCAATCCTATCCATGCCGGTGGACTCGTAAGTCTCTGTTGAAATTGAGCGCTTCTACCTAATCATAGAAGCATACTTTTGATACATTTTGTAGCAGTGGTATCTGACTGGATTGTTCAAAAGGGAGGACTTTGCATATGCAGCAATACATGGATCTGCTCATTGATGCCCTCCTCGACGAGGGTTTCACTGTTGAAGAAGCCAGCAAGTTGATTCAACTCCGCGAAGAGTATGAAGAGCGGGTGGCAACCGAAGAGACGAATTACCATCGTTTCATTCGTTGGCTTGTCGAACATGGGCGCATCAGCGATTATTTTTAGTCGCTGTTCAATCAATGATAATGGGAGAGGGTGAAGATGAGTGGGGGAAGCAGGTAATTTTAGATAGAGCAATGGTGTTCTGTCTGGCTAGATTGCCGCGCACCCCGTTCATCTTCACCCGCTCTATTTTTTATCTGCCTATCAGCAGGTATTTTTTGTATGTGGTACGATAAAATAAAAGCAGGAATATGCAGGTTTCTTGCTTCCTACAGAGGCAAAAAACAACACGCAAAGCGGAGAAGAAAGGAGCGGCGTTCACTCCTCACCGCGACTGGCGGGGAACTGGCGTCACAACATAAATGAAAGCAGTAGTCATGGCTGGGGGAGAAGGTTCTCGTTTGCGCCCCTTAACGATTCGACGTCCCAAACCAATGGTACCCATTGCCGGAAAGCCGGTAATGGAACATATCCTCAACCTTTTGAAACGACATGGCATCACCGAAGTCGTCGTCACGGTCCAATATTTAGCAAGCAATATCGAAGATTATTTTGGCAATGGTTCTCAGTTCGGCATGCGCATCACCTATTCACGCGAAGATGTGCCACTGGGTACCGCTGGCAGCGTCAAAAACGCGGAAGAGCGCTTGACGGAGCCATTTATCGTGATTAGCGGTGACGCATTAACCGACTACAATCTCACGGATATCATCCAATATCACAATGAAAAGCAGTCAATGGCGACGTTGATGCTGGCCCATGTTCCCAATCCGTTGGAGTATGGCGTTATTATCACCAATGAAGATGGACATATCAGCCAGTTCCTGGAGAAACCCAGTTGGGGCGAAGTCTTCAGCGACACCATCAACACGGGCATTTACGTCCTCGACCCCAAAATTTTCTCGTACTTCGAGAAAAACAAGCCCTTTGACTTCAGCCAGGAACTCTTCCCCATGATGCTCAAAAAGGGCGACCCCATCTATGGCTATGTTGCTAATAGCGGCTACTGGTGCGATGTTGGCAGCTTGCCAGAATACATGCGAGCAAACGCCGACGTGTTGCAGGGCCGCGTGGATGTCGAGATTCCCGCGAAGAATATCGGCGATAGCATCTGGTGTGAGGAGGGCGTTGAAATTTCCAGCGAGGCCCAACTGTACGGGCCGCTCTATCTTGCCCACGACTGCAAAATCAAAGCCGGTGCCATTGTCCACGGCCCCAGCACCATTGGTCACTATACCATTGTTGACGAGCGTGCGCAGGTTGACCGCAGCATCGTCTGGAACAATTCATACATCGGCGAGCGTGCCGAATTGCGTGGCGCATTGGTCGGTTCCTCCACCAGCATTAAGAGCAAAGCGGTGATGTTTGAAGGCTCCGTCATCGGCGACAACTCCATTATCCAGGAGGGTGCCATTATCCAGCCCAGCGTCAAAATCTGGCCGGATAAAGAAATCGAAGCCGGAGCCGTCATCAACACCAGCATCATCTGGGGTTCCCAGGGTCGCCGTGGACTGTTCAGCCGCTTTGGCGTTTCGGGCCTTGTCAACGTTGACCTGACGCCTGAATTTGCCTCGCTGCTGGGCGGTGCTTACGGTGCTATCCTGCCCAAAAATTCCGTTGTCTGCATCAACCGCGACTCGAACCACCGCACGCCGCGCATGATTAAGCGTGCCATTATCGCCGGCTTACCTTCGGCGGGCATCAATGTGCATGATATCAATCAAGTTCCGATTCCTGTGGCCCGTTACTTTATCCGCAACACCGAAGCCGTCGGGGGTATTCATGTTGCCCTCTCTCCGCACGATAAACGCATCATTGATATCAAGTTCTTTGACCAGCAAGGTCTGGATATCAATAAAACAACCGAGCGGAAAATTGAAAACCTCTACTTCCGCGAAGATTTCCGCCGTGTGGATGTGGACGAGGTAGGCGCAATCGAAGTGCTGGAGAATTCCGCCGTTCTCCATCGTTACCTCGAAGGCTTCGCCAAAGTTGTTGACTATAGTATAGTCAAGCGGCGCAAATTCCAGATCGTCGTAGACTACGCGAACGGCAGTACAACACAGCTATTGCCTGGCATTTTCAACAACCTGGGCTGCGAAGTTATTATTCTGAATACCAGCGCGGATGATACACGCTCCTCTCGCTCGATAGATGAAATCGAAAAAGACATGCAACGCCTGGCAACGATTACCGCCTCGCTCAATAATGATCTGGGAGTACGGATTGATCCAGGCGGTGAGCGCATCTCAGTCGTGGATGATCGTGGACGTATGCTGGACGGCATGAAGATGCTGGCAGTCATGACCAGTCTGTTCTTACGCCAACATCACGGCGCGACCGTTGCGGCCCCTGTTACCGCGCCTAATGCTCTCCAGCACATCGCGACGCGCTACGATGGACATATTCAGCATACGAAAGTCTTGCCGTATGCCATGATGACGGCAGCCAGTCGCGATGGTGTTATCCTGGTAGGTGACGGACGCGGAGGTTTCGTCTTCCCCGAATTGCAACCCGCCTTCGATGGCATGCTTGCCATCGCCAAGTTGCTCGAACTGCTGGCAACGTTTAATATGCGCCTCTCAGAGGTGGTAGACGACCTGCCAACATACTACATGAGCGCAACCAACGTCATCTGCCCCTGGGAAAATAAAGGCAAGGTCATGCGCATCCTCAGCGAACAATATCGCGAGCGCCGCGCAAAGCCCATTGACGGCATCAAGATTGACCTCGGCAACGAATGGGTGCTGGTGCTGCCCGACGCCGACCGACCCCTCTTCCACGTCATCGCCGAATCGGTCTCGAACGACCAAGCTCAAGCCCTGGCAGAGAAATATGCCCGCGTCGTGAGCGGATTGCAACAGTAGGGGATACTTTTGTAGTAATTACTGACCAGGGTACCCGCAAGGGGAATGCCTGTAACTTAAAGAGAATCGTCATGGGAGGACGGACATGCTTCTTATGTGAACAGTATGGCCCCTTGCGGGCAATGCCATTCACATAAGAAGCATGCGCGATTCGTGGTGGAAGAGGACATTCTCCTTATTTGAACAGGATGGCCCCCTGCGGGCGTCCGTCGTCTCCATATATTCCTGAAATGCTGGTATTTCTTGTTCACAATTCTGGATGAGTCATGTTGCTATCTTTGCACAATAAGCGCTACTTAATAGATGGTTCTCCACGAATAGGGGTTTTTCTTTTGTTTCTCCACCACATTCACTGCAATCGCAATACGTGCAATCATCCAGATGGTGAGGATGACACCTGCTGTCGTCAGGAAAATAGAAACAGATGTAAAATCAGGGCCAGTAGTATTGGTACAACCTGGATTTTTCGCGCACAGGTTATAAATGACGCCTGCCGGGGTATTATTGAAGCTCTGATAGGCTTGCACAATAAGCTCATAGGTAATAAAACCGGCACCCACCAGAGCAACAATGGTACTGCATAGAAACGCAAAACCGGTACCCACTTTTCTTGCATAGAAACAACCCATACCGGGACAGATGCATTCAAGGAAGCCAGCCACCGTCGAAGATTTACGTATTACGCCCTGTGTATTGCGCCCTTTGACGACATGGTTTACCATTACAAGGCGAATAACTAACCATACAAGCAAGGCAATAAGTACACAGAATAAAGCAAACCCATGAAGAATGCTCGCGAAAATGAAACCGATAATAATAAACAATAAGGTGCCTGTGAGTACAATCGCTCCACCACCTGCATCGCCTGCATACATGAACCCGACACCTGGCAGCACTATCTCTAGCACGTTTGTCAGACCCACGGATTTGGAGACGGCAGACTTTTTTAGCCTGTACGGCACTGGCGTCGGGGGCGGCGGTGCAATCATCGTTGCCGGCACTGTGGCTGGCGTTGTTGGCACCTGACTATATGGTGCTTGAAGAGGATAATTATAGGGATATGCTACCTGCGTTTGTGGTGGCACAGGGCTATTAGCAGCGGGGATTGTATGCTGGATTTGTCCACATCGCGTACAAATCCCAGAGTCAGTGAAATTGGATGCTCCGCATTTTCGGCAATACATATGTTCTCCTGGCTCTCATCAAAGTATTAGTAATATATTTTTTCAGCAGCGGGCAATAGTAGTAAGCAGAACAGGCAAATTACCTGTCTAAAATATACTTTTTATGAGGAACATTGTCAATAACTGTCGAGGTGTGCAGCGACTACCTTTTTGACAGCTAAAAAGGGCGACTGTATAGCCGCCCTCGGGGAGATAGTCTTGCAGGTACATTACCGCGCTCCCACTAACGAAGGGAGCGTCCATTGCATCTCAACAGGTTCGCGCATACGTTGAATCGCGAGTTGTATGCCTTCCATCAAGGATATTTCGGGCTGCCAGCGCAAGAGGTTTCGCGCTCGCGTATTATCCATCACGATGGAAGAGGGTTTGACCAGGGCATTAGAGATATACACTGGTTCTTGATCGCTATCAAGCATATGGGCGACCGCTTGATACAATCCACACACGGTATGACCTTCGCCGGAACTGATATGCAGCGTCTGGTTATAGCCATGCTCAAGGACGCGCAGGTTGGCACGGACTACATCGTCAATAAAAATATGATCGTGTACCTCGTCAATCGCTCCGCGAATAATGGGACTGCGCCCGGCAAGCAAGGTACTGATGAAGCAATCCACCGGATGACGCGCAAAATCGCCGCGTGTGTCACCGTAAACATCGGCATAGCGGAGAATCGTATGCTTTATGCCGTAGTGCTGCGCATAATAACGCACATACCATTCACCGGCAACACTGCTGATATCCTGTGGGGAGCGAGGACAGATCGCCGTATGCTCCGTCACTGTAACAGCAACCGTTTCTTCTGTCCTCTCCGTCATCCCCGCCACGCCAGCACAGCCGTACAAACTGTTGCCACCGGAAGCAAATATCACCTGCTGAACCGAAGTCGCGGCACAGCTTTCCAACACATTCAAAAGGCCCCGCACATGAACATCCGCGTCAAGTCGCGCTTGCTGCACATCCGTGTATGCACGTTGCCCCTGTTGGGCAACATGATAGCTGACAACATCGGGACGCTCATTGTGCAAGATTGTGAACAATTTTTCATCACGAATATCAAGTTGATAGAAACGCGCACGAGCATCACTTGCCAGGCGTCCATTGTTGCCGCCATCAGCGAATGTATCAATAACCAGCACATCATGGCCTGCATCCAGGTATGCTTTAGCGACATGCGAGCCAATAAAACCGGCCCCGCCAGTAATCGCAATTTTCATATACACTCTGTCCTATCTCAATCACCATTGAAAGCTATAGGAGCGACCACATCGCATCAACAGCAGTTCCTGCAGTCGCCCGCTTTGACGAATATCATTACCATTAGTGTATACTCGTCACCTATAGGCATATATCAAATTGCAGCTACAGCAGGGATATACAGTGGCATCGATCGCTTATTCAGAACTTAACAAAATAGGATGTTTGTCAAATAAGCAACTCAAATAGGACGCAATTGATAACCGCGCCCTATTTGTATAACTGCGATAAAGAATATGCGTAGCAAGAGCTTCAACATTCACAACATGCCGTATGGTAGGCGGATGATTGATGCCGCTAACAAATCTACTCCGGTAACTCCGGGCTTTGCAGCAGCTTATCAAGCGTAGATTTCTTAACCCTGTAAGCCTGCCTTTTCCCCTTATGGGGCAGTGTCACCGCCACTAATGCGCCTGTTTTAATCCACCTTCGCACAGTGGTATCATCCACACGCAAGCGACGTGCAACCTCCCGCACGGTTAACAACTCATCTAATTGTTCTGCCATAACATGTTCTCCTACACCATTCAAAGTAGCACTACGTCGAGACATATAGCACCTTCTTGCAATTGAGCGAGCAATATTTTTGAAATATTGCCCCACTACTACTAAAAACAAACGCTTTCGCCCTTGCAAAGTATTGCATATTGGCGTTACGTTCATAAACACCACTAGCTAACGCCTGGAGGAAGTCTCCCAGGTTTTGCGCTGCCCACGTTTGTAAAACGTTTGTTATATATATGTCATACACATTATCACATTTGTTATGTTTTGGCCTACCTGACATATATAACGATACAACTTCAAAAAGGATACATCACCGTTTGCCAGCTACATCTACTATACAACTCGACACAAACATTATAAAATGAAGCAAATAGGGAGGTTGAAGAAAAAAATCAGTGTGACGGATATTTCACGTAATGGTTCAGGGTAGCCACAAGCTATACCCCTACTATATACTATACATGTTCAGTGAATATCCCTCGCGGCTACTTTGAACCATTTCCAATTTCGCGCCGCACACAAAGAATAAATGACAGAAAGGGTTGCGATGTCTACAATCAAACTTATTCTTAGCGATTTACATCTTGCCGATGGTCACCCCACTCTTGATTGCTTTGGTGATATACAGCAATCTGCGTTTGATGGTCTCCTTTCTGCTGCTTGTTCCAGCAGTCCATTAGGCACCGCCGGAGATGTTGAATTAATTATTAACGGTGATTGTTTTGATTTTCTGGTAACTTCACCATATGATACACAAGAAATGACAGGTAATGCAATAGCAACCAGCAAACTTGAACGCATTATTACAGCACATCATTCTTTTTTCACAACTTTGCGGCGTTTCATTGCAACAGAAGGACGTCATATCACCTTCATTACTGGCAATCATGATATTGAACTGGCTCTCGTTGAGATACAACAACGTATCACAAAGGAAATCACGGGCGTAGCGGAGCATCCAGCCATCACATTCTGTCTGTCACGCTTCTACCACCCACTACCCGATGTTTATATTGAGCATGGCAATCATTATGATTTCTGGAATCACAGTATAGAGGGCATCTGGGATACACAGGGACAGCCATTGATAACGCGCCCCACCGCCATCCCATTATCGGTCGGTTCGCGCTATTTCCAGCACGCGGCACACCCTGTCAGTATCGCCTATCCCTATTTTGACCATCTTGAGCCATCTATAAACAGCACACGTCAGATTGCCCTGCTCTGTCTGTTCGACCCGGCTATCGTCATGGAGACAGCCCGCCTGACAATGAGCATGCTCTCAGAGCCACAACCGGCGCTGGCAAACCTTGCCCCTGGTGAAGAGCGCATACCGGCAAAGCTTTTTGAACATGCAATGATAGATTTCGCCGCCTATCAACAGGATATGGCAACCCACAAAGCTGATTGGACGCCACCGGATGGGCATGACAACGAACAGGCCATAGGAAACGCGATGGTCGAGTTCTCCATGCTGCACGAAATTCTTGCACTCCCACTTAATGAAGCCGTTGCCGCTATTTGCACACCCGCCACTTATCAAATGGGCGAAAGTGTCGCCACCGGCATGCATAACATCCTGGAAAAAGACCCGACGCTGCGCTATGCCATCGCGGGGCACACCCACATGGTGCGCATTGATCCACTGAGCAGCGACACGCAGTCCACACAATCATATCTGAACACTGCCAGTTGGACACTGCGCTTCGCTCTGCCTGCCCCAGGCGAAGTCACAGCGGAACTGGTCGGGTGGTTGCGCAAGCCCGATTGGCAACACATCCCCTTACGCGATGTGACACAATTCATTTTCGCAATGGTAAACACACACACTGATGGCTCATCAAGCGCCAGCCTATGCGTCTGGGAAGGTGGCTCGCAAGGCAGCTATCGTGTACTGGCTTAAAAGAGGATTTGAATAGAATGGCAGAAGATACACCACAAACCACACAAACAAGACAGGACAAACGCAAAGTCCTGATGATTATAGATGGCAACGCGATGATACACCGGGCGTTCCATGCGATACCGGAGGGACTAACCACCAAGAGTGGCGAACCGGTCAATGCAACATACGGTTTTACCACCATGCTGCTCAAAGCATTGAACGATATCCACCCCGACTATATCGCCATGACCTTTGATCGCCCAACTCCCACCTTTCGTCACCTGCAATATGTTCAGTACAAAGCCCACCGGCCCACGCTGCCCGATAACATGAGGCCGCAATTTAGTCGTATCCGGCAAGTGGTGCAGGCTTTTGGTATTCCTATCTATGAAAAGGACGGCTTCGAGGCTGATGATGTGATTGGCACGCTCTCCGTGCAAGCAGTACACCAGGGCATTGATGCAGTTATCCTCACCGGCGACATGGACACCTTGCAACTCGTCAATCAGCATGTTATGGTTATGGCGGCGAAACGCGGCATCACCGATGTCACCGAATACGACGTTCCCGCAGTGGAGGCCCGCTATGGTCTGCCACCCCAAAAACTGCCCGATTTCAAAGGTCTGGTCGGCGACAAATCCGATAATATTCCCGGCGTCCCCGGCATTGGTGAAAAAACCGCGACCAAACTAATCAACCAGTACGGCGACCTGGAAGGTATCCTCGCTCACGTTGACGAACTCACGCCCAAAGAACAACGCCTGTTGCGTGATATGGCAGATCAGGCGCGTGAGTCCAAATTTCTGGCAACCATTGTACTGGATGTTCCCGTGCAACTCGACCTGGAAGGCAGTCGTATGGGCCAGATTCGTCGTGACGACCTGCTGGCGATTTTCCGCGAACTGGAATTTCGCACCCTGGTTGACAAGATTCCCGGCTCATCTGGTTCACCGGGTTCATCCGACAGCACAGAGGCAAGGCAAACGGAAACGCCCCGGCCCAAACGTGCCGAGCCTGCATCCATACCGGAGCAGGACGAAGACCTGTTGCTGGCCGCACCCGTCGGTGCAGTGCCAATCATGTCACCACCCCTGCCACCAACGGGTATGTCATTTACCGCCTTCAACAACGCAGAACAACATGAGACAGAGCAACAGGGAGTAGCCACGCTGGCCGCTCCTGTCACCAATGCGCCTTCGCAGATGAACCTCTTTGGATTAGAGGAACCGGCTACCGCAGTGGTACGCAAACTGCGCATGCCCGGCCAATCAATGCAAACCGTGCAGATTATAGATGAGCAGGCGTCTAAATCCACCAGTACGCTCATCGTTAACACGGAGGATGCCTTGCGCGTCCTCAACAAGAGCTTGCGCGACGCAGGTGCCTTCGCCTTAGACACGGAAACAACCTCTGACGATCCCTGGCACGCTGAACTCGTGGGCATCTCCTGCTCTATGGCAGCCGGGGAAGCCTATTACATTCCCGTTGGGCATACGCACACGCTCGACAATCAAGACCCAGGCCCACAATTGCCCTTGCGCACTGTACTTGAACAGCTGCGTCCCGTCCTTGAAGATGCGACTATCGGCAAATACCTGCACAATGCGAAGTACGATATGCTGGTATTGGCGCGTCAGGGCATCGCAGTACATGGGCTCGCTTTCGATACCATGCTCGGTGCCTACCTGACCAATCCCGGTCGGCGCGGTCTGGGACTGAAGGATCAGGCATTTGAGCGCCTCAACATCGTCATGACGCCCATCTCACAACTGATTGGCACCGGCAGCAAAATGATCAGTATGGCGCAGGTACCCATCCGTCTCGCTGCCGATTACGCGGGCGCAGATGCCGATATGACGCTGCGTCTCGTCGAGCCAATCATGGAAGAGTTGCGCCGTAATAGCTTGCTGGAATTGTACAATAACATCGAACTGCCTTTGCTCCCGGTACTGCTCCAGATGGAAATGACCGGCGTCGCCCTGGACCCCGACTTCTTACGCGACTTTGAGGTAAAACTTGGCGCACAAATTCACGCCCTTGAACAAGAAATTTACGACTCGGTTGGTCACCAGTTTAACATCAACTCGACCAAACAACTTGGCGATATCCTCTTTGGCGAACTCAAACTACCCTCCGGCAAAAAGACGAAGACGGGCTATTCGGTCAGCGCCGACGTTATTGAAAACCTGCGTGGCAAACATCCCATGGTGGACTCTCTGCTGGAATATCGTCAATTGAACAAACTCAAATCAACCTATGTGGATGGATTGCTGGCCCTGATTGACCCTGTTTCCGGGCGTGTCCATACCTCGTTTAACCAGACGGTCGCCTCCAGTGGTCGCCTCTCGTCAAGCAACCCAAATCTGCAAAACATCCCGGTGCGCACCGAGGTGGGCCGTCGCATTCGTCGTGCCTTCATCGCCGACCCTAGCTACCTCCTGCTCACTGCCGACTACTCGCAATTCGAGTTGCGTATCCTCGCCCATATCACGCATGAGCCGCGCCTCGTCGAAGCATTTACCAATGACGAAGATATTCACACGATTACGGCTGCTTCGCTCTTTAACATACCGCCGGAGCAAGTCACGAAAGACCAGCGCCGCCTCGCCAAAACCGTCGTGTACGCCGTTCTCTACGGGCAATCGGCCTTTGGACTCGCCCAGATAACCGGCATGACCAACAACGAGGCAGCTGAGTTCATCAAACGCTTTCACGAGACGTTTCCACATGTCAAGGGCTACGTTGATAGCACGCTCAATCAGGTACGCAAACAGGGGTATGTTAATACGCTTTTCGGGCGCAAACGTTTCATTCCCGACATACACACGCTGCCCTACGTTGAGCGACAGGCACTCGAACGGGAAGCTATCAACATGCCCATTCAGGGTGCGAATGCCGACATGATCAAAATAGCCATGATTCGTATCCAGCACGCGCTCGATGAGAAAAAGCTCAAAACGCGCATGATTCTCCAGGTACACGATGAACTGGTCTTTGAGGTCGCCGTCGAGGAACTTGACCGCGTGCGCCGCCTCGTCAAAAGCATGATGGAAAACGTCGTCAAACTTGATGTCCCCATCAAAGTCGAGGCCAAGATCGGCAAAAACTGGTACGAGGCCGAGCCAGCGGAGTGAGGGGCAACAAGGTTGGCAAATGGGGAAGTGGGCCAGGGTACCTGCAATACGTACATCAGGGCTTTAGGTGAGAGTCAGTCACTTGCATCGCTTTGTTCAAAGAAACAATTATTCCGCCAAGTATCGCTAGCGAACCACCTACTGCCTGGAGAAGCGTCATAGAAGCATGCAATAGCAGCAAGGCAAAGATTGTGGAAAACAGAGGGACGGTCTGCATGACCGCGGCCATTTCCCATGCTTTGAGCAAAACCAGTCCTGCCTGTTGGACAAGATAACCCAGGCAAAAGTTGGTGAGAATATAGACCGGCAAGACAACCCACAGGGTTGTAAGGGAAGGTTGCCACTGGGGAACATGCCTTCCAACAAGCAGCTGAATTATCAGGATGGGTACAAGCGTACATGCTCCCAGCAGCAGACGGAGTGCAGTGAGTGGCAACGGTTCAATATGTAAAGTCAAGCGTTTCGCTGGGACAAAGCCAAAGCCCAGACCAATCGCGCCAACCAGAAGCAATACATCGCCCAATCCGCCACTGCTCCAGTCAATTCCTTGCGTACCCTTGAACACGACCAGCACACCCCCAAGTAACAGTAGCAGTATTCCAATACCCTGTCTGATACGAATACGCTCTTTGAGCAAGATTACCGCAAAAATAAGCGCTGCGACGCCATTGACTTGCAGCAGAAAGCCACCTTCCAGTGCGCTTGTACGCGCAAATCCGGCAACGATCAGAAGCAGTGGGAGCGCGGTGCCAGGACAAGAGAGCAGGAAGAGATCTAGCCATTGCCGCCACTTGAAGAAGCGCACTACCTTGAGAAGAGGAGAACCTGAAAACACAAGGATACAGGCGAGCAATATCCCCCCGCCAACAAGAGCCAGAATCGCTGCAACCGTTGCATCAATTTCTTTGCCTAAAAGTTGCGCGAGTACTGCGCCAAGTCCAAACATAAGAGAAGCTACAAAGGCGTAACCAATACCACGCAGATGCATCGGTGTATTGCCCCCATTCCGAGAAGTTGCTATACCGGCTATGTTTCAATGAGTTGACAGCTCCATTCTATCATATTCATCCTTCTTTTAACGTCACTTGCCCTGGCAACGCACTTTGCGTTGACACTACGTTCAGCAACTGGTTACAATAAGGAATATGCATAACATTTCTTCTACGAGCGAGACATTAAAAAATATTTTGAGCGACGCGGAACGCAGCGTCATAGCCTCCACGCGCATCGGCATTATCGGCGGCGGCCAACTTGGACTAATGTTGAGTGAGGCGGCGCGAGCAATGGGCTATGCCAGCGTCACCGTGCTTAACCCAACGCCCCAATGCCCGGCATCGGTGGTCGCGGAACAGATTGTCGGCAATTTGAAAGACCCGGCGGCCTTGCACCAACTCGCGCAACGTGCGGATATCCTGACCTATGAAATAGAACACATTAACACTGCTGCGCTAAAAGCGTTGCAGGAGCAAAGTGCCACCATTTATCCCTCACCTGACTCACTGGCAATGATTCAGGATAAATACCGGCAAAAAGTGTTTCTGGCAGAACATGGGATACCCGTTGCTCTTTTTCAAGAAGTTTTTTCCACCAAAGATATCGAGCGAGCCGCGCATGAGTGGAGCTACCCGCTCGTGCTGAAAGCGAAAAAGGATGCCTATGATGGACGTGGCAATGCTCGCATCAATCAACCACAGGATATTGAGCCAGCAATCGCCCGGCTAGGAGACCGTGAACTCTATGTTGAGAAATGCCTGGATATAGACAAGGAAATCGGCCTGATGATTGCTCGCAACCAGCGCGGGGAGATTGCGACGCATCCCGTCGTACAAATGATTCACGAACGCGATATTTGCCAGATAGTGTTCGCACCTGCGCCTATAGCGCCTGCACTGCAACGTGAGGCGCAAGATATTGCACGACAGACGGCAGGCTATCTCGAAGGGGCCGGAATCTTCGGCATAGAGATGTTCCTTGATACTGCTGGCTCTCTCTGGCTCAACGAAATCGCGCCGCGACCGCATAATCTGGGGCATTATTCGATAGAAGCCTGCCAGACATCGCAGTATGAGCAACATTTACGGGCCATTACCAATCTGCCGCTCAAGCCGACAGATATGTTGTATCCAGTAGCGGTGATGGTCAATATTCTCGGCACGCGCAACGGGCCTGCTCAACCAGAGTGGATTGGCACATATAACCCCGAGCATGTTTATGTACATATCTACGGCAAGCGTGAAACAAAGATTGACCGCAAGATGGGCCATATCACCGTCGTCGGCGATAACCTCGACGCAGTATACAGGCAGGCTACGGAAGCGAGGGCGGCGCTCTCAATATAAGAAAGCAGCAAGTGAACACATGACGGATATGCTACACGACGAACAATCGCTACGAACTCTTCACGCCTCGTTGGCGAACGAACATGGCGTGCTGGTCTCACCTGAAGGAATTGGCGAGTCCGCTAAAGGGGAGCCAAAGGTGCTGGTGACGATGGGCAGTGACTCTGACCTTTCGCTGATGATCAAAGCGATTGATACGCTGCGTTACGAGTTCGGTATTCCCTGCCTCGTGCAAATCAATTCGGTGCATCGAGATTTGCGCTCGGTTGTGCAGCACATTGAGAACTTGCCATCATCTGTACAGGTCGTTATTGCCTGTGCGGGTGGCGCGGCGCATCTGCCCGGTAATATCGCTGATTTACGACCTGATCTGCCAGTTATTGGTGTGCCGCGAGACCTGGGGGCGCTCAAGGGTGTAGATGCGCTGCTCTCGATGGTACAGATGCCGGAAGGCGCACCCGTGGCCGTGATGGCAATCGGAGAGGCGGGCGCGGTCAACGCCGCCATTCATGCCGCCAAAGAACTGGCAATCGCCGACCCCACAATCAAAGACCGCTTGCTGGCCTATGGGGAAAAGCGCAAGCACAAAGTGCTACAACAGAATCAGACACTGGAAACGAGACTGAACGGGTTCTCCAATAACGCTATCTAAAAACAACAGAAAATTGATCTGTCATTTTCAATTCTTTTTTTCTCTCAACCAGATAACAACGGCGTTAATCACTGCGCCTGCACCTTAGCATGGTACAGTCGTAATGGTATGTGTTCTGCGCTTAAGTGAAATGGGAGGAATAACCATGCATCTGATACAGGCGGTTTTACATAGTCGCAAGTTCAATTACATTTTGTGTTGTATAGTGCTTGTAAGTGTGACAGCCTGTTCATCCAGCGTGCAGACCGTTACCTCTCCCTCTCAGCAATCTGCACCTGTGGTGACGAGCCCGTTGTTGCCGGGACAACAGATATGGAAAAAAGGGGTTTCATCATACCTCTTCGGCACCAATGACTCATATGAGTGGTCTACGCACAACATCCAGACGGAGCCCGCTATTCAGCAGGCTTTACGCACTGCCGGGTTTACACTGATACGGAGCTTCTTCCCCGATAACGCCAGCGACGGAGTTATAGAGAAGCGTATACAAACGATAGAAAATAGTGGAGCGCATTGTCTTGGTGTGATTACCAACACCGCGAATACGCAATTCGATGAACACCTCGTGCGCTATCTGGGCAACCGCTGTCTCATGTATGAATTCGGAAATGAGTCGGATATCAACGGTGTCTCTATCGAAACCTATCTGGCACGTTGGAATAGCCTGATCCCAATCTTGCGGCGTATCAATCCTGCCGCGAAATTCATTGGCCCGGTGACGTATAACGACCAGGGCAATCATGGATACATGCAGGCATTTCTTGAAGGGGTGAAAACATCCGGTGTGCTGCCCGACGCAGTCAGCTTCCACTGGTATCCCTGCTACTACTATTCAGAAAGTGCGTGCCTGGCGCAAGCAACAAGCTATGCTCAAGTTGCTCTTGGGGTACGTATGCTTGTCCGTAGCATTCTGGGAAAGGATATTCCGGTGGGAATTTCCGAGTGGAATTATGACCCCGGCAATCCACCGCCAGCCTATGGGGATAACGCTGGTTTTATGACGCAATTTAGCACGCAAGCGTTGGTGTCTATGATGAGCGCCGGAGTCGCCTTCGCCTGTCAATTTGACGCAGCGGACTACGGCGGCTACGGTCGTCTGGATATGTTTAATGTGGAAACGAACCAGCCCAAACCACAGTACTACGCGATATCATCCATCATCCAGCAATACCGTCCGACATGAGGAATGGTTTTTTATTCAAACATCGGGTGGAAATCCAGTGTGTATGACGGATTCGTTAATGCGCGTTGCGTGATTGGACGTGCGGGAACGCCGCCGACAACGGTATAGGGAGCAACATCATGCGTAACGACCGCGCCCGCCATAACGACGGCTCCTTCGCCTATCGTCGTATTGCCCAGAATGGTCGCCCGCATGCCAATCCATGCGTAATCGCCGATGACGATGGGTTTGTAGAACGCGGGAAATTGCGGATCGTTCATATCGTGGCTGCCGGTAACAAGCCATACGCCCGCTGAGATGCTGACGTGATTGCCGATAATCAATCCCCCTGTGGTGTAGAGCATACAGCCTTGATTGATCACCGTATCTTCGCCAATGGAGACTTTGCGCCCGCTTGTCCGTATCCCCGCCATTTGCACGTGTTGCCCCAGCAATATTGCTGCCCCTGAACCGACCCGCCAGCCCAGCACGCGGCGATACCACAGGTGGCGTATCGCGTAGCTTGGAACATGGTTGATGACATGGTTCGTCATATATTTAATGACAGCTCCAATAAACAGTTTCATATTATTTCATCCCTTCTAACACAAAACTCAATCCTCCTGCCTCTACCGGGAGGATCGGGGATTTCAACTGGGAATATCTTCTGTCTGCGGCAAAAAGACGAAGCTCTCGAGAGCGAGTCTTTTTTCAGTGACCTGCAAATCCTGATCGTAACTTTCCTGTTGATCCAGGCCGGGAAAACTTGCTGATACCACACAACGTTTTTCAGTGCTTTGCAAATCATCATTGATAAAATCATCATCGGTGAGTTCATCAATGATGGGTTCCGGCAGCTGATCTATATGGGCTTTACGGCGTATGGCGAAAAACAATGCTTGCATATCTTCCTTCGGGAATGTACGTAAAAGAATCGCTGTACCCACGTAGACTGCTGCCGCAATCGGGAGAATTTCCAGTAACAGCAGACGATTGAGGGAAAAGATTGCCAGGGCCATAGCCAGACTTGCCAGCAAAGCCTTTCCACCCACGCGCAAACTCCCGAACGGTATCAAATGGCGCGGCATGAAGACAAGCGCGATACTCATGAGCAGCAATTCAGTGAGTGAGGTAACGAGGGCCGCTCCGACTTGCAGCATTCGCGGTATCAGAATCAGATTGAGGCCGAGGTTGAAAACGAGCGCGACGGCTGCCATCAAGGTAATTTTTTCCTCTTGACTGGTGCTAATGAGAACAGCCATCAATACCGAATTAATATACAGAATGAACAATCCTGGTGCTAATGCCTGCAGCGCCGGTATGCTATGGACGAATTCTGGATTGTGATAGAGGAAACCGATAATATTGGGCGCGGCAACGATAAGCAAGGTGGAGATGGGAAGGCTGCAAAAGAGCAGGAAATTTAATGTTTTCTCAATCGCGACTTTCAACTCGCTTTCTGAACTGATGGAGAGCTTTGAGAAAACTGGATACATGATGGCGCTGATAACCAGGCTGGGCAGAAAGATGAGCGTGTCAAAGAGCCGGTACGCAGCCCCGTACCATCCCACGACCGCGTCATTCGCCATGAAGGAGAGAAGAACGGTATCCAGGCGGTAATAGATAACGCCCAGCACACCGTACATCAGGAAAGGAATACTGGTGCGTACAAGCCTGCGTAACAGGAGCCAGTCAATGGTGAAGCTGATGCCAACCAGTTTAATAAACCAGAATGCCTGCCACATAGCATTGATGACCGAGCCGCCGAGCAATATCAGGGCCATCACCTCGACGCTCACATGCGCTTTGAGCAAGATAAAGCCAATGACTGCTGCCAGACCTTTCTCTAAAATAGTGCCGATAACCGGATATTTAACTCGTTCAAAGGCGTAATGCAGAGAGATAAACGTGTTAGTAATAGCCCCGCTCAATAGCGTCAACCCACAGATGGCGACCAGTACGCGCACCTCCGGCGAGTAGTCAAGATGCCACACCAGTAGCAGCATACAGCCGTAAAAGGTAGACCAGAGCAAAACTTTCATTACCAGTGTGCTGGAGAGATACTGAAGTGCCTTGCGCGTATCCTGAGCGACATCGCGCGTAATTTGCTGGTTAAAGCCGAACTCGATAGGAAAACCGATCAGGCCCACAAACGTAATGGCAAAGTAGAGTTCACCGAACTTGACATCGCCGAGAAAGCGTCCATAGGCAACCGTCAATAGCAACGTTGATGACCATGTGATTGCCTGTCCAAGCAGAGAAATAAGGGTATTGTTCACCACCCGGCCCAGTCTGTTCATGAATGCCTGCCTTTCCTCTGTAATCCATGTAGTGTGCGAGCGATGGCGCTATACATATCTCCAATCGCGGGCAATGGGTCGCGCCAGTCAAGCACAGAGAAGACGGTGCGTCCGGAGAGCGACTGGAGATACTTCTTAGGCGTGGTAATTCCTGCGCGTATTTCCTGTATGCCGGCGGGAACATCCGTCAACATGCGTACCCAGTGATGCCCGTAACGCGGAGTTACCGGGAGAGGCGCATAGCCAGTAATGTCTTTGTACTGGATGTAGGAAAAGTCCAGCCCGCACGCGATGCTCAGCGTGTGCCAGCCCCACGGCCGCAGGTTGACATCCAGCACCTTGTATTGATTATCGCGGGCATCATATTTGAATTCCACTTCGACCATGCCGGTGAGTTTCATCGCCGCGATCAACCGCTCGGCTGGCTCCCGAATGACCGGTATCTCGATGGCCTCGACGAAGCTACTGCCCAAACCGAAATCAATGGGATACTGGCGGGTGCGCCGCGCCGTCATCGCCATCAGCGTTTGCCCATCTTTGCAGTAGGCGGCGAACGAATATTGCGTTTCCCCGGTGCCGGGAAGCAGTTCCTGGATCATGATTTCATCGGGGGCAATGATGGTAGAGACATAGCGGTACTGCTCAAGCAATTCTTCGCGGTTCTGCACTGGCAGAGCTTTGAGGCGCGTCGCCTGCTGAAAACGAATGGAGACCGCCGGTTTAAGTATCACAGGAAAGGTCATCTCCATTGAGCGCAAGTCGTCTTCACTGGGATACCACGTGCCTGGGATTGCGACTCCGCTTTCCTGCGCCAGACGATAGGTCAGTCGCTTGTCGCAAACCCACTGCACAATATTCCAGTCCTGTGTGGCAAGCTGGTACAGAGGAGAAAGTTCAGCCGTATGCCGGGCCACAAATTCGACGACCTCGTCCTGCAACGGAAACAGCACCCACTGTTCCAGCCCATATTGCTTACAGATGTTAAGCAAAAAGTGCAGGAACCGTTCATCGCTCATGCCATGTCGCCAGTGGAGGCGGCGCGTGGTATAGCGAGAGTACCAGGCCGAACGCGGCTGGTTGTCAATGACAACGCACGGAATGCCTCTCCGTCCCAGGCTGCGAATGACGCCCAACGCTTTGAAGTCGCTTCCAAGAATGACCGCTCCGGGTGTGCTATCTCTTCGTGGCATACGAACTCCCCCTGTTCACTATATTCGCTCAGGCTTTCGCCTGCATAGCAGCGTGACGTGCGATCTGACGGGCGGGAACTTTCGCTCCCACCACAAAGCGGCAGAGCGGCCCGAAATTGAATCCTGCCAGCGCACCGGCAAAGTGCAGATTTGGAATAGACGACTCAAACCATTCATTCAGCAGAGGATAACCATCGTGTACTTGAACCTGTTTACGTAACGTGGGTTCGATAAAACGGAATGCATCAACATTCGCCTGATATCCTGTTCCCAGAATGATATGGTCTACATCGCGGGTTGTGCCGTCGCTCAATTTGAGCTGCACTCGTTGCTCTTGTTCAGTTGCGCTGAGAACGCTAGTATTCGGTGTAAGTTGCACCTCGCCGTCAACACGCGCACGCAACCAGGTGGAACCAGCAGGGCGAACGGCGCGGCTATCCAGACTCATTCTGGTCCTGTCAGGAAGATACCTGAAGAACAGTGGAAAGGAGACGATCCAGTTGATGCCGGGAGGGCCAACATCACTGGGCGGATAGAAGATGCGTTTTGCCGGACCGGTGCGATAGTACAGCTTGCGGTTAATCCAGACGATTGGCCCACGTGCGATCAGTTCGGTTTCCGCGCCCGCTTCGTGGAGGAGGGCCGCCGACTCTAATGCACTCTGCCCGCTACCAATGACAATTACCCTTTTCCCCTTGAAGGTTGAGAAATCAGCATGTTCCTGGCAATGCGATGCCAGTTCCGCCGGTAAATGTCGTGCGTACTCTGGAATAAAGGCCAGCGAGGAGATACCGGCGGCAACCACGACTTTCCCAGCCTTGATACTGCGCCCGTCCTCTAAATCAAGGTGGAACTCGTTTCCATCACGAGCTAGCTGCTGGACATACGTTTCATCCACCGTGGGTGCGGCCTGCTGCCGGAACCAGTCGCCGTAATCGAGAAATGTCTGTAAAGGAACAGGTTCCTGTTTGGGCAGACCAGACGCTTTGGCAAACGTGTTCAGATTGTATTTACCAGCTGGGTCGGAGATACTCAGGGCGCTCCACGAGGATTTGAGATACATTTTTGGCGGCATTCTGCGCCAGAACTCCATTGGTTTCCCCAGTAGCACCGTCGGTGTCCCCTGTGCCTGTAAATGCGTCGCCACAGACATGCCGTAGGGGCCAGCCCCGATAACGACCGTTGTTTTTTCTTTGTTCATGATATGCCGTCCTCACTTGATGTTGCTAAGGTAGCAGGAAGCGAGAAACGAATGTTTCCCCTCTTTTTCGCCCTACCTTAAAATAGACTCCCGCGAAATTTATACCATCTGAATGTGTTCAATTGATAACTATCGCGGTGAAGGATGCGTGATGTTCGCTGAATGACGTTGATAGACGAACTCTCTATCCCCTTCTTCTACGAGAAGCAGCGGAGTCACGAGAAAACGACGGCTACCAACTAACACCTGAGTCAAAGGTAATAGAGGAACTGGCTGAATCCGGTGTTTGTCCGCAATGAGAAACGGTGCATCTCTATGCCCAGATGTGTGGATTCAAGTACAGAAAACACATTTTATTCATGAAAAGCCTGTCGGCATAACAGGTTGCCATGCTTTATGTATATGTTTGGGGCATAGCCAAGGTGGTGTGATTTACACCTTGCAGCAGTTTCACAACGCTTATTTCACATAGAAGAAAACCTATTTCCTTATCAGTGCATAGTAACATGGTAGTGAAAAGCAGGGGTTCAGATAATGTGAGCGAAGTTCCTCACTCGCTAGAAGGAGTCAATCATTGTGTCGGGACGTGTTCTTGAGGCGATCTTTCGTCGCCCTCTTCAGCTTCTCTTATGGATTATAGTACTGCCCGTTATCGGTGTAGCAGTCGTGTATGTCGTTTTTCCACGGAGCTATCAATCTACCTCGACCCTGTGGGCTTTTCACCGTTACGAAGTGATTGGCCTTTCGGGGCCTGAAACAGACATAAACTCTACACCTGCACAGACGCAGGCGAATGCACTGGACGAGTTGTTACAGGCCCATGAGTTTGCTCTCTCTATCGCCAATGCCACAGACCTGCCTTCGACGCTTTCCGCCGCCACACTGGCAGACCCTTACCTGCGGGACAACGCCTTGTTTAGTGAAATTTCGCAACATGTGGTAGCAACGGCGGTAGGGTACAACCTGTTCGAGATTAATTACACCAATAAGAACGCGCAGATAGCGCAGCAGGTGGTGCAGGAAACGATCAAGAACTTTGGCCTGCAAAGCCAGGGTTTTTCCTCCGTCGAGGCGCAATTGTTGCTCGAGGGCGGCCAGACACAACTTGCCACTGCCAGACAGAAAGCCGCGCAGGCAGCGGCGACTGAGTCGAAGTACATCACTTCTCATCCCAGTCTGACACCGGCTGAACTGCAAGCTGACCCGCAGTATGCCTTGTTGCACGCTCAATCACAGCAGGCTCAGGCGACTGTGCAAAATATTCAGACGAGCATAGATACGGTCAATCAAGAAATTAACGCGCAAGGTAGCGGCTCAGATAGCCTCTTTAAAGTATTGGATACGCCGGGCGTTCTCGCCGTTTCGCGCACGAAGGACTACCTCTACGGTGGTGGTGTCGGCCTGGGTGTGGCGTTGCTTGCGTGCATACTGTACGTCGTCACGACATCGCGGAGTGACCGTACTATACGCCGACCACTTGATTTACAGCAACTTATTGCATTACCAGTTGTCATGCAAGTTCCTTATCTGAGTAGCGAATCTGTATCATTCCTGGAACACAGTAGCACCCAGTAAGTAGATGAATGTGTACACACACGAGGAGAACATATGCGAGAAGATACAAACGGAACATTGACGCACAACGGCAAATATACAGATTTCGCGCCCTTGCCTGTGATGGAAACCACCGTGGAAGAGGTTTCTCTAACACAGAACACAGCTATGGATGAGTTCTCAGCGGATGAGTCCGAGCCACAGGAGTATGAGGAGACGATGAAAGTGGATGCAGCGGTAGCCAAAAAAGCAAGGATACTGGTGAAAGCGGCGGCTGAGAATGAAGACGAAGAGGCCGGAATGACCATGCCATCACCTGCGGCAGAATCCGAAGAGCAATCACCGCAATCGTCGCAACAACCCGTAGAAGACGTGAATAGCACGTTCCCGGTGCCAGTGGAAACACCGAGACCAGTTTCACCACCGGATACCGCCGTTATCGTTCCTCCGGTGAAACAACCGCAGAAGCTGTCCAAAAAAAATAAAGGGGAGATGTCGCCACGGGTCAGGCGGGATATGACTGTTGCCCATCAGGTGCGGGAGCAGTGTCGGCAATTGTGCATTTCTCTGTTCCTGCACAAGCAGCCCCCTGTACGCAGCCTGGGTTTTACCAGTGCCATCCGTGGAGAAGGGAAATCATTCTTGTCGGCGATTGCTGCCCGCGAACTGGCGAAAGATAGCCGCGACCCGGTGACATTACTGGAGTGTAACTGGGACAACCCTGGCTTCCACGACTACTTTCATCTACCCCAGACTCCCGGCCTCGCCGAGTGGCTGCGAGGCGAATGTAGCGAAATGGCAATCCGGCACGAGGTTGACCAGAACCTGACCGTTATTCCGGCTGGCAACGGGCGCAGAGATGCGGTGAAATTGTTGCAGCAGATACAGCAACAGCATCTCCACTCACTTTTCGCCGGTGCGAATGAATTACTCATTGTTGATTTACCGCCCGTCATGGCCTCGGCCTATGGGACGTTGGCGGCCAGCCTTGTTGAAGCTCTGGTGATAGTTGTCCGTGCCGGCGTGACTCCTGGTCACGTCGTTGTCGAAACCTGCACGCAACTGAAAGATGCGGCGGTTTATGGTCTGTTACTCAATCAGGTGCAGAGTCAGGTACCGGGTTGGTTGCGCCAGATGGAGTAACGAGAGACGAGGCAAACAGTGAAAACAGTTTTTGGCATCCTGGTTCTCTTTTTGTGTATCGGCCTGATCGCACCCACATTGAAGTATCAGTTCTGGACGCGATTAGTACTAATTGCCGTGATTGCCATCATGGTGCTGTATATCACGGTAGCGTAGCATAAGGATCATTCAGCATGAAATCAATGCCAGTTCTTCCCACCTACCTATCAGCGTCTACACTTGCTAAGGAACAGAAACGTAACGATATGCTGCTGTCCATTGGCATGTATATTCTAGTACTCATTGCGACTCCTCTGCTGGTCTACATAGGCGTAAAAATTGGTTTCAGCTATCTACTGGGAGGACTGGCTGTTCTGGCAATCATTGGCTCGATCAGCACGTGGCCCGTGACAGGTTTTTTCGTGGTTGTCACCTGCACATTGCTGATCGAGCAGGACCCATTGACAATCAACGGCGTTCCTGCCTATTTCGCCTACGTTTTCTACTGGCCTCCGCGTTTTACCGGGCTGGTAGAGCGACCCATTGGCTTTCTGATCCTGTTCATTTTCTTTGTACTCATCTGCCATCGCTTCGTGCGGCGGGAACGGTTGCTGTATGGTGGTGGGCTGTTCTGGCCCTTCCTCATCTTCATGCTCTGCGTTGTCTACGGCGTTGTGCATGGTATCATCAGTGGCGGCGATTTCAAAATCATCGTTCTGGAAGTCAGACCATTCGAGTACCTGTTCCTTGCCTATCTGCTAGCTTATAACCTTGTTGGAAGCAAAAAGCATATCCGCCTGTTTTTCTGGCTGGTCATCATTTGCGCCGGGATTAAATCACTGCAAGGGGTATATATTTACGCCATCGCTTTACACGGCGACCTGGCAGATAATCATCAAATTATGGCGCATGAAGAGTCTTTTTTCTTTGTCGCCCTTTTGTTGCTGATTGTCCTGTTCAGTATGCACTACCGTTACCGTGCGCAACTCTATACCGCGCTCGCTATCATGCCCTTTACCGTCATCGCGACTGTTGCCAATCAACGCCGTGCAGATTACGTTGCGCTCTTAGTAGGCGTGGCAGTAGCATGGATACTTGTGTTCGTGGTCAAGCCGAAAGCACGCAAAGGGTTGGTAATTGGCATGGTCGTGTTCCTGATACTGGGAAGCGCCTACGTTGCCGCTTTCTATAAATCTACCGGCAGTCTAGGAGAGCCAGCGCATGCCGTCGTCTCAGTATTTCATCCCGATCCGACGGAAGAGGCCTCGAATCTCTATCGCTACATTGAAGATTACGACTTAAAATTCACCGTGCGGCAGTATCCAATGGGTATGGGCTTCGGCAAGGAGTTTCTCCAGCCGATACCACTTCCAAATATTCTCGTACTGGACCCTTACTACCTGTACATTCCGCACAACACCATTTACTGGGTATGGATGCGGTTGGGTCCGATTGGCTATGCCGCTTTCTGGTATCTCATCGGAGCCATGATCGTGTATGGCTGCATGATCGCACGCCGTCTCAAGGATCAATACCTGCAAATGGTCGCGATTTTCATCGTCAGTGTCATCTTCATGGAAGTGGTGGTGGCTTACGCGGATTACCAGTTGTTCTTTTACCGGAATGTGATCTACATCGGTATGCTTGTCGGCATTTTGATGAGGCTGCTCGCGATAGAAAAAAAGGAGAGTACCCCTGAGCATGAAGATACTCGTAGTAGCGCCCAACTTACCCTGTCCCACAGGCGGAGCTAATACGCGCAATTATCACTTGCTAAAGGCTCTCGCGAGCGAGCATACCGTCTCACTGCTCGCGTTTGTCAATAATGTTGAGAGCGAAGCGCAGAGTGAAATCGCCCATTTGAAGGACATCGCGCATTCTGTGCATGTGATACCTCAACGCATGAAGACGCAGCGCAAACGATGGCAACAATTGCTCAATTTCATCCGGGGCGGGTCGTACCTGTTCGATTTGCATTATTCTGCCCAGGTGCAGCATGCTCTGGATGCGCTTTTTGCGGAAGAGCAGTTTGACGCGGTTCTCTTCGAGAGCGTCTTCATGGCGGGCTATCGCGTTCCACAAGGTATCAAGATTCTCATTGATCAACATAATATCGAGCAGGAAATATTGCGCAGGACATGCGAATATGAAAAACTTTCACTGCGCAAGCTCTATAGCTGGCGCGAATATCACGCGGTCAAACGCATTGAGCTGAATTATTGCCATCGGGCTGCTATCGTACTGACAGTGAGCGAGCGGGATCGCGATATTTTGCAGGAACTGTTGCCGGATCAGACCATCGAAGTGGTGCCAAACGGCGTGGATATAGACGCATTTCATCCGACGACGCTGGATGAAGAACTGCCGGAACAGATTATTTTTACCGGCACGATGGATTATTACCCGAACGCGAATGCCGCTCTGTATTTTGCGCAACATTGCTGGCCCCTCATTCGCGAGCGGGTTCCTACGGCAACCTGGCTGATCGTCGGCAAAAATCCGCCGCTGGAAGTACAACGACTGGCGCAATTGCCTGGCGTCACGGTGACTGGCACTGTACCCGATATTCGCTCATATCTTGCCTCATCTGCCGTGGCTATTGCGCCCATTCAGATTGGTAGTGGCACGCGCCTCAAAATTCTTGAGGCGCTGGCAATGCAAAAGGCTGTGGTGTCAACAGGCATTGGTTGCGAGGGTTTGCCAGTAATTGACGGCAAAGACTTGCTGATTGCCGATCAACCAGAGGCATTCGCGGAGGCGGTCGTACAACTGTTGCAACAGCCATCGCTGCGCAGTGCGCTCGGCACTCGTGGCAGAGCGTTGGTCGAAGCGGGCTACAGTTGGGGAAGCGGCGGAAAAACGTTGTTGCGTATTCTGGCTCAAAGCGAAAGGACATATACATGTTCATCTTCCAATTATTAAAAGGGCTGCTTCTGCTAGCTGAAATAGGACTCGCTGTACCTGTTCTCTATCTCTGCGTGTTGTCCATCGCGGCAATCTATGGCACCCACAGACGGAGGGCGCAACAACGGCATCCGCAATCACAGCTGAATGTTTCTCATACTCATCCAACCACATGCACCGATTTCGCTATCCTCGTTCCCGCTCATAACGAAGAACGTATTCTTGAAACATTATTGAACAGTCTTGCTGCTCTCGATTATCCACAGGATCGCCATACGGTATATGTTGTTGCCGATAACTGTACCGATGACACTGCCGCACTGGCACGCCACCATCAAGGAGTGCATGTCTACGAACGGACAGATGCTGAGCGACGCGGCAAAGGTTTTGCCCTGAACTGGCTGATACAGCAGTTAGACACGGATCAGCATATACATGATGCATATATTATTCTGGACGCTGATTCTGTCGTTCAATCCGATTTCTTGCAGGCGCTGGACAGAGAACTGGCGAAAGGCAGCCGAGCATTGCAAGCTTGCAACGCTGTATTGAATGTGACCGATTCACCGAGTACGGCTTTACGCTGGCTTGCCTTGACGCTGGTAAACCATGTCCGTTCGCTTGGTCGCACACGTCTGGGCGGTTCCTCTACGCTGAATGGTAATGGCATGTGCCTGAGCCGCGCCCTGCTGGCGTGCCATCCCTGGCAGGCTTACGGGCAGGCAGAAGACTACCAGTATTATCTCACCATCATTGAACACGGCGAGCGAGTCGTCTATGTGCCGGAAGCGGTTGTGCGCTCGCAGATGCCGCAATCATTCGCGCAAATGCGCACGCAGGATATTCGCTGGGAGTCATCCAGTGGCAACCAGTCGTCATGGAAGGCCGCGTTAACCTTGCTCAAAGCGGGAATACGCAATCGGGATGGTGTGCGTATCGAGGCGGTGGCGGAATTGTTGACGCCGCCGCTCTCGTTGCTGGTGGGCGGGTGTTTGCTGCTGCTTGTGCTATCGCCGTTCATCTGGCTCTGGACAGGGTTCATTATCAGTCTGCTGCTTGTTGCCGGTCTAATGGTCTACATTGGTTCCGCGTTTTACCTGTTGCGCCCACCGCAAGCCGTCTATATGGCTCTATTGCACGCGCCGGGCTTTATTATCTGGAAGTTATGGGTGTACTTTGTGCTGAGACGCAGCAAAAAGCATACAAGTGAGTGGGTGCGCACAAGCCGCGCCTGATACTGTACATGAACGAAATGCTCTGGACATAACGAACGCCGTAGGAACCGATTTATCAAGTCCGCATTCCTTACATGACGTTTATCATGTTCCTATTATCAATTGAAAGGGAAAGATGCATATGACAGCACAACCGGTACGTGTTGGGACAATAACCTTTGACTGGTATCCGTTTGATCCGCTTGTGCGCCGTTTCGCGGAAGCATCGGTGGACAGCGGCAACACTATGGATGTTATTTGTTTGCGTCAGAGCCACGAGAGGGGCTATGAAGAGTACAATGGAGTGCATATCTACCGGCTATCAATGAACAGGGGCTTTGGTCGGTCGCTGCCCATGACTGTCTTGACGTGGTGCTGGTTTCTGCTGCTGGCGGCAATGACGGTAACGCGATTGCATCTCAAACGGCGTTATGATGTGATTCATGTACACAACATTCCCGATTTTCTCGTGTTTTCCGCTCTGCTGCCCAAACTGTTGGGGGCAAAAGTGATTCTCCACGTACAAGACGTGTGTCCTGAACTTATGGCGGCGAAAGCGGGAGGACGCAAACGAAAGGTCATCATGCGGCTTGCCATATGGCAGGAGCGCATTTCAACGCGCTTCGCCGACCACGTTGTCACAGTTGGTTGGCCCTTTGAAGAGTTATTGTTGCAACGCGGCGTCAGGCCGGAGAAAATGACCGTTATTCTCAACAGCGCCGACCCGAAATTGTTTCCCGCCAGCCGCCGCGACCCTTCATCCTCTGAAGCATCCGAAACGGACAAACCGTTTATCGTTATGTATCATGGTACACTCGCGGAGCGCAATGGGCTGGAAACCGCCATCCGTGCAGTTGCGCTAGCGCGACAAACCGTGCCGCAGGTACGGCTGCATATTCAGGGGCGTGGCGAACATATTCCTGTGCTGCAACAATTGGCGGCATCACTTGGCCTGGAAAACTACGTTGACTTCAGAGAATCATGCCCTTCTGAACGCATTGTGGATTTCGTTGTGCATGGCGATGTGGGTATCATTCCCTACCGCAATGACGGCTTTATGGAACTGGTCTTGCCCACGAAAGCCTATGAATTCGCCTGGATGCATCGCCCGATGATCGCGTCGGATACCCGCGCCATTCGTTCGATGTTTCGCCCGCAATCGCTTATGCTCTGTGATTCCACAAAGCCTGAAGAATTCGCTGACGCGATTGTTACCCTCTACCAACACGCGGAAAAGCGCAGGCAAATGATTGCCGATGCCGCCGACGACTATGCGCCCTATGAATGGGAGCGTATGGCCTTACGCTACCAGCAACTGCTCAGCGCATTAAGCAAGCAAAAGGCGTCACACAAGCAAACCGTTCCTGCGGTAAACGATGTATTGTAGTAGTCGGTTGAAGCGCGTTCAACGCATTGACGCGAATTTGTACCACCTGAGGAGGCACCTATGTTGCGCGAAATCTTGATTGATACAGCGATGAAATTAGGAATTGATAACCAGCTACGCAGCGTGCGTGCTGCTATCATTCCAGCGTACCGGCATGACCGTGAAGAAAGTGAATACCTGCGTTCTCTGTTGTCGTCGGTACTCGCGAAAGACTCGAATTGTATTGATATCGGCGTATTTAGAGGCCGAGTGCTGCAAGACCTCGTGCGTTATGCTCCTGAGGGGAAACACATCGCTTACGAGCCGTTGCCGCACTTACATCAATACCTCGTCGAGCATTTTCCCACTGTGGATGTCAGGCAGGCAGCGGTTTCAAATAAAGAAGGCGAACAGGAATTCAGTTATGTGAAAAATGTGCCTGGACGGAGTGGGTTCCGCGAGATAACCTATCCACAGCAGCCCAGCATTCAGAAAATTACCGTGCGTGTTGAAACGCTCGATACCAACCTTCCGCCTGGGTATGTGCCAGCCCTCATTAAAATTGATGTCGAGGGAGCCGAACGTCAGGTAATGGAGGGTGGTATTGAGATTATCACAAAATACAAACCGGTCATCATCTTTGAACACGGCAAAGGCAGCGCAGTTCACTATGGCACACGTCCGCAGCACATTTACGATCTGCTATGCGAGCGAGCAGGCCTACGCATCTTCGATTACGCTGGCAACGGGCCATACACCCTCAGCCAGCTTGAGAAAGCGTTTGAATTGGACGAGCATTGGGACTATATCGCGCACGTATGATATGTCAGGGTCTGCCTTGACGTCCCTTGCCACTAAAGCGGCCTCAACAGCGTTCGCGAACGCTGTTGAGGCCGCTTTAGTGGCAAGGGACGTCCAAACAACATACATTTACCAGCATGATAATTTTTATCGCATAACCGATCCCAACCGTCACCATGAAGATTGTTCACCCACGAATCATTTGACCCCGTACACTACCGCCAGCATCGCGTTTGCCCATTGTTGGCGGTAGGCTGCTATACCGGCGCTCGTGGGATGAATGTTATCGTTTGAGATAAGGCTTTGATTATGCTGGAAGAATGTCCACAAATCAGGGCCTTTGATAATCTGCGGGAAGTGTTTGTACAAAGCGTCTATTTGCGCGTTCAGCGATGGTGCGCATTGCTGGATATTCGTATCACGCCCCCAGGGAATATACGGAATCACCGGCACTTTCCCCGCCTGTAGCACGGCCTGTACCAGTGTTGTGTAATTGCTGTAAAAAGTCGAAGGGCTGACGCAGCCAAGTGCGTCGTTTGTACCATAGCTTAATCCTACATATTTGCCTGGAAACAGCGATAACCAGGTGTTGATGTACGACACTGCATTACTGCTGGTAAGATACCCGATGCCTCCATCTTCTTCTACAGGAAAATGATCGGGAGCGTTGCTCTGAATGAGTTGCGCGAACGACTGTACGTTACCAACCGTATTATGGCCCATTGATAGCGCGGTAATGGAGTCTCCGTAAAATATCCAGTCGTCGGCGGCCACGGCATTCGCGTTGTAGACATCCATATTGATGTTCGTATCAAAATTCTGAGGCGCTCCATCAATCTTCGAGACAAATATGCCGATCCAATTATATCCTGCCATCGAAAGGATATGTTGACGCGAGTGGTAGTGATTTCCTTGCACTGATACAACAGTTTTCCACCCCGATTGTGGCGCACTCTGACCACCGGGCGCCGCGTTCACGTCAATCGTGTAGTTTTCCGGCATATTATAGGAATAGTTATTGATGATGGTATGGTCGTAGTTCAAAGACTCGTTGTACCAAACCACCAGCACTTTGCTGCGTTGAGCATTGGGTACGCCGGAGAGGTCATATGCCAGCCATGCAGGTGTTCCATTCGAGCGCCAGGACGTATCATAACTGCCGTCATTCGCAACACTCGCGGGATAATAGTCGGGAGAGGAAAACGCTGGCACGCCACGACTAATCAGTGCGCTGCCAGCTGTTTGCTTTACAGAAGATGATGTTTGCCCGGATGCCTGCCCGGATGTCTGTGCCTGAGGCGCAGTTTGTGAATGCATCAGCAAGTAATAGACGGTAATCGGTCCGGCAATTAACACCGCAAGGATAACCAGCGCACCTACCAGAGCATATCTTCTTTTCACCGTTATCGGTAACATACTGCACCTCTCGTTTAGCTGGCATACGTTGTTACTCTGTAACCCAAATACGCACGAATAACATGAGTACGATTGACTTAGCGTGAAACTTCGATGATGCGCAAGAAGAAATCTTGCACGGTGACTGAGTCTATGTCGCCACTGATGGCGAGCGCGGCGCGGTTGCCATTGGGCCAGCAGCCGAAGCGAATGAGCGGCTTTTCCAGTTGTTCAATCTGGTCAATCAGCTTGCTGCGTTGCTCCAATTGCTCCTGTCGCGTCTTGCCCAATCCTTCCGGTCTGTCAAGATACAGTGTATAGAACTCGGCCTCGTTTTGCAAGCAGCCGACAGTCGGATAGCCCTGCTCATGCAGAAAGTCAGCGACCGATCGCGGCGTCTCCGGCGAAAGGGCGATGCATGGGCAAAGCGTTGCCTGCACCGTAAAAGCAGTGGACTTCACCTGTCTGTCAGCATTGGACCACGCGACAGTTGATGCGTCTTCAATCGTCACGTGCCGTGCGAGCAGAGTAGCACGCGAGGTGCAATGTGCCTCAACGCGCCAGTGTTGCTCTCCCTGTTGCGTGAAGGTCAGACGAAACTGGCTGCGTTCCTTCCACCAACGTGCGATATCGCCCAGGCGCGTCATCCAGACCGGCTGCGGGCGACTGTAGGCATAGGTGAGCAGCGTATCGAGCGCCCTCTGGCACAGCACGCCGCGCTCTGGATGCAAGTTGAGCGTGTAAAGACCGCCCATTTCATACACATTGCGCATGACCTTGCACCAAATATTACCCACACCTTCTGGCTGCGTGATGCGCAGACGATCATACAACATCTCGTCATCAGGTATGCTTGTCGGAATGCGCAACAGCGACCCCTCGAAGTGCGGGCGCAGCGCATACATGCTACATGGCATCGCCTGAAACAGCGCCAGTGACTTTTCATACCCACCGCGTATCAATGGCGACAGTGCATTTACATCAATGACATCGTGCAACACTGCCTCGTTGCTTTCATAAGCAAAACCGAGGTCGCTGAATACATCCAGCGAGTCTTCTGTCCAGCCCAGGTAGGGGTTGCGAAACCCCTGATAGGGGATGTGCGTTTGCTCGAAGACGGAGATGGCATGTTGGGTTTGCGCGAACTGTTTCTCTTTGTTCAACGTGCGGTAATCGTTATGCACATAGCCATGCACTCCGACCTCCGCCCCTTGCTGCACAATGTCCGCCAGCAATTCAGGATGTCGGCGCAACACCACCGCTGGAATAAAAAATGTCGGCGCAGCCTTATATTGCCGTAATGTTTCTATGAGCGTGTGTAACGTATGCCGTGTCTGCGCTTCTGAGAAACCAAAGCGCGTGAAGACTGTGCGCAACCGTCGCGTAAAGTTGTGTGTCCCTTTTGTTTTAATTGAGTACGAAACAAGATTCATGGCACATATCCCCTTTTGTAGTGCATATAGCTGCACTTCGTGCTTATTCAGCACGCATTCATACCTACGTGAAAGCATGTTTTCACATGATAAGCGTACCGCTTTACAGACAGAAATCAGGTTTACAAGAGCGTAGAGGGCATGTGAAAAGGGTCAGTCCAGGTAGATGTTTCTCTATCTTAACTAACGCGATGTGCAAGCAATGTTTGCTAAAGAACAGGTTAAGGAAAAGGCTTGCTACTTCCATCGCTACTCTATGCATTAACGCTACGAAGCACAGTTGGAAGTGTTCAGTTCTCCACCACGCTATTTACTCCATCTACACATTCGCATGCTGTAATACTAATGGGAAGTGAAAAACTGACATCTCGAAAGTGCATAACCATGTTTAAAGACCTGTACACATCAGGTGAATACCTGGAGAAGAACCCGGCATGGCATGTTGAAGAATCTCCCTGGAAGGCAAAACAGATACTACGCATGCTGGCACAAAGCCATTTGCACCCACAAACGGTGTGCGAGGTGGGCTGCGGTGTCGGAGAAATTTTGAAACAATTGCAAGACCGCATGGATGATAACTGTATGTTCTGGGGATATGATATTTCGCCACAAGCGATTGAGTTTGCCAGAGAGAGAGAGAACGAGCGCCTCCATTTCAAACTGGCGGATATCACGCGGGAGAAAGGTGTGGCGTTTGACATGATTCTGGTCATAGATGTTCTTGAACACCTGGAAAACTATTTCAGTTTCTTGCGCGACCTGAAATCAAAGGGAGAATACAAAATATTGCATATTCCGCTCGACCTGTCAGTACAAATGGTCTTCCGTCGCAACGGTTTACTTGAGGTGAGGAAAACCTATGGGCATATTCACTACTTCACGAAGGAACTGGCGCTGCAAATGCTCAAAGAGTCGGGGTATGAAGTGCTTGATTACTTCTACACCTCCTCTTCTATCGAACTTCCAACACATGAACTCAGAAATAAGCTTATGAGATTACCTCGCCAGCTCGCGTTTGCTGTGCAGCGCGATCTGGCGGCACGTATCCTGGGGGGATCACGGCTGCTCATATTAGCAAAGTAACGTGAAGATACCTGTATCTTTGCAGAATCACTCTTGCATAACACAAAAGGAAGGTGACAAAATGACACAAACGCTCGGCGCGACCACCAGTTGGGCTACGACTCTGGAGCAACAACGACAGAACGTTTTTTATTATCATTCAGCCTGGCTAGAGTTGATTACAAACCTTTATGGCTATACCGTTATTCCACTTACTACCACGAATGATGCGGGAGAAGTCAGTGGGTATCTTCCATTGTGTTTGATGCACAGTCCTCTAACCGGACGACGGCTGGTGTCTCTACCATTTTCCGACCATTGTCCGATACTTGCCGAGAGTGAGCGAGATGCCGACAATCTCGTTGCGCAAGCTATAGAACTGGCACACCAACATAAGGCTCGCTATCTTGAGTTACGTACCGGGGGCAACGATGCACTGGCCGGACGTGGCGACATGATACAGGGAGATTTGTATGTCCGTTGGGTAATGCCCTTAACTAATAATCCCGACACACTCTGGTCGCAAATGCGCAAGCCGGTGCAACATCAGATCAAGAAATCACGCAAACTCGGTGTAGAGATTCGCCTGGCGGAAAGCCCCGAAGATGTACTCCATTACTATCAGCTTCATCTCCAGACACGCAGCAAAAAACACGGGATGCCGACGCAACCACAACGCTACTTTCTGGATGCATGGCATGCTTTTGCCTCACACAATATGATGCAGATTCTGTTGGCTGAGCATGAAGGTCATACTATTGCGGGCATGGTGCTTTTCGCAGCCGGGAAAACCGTCAGGTATGCGTATGGTGCCTCAGATGAACAATATCTCCACCTGGCCCCCAACAACCTCTTGATGTGGACAGCAATGACATGGGGTTGCTCTCATGGTTACCAGGAGCTGGATATGGGAAGAACAGCCAACGATAACGAAGGATTGATGGAATTCAAACGCCGTTGGGGAGCAATACAGACACCACTGCCATATTACTACTATCCCCGGATAGACGGCCTGGCAGCAACATCAGAACGAAGCCGTAAATTTCGTCTCCTCACCGCCTGCTGGCGAAAATTGCCATTACAGGTGGCCGGGCCATTAGGAGGTCATCTCTACAGGCATTTAGGTTGAGCAGACATATCTACTTCGACCATTACTATTCACCACTTTTCCCTCGTAGTGTAAACCAAGTATACACCTTCATTAGTTAAGCTTTTTCCAGAACTACTCAAGTAGCGCATAAAACATAGAATATCAACGAACGGAGGAGACTCATGGCAGTCCAAACAGCGCCTATTCAAACCATCAGCATGCAAGTTGGCTATACGCGAGCAAAGCGCGTGTTCGACATCCTCTTCACACTTTTGCTAGCCCTACCACTGTTGCTTGTGAGTGCGGTCATTGCCGTGCTAATCATGCTGGACTCACGTGGCCCTATTCTCTTTCGCCAGAAACGAGTAGGATTGAACGGCAAAGAATTCGAAATGCTCAAATTTCGTTCGATGTACATCCATCAAGATGACAGTACTCACCGTGAGGCAATCAAGCAGTATATTTATGGTGAAAAGCTCAATAATGAAGGTAAAACTCCCTACAAAATTACGCAAGACTCACGGATTACCCGGATTGGACGCTTCCTCCGCAAATCCAGCCTCGACGAAATTCCCCAGTTCTGGAACGTGCTGATGGGTGAGATGAGCCTGGTTGGTCCGAGGCCACCATTGCCTTATGAAGTTGAACTCTATAACTCCTACGCTATCATACGCCTCTGCGGCAAACCGGGTCTGACAGGGCCGTGGCAAGTCCATGGACGCAGCTGCGTCACCTTTGATGAGATGGTCGAAATGGATATTAGCTATCTCCAGCAACAATCGTTCTGGGCAGATGTCCGCTTTATCTGCCTGACGATCCCGGTAATGATCGTTGGACGTGGTGGGGCATAGCCAGGCATAATGAGGAATCCGCTTTCCCTTCAACTATCGAATAAAGCGATAGCGCAGTGCTGTTGCTTCACTCTACATTACGCTCATCGAAGGCCTGCGCAATACTGGCAACCGTCGAGTGAATGAAATAGCGGTGCAGATAGTAGTGTTGAAAGTGCGAAATGCGGTAGCTATGACAGAACTCGGCGCGTTGAAGCAACAGGCGCATGCGTTTAGGATGAACCATTACGGGGAAAATAATCTGCCCTGTTAAACGCCGCAAGCCATCGAGAACAGTAGGATGAGGCCGCTCGTCGAAGGCCACCGTAAGCACTCCTCGCGCCGAGCCAACAGCAATACAATGATAACGCCTCATCACCTGCAAAGGTAGCAACCTGCGGTAATAGAGCGGAATCCATCGCACGCTATCATAGTGTAATATCTGAGAGCTGTTCACAAGCAATGCTCTTCCCCTCACCCTCTTTTTAGGACAAGCATGATGTACCCGTTGGATACGCTGTCATTGTATATAGCGTACAAGCTACGTATGTAAACGAGATGCTCAAAGAAGCACAGGTACGGTGTCATGATGTCATGAGAAGTGAAGAAGTCATCACATGGGGTAGTAAACAGGTTAACCAGAGAACATACTAAAAAGGTTGAGAGCGAAGAAAAGGACAAAAAGGTTGAGAGCGAAGAAAAGGACAAAAAGGTTGAGAGCGAAGAAAAGGACAAAAAGGTTGAGAGCGAAGAAAAGGACAAAAAGAGAGGCCGGTGCAAAATATTGCCCCGCCTCTCGCTGCTGGAATAAACCGACTAGACAGAAACGACACGCAGAGTTTGTACCACTTCCCTGGTACGCAACTCTTCAACTGCATGATGAACCAGTGAATAACCCACGCCTGGTACAGTAAGTATATATGCCGGCTTGTCTGGTTTCGGTTCAATCTTCTGGCGCAAGTGACGAATATGCGCCTTGATTAAGCTGCTATCTCCCTCATTGCCAAAACCCCAGACATAGGTCACAATTTGATTGGCTGTACACACATTATTGGCGTTAATGGCAAGCAAATGTAACAGCTTCGACTCAGTCGGTGTGAGGCGAACCGTCTTACTGTTGACCGTCACTTCGTTGTGCAGCGAGTCAACACAAATAGGCCCGACAGTGACTATAGAAAATGGACGTTGCGCAAGGGTGGAACGTCCCCGACGACCGATAGCATGAATGTGCGCTAATAGTTGTGTCGGGAAAAATGGTTTGTGCAAGTAGTCATCAGCGCCTGACTCTAAACAATGTACCTCATCTTGCACATCTTTTCCATCGGTCATGACTAAAATAAGCGCATCGTGCTTATTGCGCATATCCCGACACATGGCGATTGCATCCATGTCTTTCAATGCAGTGTCTACGATGACACAATCGGGTTGCTGTTCTTCCCAGAGACTTTTGGCCCGCTCTCCCGAGTATGCACGGTACACTTCATACCCCAGCGTTTTGAGCCAATTAGTGAGCATCTCAACTAAGTACCGATCATTGTCAACGATCAACAGTTTCATTGCTTTTTTCCTCTATTCTTAATGCCCTCCGATAACTTACAACTCGGATTACCTGAGGCAATCCTGTGCCGTTGTCAATTAAAACATATTTAGCCCAACCTTACAATCCTTCATTTGCAGTATTTTCAGAAACCAGTAGAGATAATGATTCGAGCTATACACTACTTACTTTGAGGGTTCCCCCCCTATTTGAGGGATATCATCTGTATTACACAGGCAAGTAACTACCCTAAAACTCTGTTTCCCCCTCAAACAACGTATAGGAAACGGCCTGAGTACGATTCGTCGCCCCCAGTTTGCGCAGAATATTTTGTACGTGCTTACCCACTGTAAAATGAGAAATAAAAAGCTCTGTCGCGATCTGCTTATTACTTTTCCCTTTACTTATTAGCTTATACACTTTTTCTTCTTGTGGTGTCAGTTGTGGAAGCGTGCTTCTTGTTTCTGGTACAGACTGAAGCATCGGAGGAAGTGCAAGCACATTTTCAGGCGCGGTCTGGGTTAATGCCTTCATTTCATTTTGCCGGAAGACCGCTAATTCGCCTTCCAACATATTCAAGTGCTGCAAGAGGTGGAGTATAGCATGCGAAGCGACGACAGGAGACAGAGCCAGTTCACCACGCCGATATGCATACAAAGCGTTTAGCATCTCAAACGCGGGTGTATCTTTGGTGATATAGCCCGAAACGCCAGCGAGTAATGCATCCAGCAACGTATCGTCATCAATGCTTGCCGAGATAATGATTACGTCCGGAGCGGGAGACCAATTCTTTAGGCGGTGAAGTGCCTCTATACCGGTTACATCAGGCAGGTGTAGATCCAGCAGGACAAGATCTATGGGTACCGATCGCAGCCGTAGGAATGCGTCTTTACAGGTGCTGGCTTCGGCTATAACACGAAAAGATTCACTATCGGCGAGCAATTTACTCAAGCCATAGCGAAAGACCTCATGGTCATCAACAATCATGACTCGCTGAATTTTATTATTATGTGCATCTATCCCTTTAATGGAAGGGGGGTGCTGGATATCCATTTCTTTCAATTTCTAAAGTAGATCGAAGGATCTGCCCATCTTGCATCAAGGCACGTGCATCGTCTATGACGCGATGCAACGATGCCTCCACATCAGCAAAATCGGCTACACTAAACTGCGTGTTGCCATCTCTACTATTACGCATCAACATAATACTTACCTGCAACTGTGCTGTACTCAAATCTTGCATCAGACCGTCATGAATTTTCCGTCTGAATGATAGCCGCTCAGACTCAATTGACTTCGCAAGTTGAACTGAGTACTGACTTACAAGCTCATTCAGTGACTGCTGGATACGCTGCAATTCGTGTTTGCTTTGCTGGAAACCCCTCGCATAGCGGCTGATTCGTTCCACAAAAAGAGGTGTTGTACACGAAGTGACAACAAGCATGAGCAACAAAACAAAGGTGTCGTTCAATATACAGGCATACAGTACAACCAGCACTACACACACATCGGCCATGCATAAAAGCATCAGGCCAAGCATACGTGTACGGTGCAGGCGCATACTTGCCAGCATCAATCCCAACATCAGATGTAGAATGCAGGTGCCAATGCTCAGCAAAATACCAGAGAGATAAAAAAACGAAGAATCAAATAAACTGGGAGGTACACCACTCTTGATTCTTGTACCAATTAGACCGACAAGCAACAACAACGCGCTTTTGAGGATCACGTAGATGGTTAGTGAGCGAAAGCGTGCCAACCATACAAAATCTTTTGGCTCGGTTCGCTTTTTCCAAATACGAGTCAGAGTCAAGAACCACTCACAGGTTCTCTGTAGTAGATGTTCCATGCTATCTTCCCTATAGCACATGAACAGGTATCTTGCAGTGATGCTTCCAACACTACAATACGATACCTACAATACCTGGTTTTTAGCTACTTTCCCCTACTGTTTGCATCTATGGAGGTAAACTACTTCATTGTACGTACCAACACTTTAGTAGTGTAGCTTATTCCTGGGTAAATTACAATGCTCATTATACCTAATTTTAGGTAATAAACAAAAAAGTTGATTATTTACTATTTTCCTTTCTATCAGAGATGTGCAAATACATCAGAAAGCTGTATATGGCTTTTCATCATGGGGAAAATGCATATGTCTCTTGTTTTTCTTCAACATGCGATATAATTGAAAAGAGCATGATATTTCTTGTAAGGGGATGATGACATGACAACATTCGAGCTTGAGACGATGCGCTGTGAACTGGATGGGCCGATAGCGAGATTACGCTTGAATCGCCCGGAGGCGCTGAATGCCGCGAACTGGGTCTGGGTACAGGACCTTGTTACAGCCACCAGTTATCTGGCGCAACAAAGCGAGACGCACATAGTGATTGTAAGCGGTGAAGGCAGAGCATTTTGTAGTGGGTTGGATACAAAAGAACTGGCACAGGGTACCTTGACCCGCGAGTGGTTCGAGACCTGGGAGCGCGGCGTGATGGGGCTGGCGGCACTGCCAGCCATCACCATCGCCGCTATCCACGGCTATTGCCTCGGTGGGGGTTTACAGGTCGCGCTTGCCTGCGATTTGCGCATTGCCACCACTGATGCTGTTCTCAGTATTCCCGCGGTACGAGAAGGCGTTGTGGCTGCGCTGGGTCCAATGCGCCTTGCCCGGCTCATTGGTGCTGCACCCGCTAAACAATTGTGCCTGTTGGGCCACCGTTTTAACGCCGCACAAGGTCAGGCATTGCACTTGATTGATGAGGTGGTTGAGCCACAACAACTCGAAGCACGGGCGCTTGCTATGGCACAGGAACTCTCAGGGATACCCTTTACCGCATTGCTATACACAAAACGGCAAATTGACGATGCCTTTGAAAAGGATACGCCCACGCTCATGCAAGAGATGGAGGAGGCGCAAGAGGATTGTTTGCGCTCGCCTGAACATCTTGCCGTAATGGCGTCGTATCGCGAAGAGCAGGCGAAGCGGCACAAAAAGTAAAGCTGGCGTTGTATGTCAACACATAATAAACATGATGCAGTCGTTATTGGTTCAGGCCCCAACGGGCTTGCCGCGGCAATTACTTTAGCCCGTGCAGGTCGTTCAGTCATCGTTTTTGAGGCAAAAGATACCATCGGCGGCGGGTCCCGTTCAAAAGAACTGACGTTGCCGGGTTTTGTGCATGATATCTGTTCGGCTATTCACCCGCTCGGTATTGCTTCGCCGTTCATGCGTTCGTTACCACTCGCAAAGTATGGGCTCGAATGGGTTCATCCACCGGCACAGGTAGCACATCCTTTTGATGATGGCAGCACGGCAGTTCTCTACCAATCTATTGGGGAAACCATCGCCACGCTTGGCAGCGATGCCTCAGCCTATCAACACCATATGGCACCACTCATTGCCCACTGGGATACCATTGTAGATGCGTTTCTTGGCCCGTTGCGACCGGCAGCTATGATGCGCCACCCTTTCGCGCTGGCTGGCTTTGGCTTAGCGGCAATACGTTCGGCCCGCAGTCTGGCGGAAGCATGGTTCAAAGGGAAACATGCTCCCGCCCTCTTTGCCGGATTAAGTGCGCACTCGATGCTGCCACTTGAGCAAGCACCAAGCGCCGCCTTTGGTTTAATGTTAGGGCTTTCCGGTCATGTTGGCGGTTGGCCTTTTCCACGAGGAGGTTCCCAATACATTGTACATGCGCTGGCGAGTTATTTGCGTTCGTTGGGCGGAGAGATTGTCACCAGTGTAGAAGTAACGTCGCTTGAGATGCTGCCTGCTGCCCAAACGTATCTATTCGATGTGACGCCACGCCAGCTATTACGTATCGCTGGCAATCATTTACCCGCGAGGTATCAACACCAATTGCAACGCTATCGCTATGGCCCCGGCGCATTCAAGCTTGATTACGCACTTGATGGCCCGATTCCCTGGAAAGCACAGGAATGTACACAGGCAGGAACGGTCCACCTGGGCAACACATTTTCAGAGATTGCCGAATCCGAATGGGCTGTCACTCATGGGCAATACCCCGATAATCCCTATGTGCTGGTCGCGCAGCAAAGCCTGTTCGACCCGACACGTGCGCCAGAAGGAAAGCAGACAGCGTGGGCATACTGTCACATTCCCAATGGCTCAGATTATGATATGACGGAGCGCATGGAAGCACAAATTGAACGCTTCGCACCAGGCTTCCGCGACCGTATCCTGGCACGACATGCCATGTCACCGCGAGACCTTGAACAGTACAACGCCAACTATATCGGTGGCGATATCAACGGCGGCGCACAGGATTTTCTCCAACTTTTCACACGCCCTACTGTGCGTATCTCACCCTATACTACGCCAAATGAGCGCATTTATCTCTGCTCTTCGTCAACTCCTCCCGGCGGCGGCGTGCATGGCATGTGTGGCTATTATGCCGCTCTGGCAGCGATTGCCCACACCGACAAAAGAAAGTAATGCGCTATTCTAGCCGAATGCGTGGGTCAAAAATGACATAGGCTACATCGGTCAGGGCATTAAAGGCCCAACAATGGAAACAAACGCTCCGCTCATTATCTGAAAACTAATGCCTTTGAGGATTTCAATGCGCTCCCGACCGAGGGGGAGACTCTTCGTAATATTTTGTACATCCATAACAATTGTTTGCTCTGTTTTTTGTGTTTGTGCGGTTTCGAGGATAGCAGTTGTATACATTTGATTGCTCCTTCTTATTCTTTGCCTGTTTGGTATCCCACTCGTTACATTCATCAGTAACTGTCTAAAGAATAAGCGAGAAGCAGCTTTTTGTGATGCGTCTGGAGATGGATTGATGGTAGGACTTTAGGAGGATCGAAAACATCTCACGGGAATGAGGAAGGTAGGGACAGCTTTAGCCCGTCCGCGCCTGTACCACTATGATGCAAGGCCGCGTTCCCCCATGATTGCCAGATTATTTCGTTGAACTATCCCTGTTTTGCTGATTATTCTTTGAGTTGGTCAGATAGCTTTTCATCCCATTATACCCAAAAATGAACAGGGATTCACGTGTTAGGACGCAACGCATTTGACTTCCTCAGCTTATGTCTGTTATAGGGAGTGCAGAAAATATGCGCATAAGGAGCAGATAGGATGCACTTGCGTCTTCAGGGTTTAATGTATTTTAGCGCCGAATTGAGTTTGCGCCAATCGCTTGTTCCTCACCATGTATTAGGACGAGTCAATGCAAGAAAGAAGCTCATGCATATGACTTTCGCGAGCAGCATATGCATGAGCTTCTTTATACATTAGTGGTTGTGGTGCGCTCGTGGAGACATCGCCCAAAAAATCGCAATGATGAACACGCCAAAGAGGACGAGCATTATAGCGGCCAACAAATCAACAAAGTTGGAGAGGTCAATCTGAAAGACGGCGGCGCTAATGAAGAACAGCATCAGCAGAGCGCCTAAAATAGGGAAGATCAGCATCATATTGAAACGAGTCGCTGGATTAATCGGTTGACTCGGATGCACCATATATTCCATGTCGGTATCAAGTTGTTCCATGAGCTACCTTTCTACATCAAGAGGTGTCTTCGCTATCAAACACCTGCATAGTAAGCAGACGTGTATTACTTCCCGGCCCCGGTTGGCACTATTCGTGACTTGTGTACACGACGTAACCTGCCGGGAGAGCTAACGTTGCAGGAGTATCAATACCTGTAAATTCAAAATACCATACACAATACCACCTGCTGGCACTATTATAGCGTGTCCCTCAAGTGAACGCAACCGCTGCCCTGCTTTTCCATTTTCAGGGTAAAAAAAATCGGCCTCGTGGGCCTATGCAACGGAAGTCTGTACAGAAGCAGACCAATTCACCGGGTCGGTACTCGACACTGTATCCTGTTCGTGAGCGGTAGAAATAGTCGGCAAGGAGCGAAACTTGTTAAGATACCGTCGTAAGTCCAGTGCGTTCATCTGGTACACAGAGCCTTCAATAGTCGCTGAGATTTGCCCCTCGACTATCGCACTACACAGGTCAGCAAACGTTGGGATACGGTCAGCCATGAGATAACCTCCCTACAAGATTCTGTAAACTGTCATTCTCACAGGTATCGGTTCCACCATTATTCATGGTTCCTACCCGATATACGCATATGAATACCTACAAGTTTCAATATGCTCTATAGTGAAGAACACAGCAACAGGGCCGTTTATTTCACTTATCGGTAGTATCTACCGATTCATCCTCCTCTTCGTCGGCATCAAATACTGCATCATCATCCAACAAACCCGCTATAGGGTCAATATACATCACTTTGCGCCGTAGGTCAACCTGTTTCACGACATCTTTTATCGCTGGAATGAGATTTTGCTCACCCGATGGTGATTTAATGACATAAACATCGTTGCTGCCCGTCACAATAATATCCACGATTGTCCCAACAGCACGTCCACTGACGGTAACAACCTGCAACCCAAGAATATCATGTTGATAGTAGGAATCGGGCGGCAGTTGCGCAAGCTCAGCTTCGGGTATGGTGAGGTCAAAATTGCGCATCTTCTCCGCGACATTGGCATCATCAATGCCCTGCAACTTGAGGACAACCATTTCCCCCTTGTAGGGACGAACACGCTCTATGTGGTATTGCACATGGGTGGGGCCGACATAGACGCCATCGAGTTCGTTGAAACGACCGGGAATGTCGGAAAGGAGCATCACTTTCAGCTCACCCTGAACGCCAAAAGGGGCTACCACTGTACCAATAGTAGCCCATTCTGTCTCTTGTTGTTTCGGCACAGGTTCTTGCTCTCTTCTGCTCTCTACAGTATCTCCAGCGACGTATGGCGGCCTTCACGCGCACCACCGGCACGCAGCAGAGTGCGCATGGCCCGTGCGACGCGCCCTTGACGGCCTATCACTTTGCCAAAGTCGTCCGCTGCCACATGAAGTTCCATCACCAGCGCATTGCGGTCATTGCGCACTTCGCGCACCTGCACGGCAGTCGGGTCATCTACCAGCGACTGAGCGATATACTCAACCAGTTTACGCATCTCTCAACCTTTATAGACTATTATTCGGCCCGAGCGGATTGAGCTGCCTTCGCGGCGGCCTTCTCCTGCGCGAAACGACCGGCTACGCCTGTTCGCTTGAGCAATGATTCCACGGAATCGGTCGGCTGAGCGCCATTTCTGAGCCAGCCCAGAACTTTTTCTTCATTAATCTGAATGGTCGAAGGGTCGGTAAGTGGATTGTACCACCCAAGATTCTCAATAATGCGACCATCGCGGGGTGATCGTGAATCGGCGACGACGACGCGATAGCTCGGAGTTTTTTTCTTACCTGTACGTTTTAAACGAATTTTGACAGTCATGCTTTCTTTTTCTCACCTCTTCCCCACAGTTGGGGTATGCTTTCAATAGAGCAACACGTACCAACGTAACGCAATAGAGCGCCCACTGGTTACGGCGTAGATAGGATAGCATGCACAGACTATTTTGTCAATCTTCTTCGCCAACTCGCCAACTCGCCAACTCGCCAACTCGACAGGACTGTTGTAACGTTACCTGGCGACCACAAGGGTACGCCACTACTATGATGACGATGGTGCGGCGCGAAGCCGCCAGAACGTATCATAGTAGTGGTGTACCCTTGTGGTCGCCATCTCATCATAGTAGTGGCGTACCCTTGTGGTCAATACCACTTAAATAAGAAGAATCTCTGTGGTAAAGCACAACCGTACATCCAGGAAGTGAGCTTGTATGGTTCAGCTTTTACTGTCATACAGATCGGCTTTTCCGCACTCTTTATACGGGCATTCTTCTTATTTAAGTGGTATTGTACCCTTGTGGTCGCCATCTCCCCTGTCAGGCACTGCGCCTCTTCTCGCGGTGCCTCTCCTAATGATCGCCGATCCGTTGCAGTTTCACGAAGTTGGTACGAGCATGGCTGGCGATAGGCAAACCGCCCATAATGACAACGTGTTCGCCGCGCTGCACAAGCTGCTCATCTTGCAAGCGTTGGTCAACGACCGCGATCAATTCTTCCGTCGTACCTTGCATCTCAATGCGATGCGGCCAGACACCCCACCAGAGTGCAAGTTGGTGGTATACCTGCTCGGACGGCGTATAGGCAATGATAGAAGTACGTGGGCGATCTTTCGAGATGAGATGAGCTGAAGCACCACTGCGCGTGAACACGACAATGGCCTGGACGCTCGTCTCCTCGGATAAGGCGCGGGCCGCATGACTGACCGCATGGGCCTGTGTGAGACGTTTGCACTGCGGTTGTCGCGACGTGCGATTGCCTGTCTCCGTCTCTACGGCGATACGCACCATCATCTGCACAGCCTCGATGGGATACGCACCTGTAGCAGTCTCGCCACTGAGCATAACGGCATCTGTGCCATCAAGTACAGCGTTGGCAACATCGTTTGCTTCAGCACGAGTCGGGCGCGGATTGGTCATCATTGACTCAAGCATCTGGGTTGCGGTAATTACCGGCAAACCGAGGTCGTTACAACGGGCGATAATACGTTTCTGGATCAGCGGCACCTTTTCCGGTGCCATCTCAACACCCAGATCGCCGCGTGCCACCATCACACCATCAGTAACGTCGAGGATTGCATCAAGTTGGGCTATGGCCTCTGGTTTCTCCAGTTTGGCTATCAGAGGAATAATGTCTTGCCCACGTCCCCCACCCAGCTCTGCCTGCAACTGACGAATGAGTTGCTTCGCCTCCAACACATCCTGCGGCTTGCGTACAAAACTGAGGGCGACGTAATCAACGTTGTGCAGCACACCAAATCTCAGGTCGTCGCGGTCTTTCTCAGTGAGCGCCGGTGCGCTGACCGCGACTCCTGGCAGATTGATACCTTTATGCTCTTTCAATATGCCGCCATGTACGACTTCACATTCTACATCGGTCTCATTCGCGCCCAACACGCGCAACTCCATCAGGCCATCGTCAAGCAGGATACGGTCTTCAATCTTCACATCCTGCGGCAACGCCTGATAGGTGGTTGAAATAAGCCTGGCATTACCCACAATGGGGCGCGTGGTGATTGTCACATTTGCACCATCCACCAGCGTTACCGGCTTGAAGCCCTCTAACGCGCCCGTGCGTATCTTGGGGCCTTGCAAATCTTGCAAAATTGCTACGGCACATCCCAGACGAGCCGAAATCTTCCGCACACGCTCAATCACAATCGCGTGCTGGTCATGCGTGCCGTGCGAGAAATTCAGGCGAGCAACATTCATGCCTGCTCGCATCAATTGTTCGAGGCGTTCCTCGCTCTCGCTTGCCGGCCCAATGGTACAGACAATTTTTGTACGTCGCATATAGCCTCCTTTTGAGGTTCTTTTGTACGCGCCTGTTATAGTATATCACTCTCATCTGCTCAACACGAAATGTGAATGATTCATCGCAGCATAATTAATAGGTGAGTTAACGAATGCCATTTGTTTGACATCATCCCCTCCTATGCTATACTCTAAAGAGTAGAGTTATCAAGCAACGCGGCGGATAACAGAGGTGTTATCCGCCGCGTGTTTTTGCAACGCGGTAGGAAGTAACAGATGCGTTCTAGAAATGTAGAAACAGGCTGCAATCAGCAGCATAGATGGAGAAAAGCATGACCACTCAAGAAAAAAAGTCTATTCCCGTTCCACAGGTGGAACCCCGCGCTCCTATCCCCAATCAAAATCTGCGCATTCCTGGTCCAACGGTGGTTCCCGCTGAAGTGCTTGAGGCACAGGCACAACCAATGATCAATCATCGTGGACCAGAGTTTGCTGCTATATTGCGCCGCGTAAGCACCCGTCTGCAATATTTTTTCCAGACGGAATCACCAGTCCTGACCTTTCCTGCCTCTGGTACCGGCGGTCAAGAATGTGCTGTGGCTAATCTCTTCTCGCCGGGCGACCATGTTGTCGCCATTACGATTGGAGCCTTCGGCAATCGCCTCGCAAAAATCGCCACTATATATGGATTGAACGTGACGCGCATCGAGTTCCCCTGGGGACAAGCAGCCGACCCGGATGTCGTCGCAGAACGCTTGAACGAGCTTCCAGCCTATAAAGGCGTGTTGATAACACATAACGAGACTTCGACCGGCGTCACCAACGATGTGAAAACGCTGGCCGCTAGTATCCGCCGGCACGACCCGAATGCGCTGATAGTTGTTGACGCGGTGAGTTCGCTGGGCTGTATACCATTAGAAATGGACCAGTGGGATGTGGATACCGTCTTTACCGGTTCACAAAAAGGGTGGATGACACCTCCCGGCATCATGATGATTGCGGGCAGTCCGCGAGCCTGGGAAGCCAACAAAACGGCAAAACTGCCGCGTTTCTACTTTGACTGGGCCAATACACGCAAAAAATTGGAACAGTGGCAGCATCCTATTACGTCGCCGGTCTCGCTCTTCTACTCGCTTGATGTGGCACTGGAAATGATGCTGGCGGAAGGACGCGACGCTATCTTCGAGCGGCACCTGCGCACCGGCAATTATGTTCGCCAACGTGCCAGAGCGATGGGCTTGCAACTACTGGCCGACCACGAACACGCCTCAAATACCGTCACGGCGCTCTTGACGCCCGAAGGTATCAATACAAAGGCGCTATTGAAGAAATTGCGCGAGGAGGATCACGTCGTCTTAGCCGGTGGTCAGGAACACCTGGAAGGCAAGATTTTCCGCGTCGGCCATCTCGGTTTCTTCACCGACACGGATATCGCTGAGACAATGGATAAGCTAGAGGCCCGGCTCCATGAATTTGGCTTTAAGGGGTAGGAAAAGATGGTAGAGGAATTAAAACAGGGTGCAGGGGCAATCAAGGTACTGATTACCGACCGCATTGCACAGGAAGGTATTGACCTGCTACGCACCCAATTACCGGATGTACAGGTTGACGAACGTTTCGGGCTGCAACCGGAACAACTCAAGGCCATTATCGGCGACTATACCGCATTAATTGTGCGCAGTGAAACGCGAGTCACCAGTGATATTCTGGCGGCGGCTTCACGTATGAAAATTGTCGGACGCGCCGGTGTTGGCGTAGATAACATTGATACCGAAGCGGCAACGCAGCACGGCGTGATGGTGGTCAACTCGCCCACCGGCAATATTGTCGCGGCAGCGGAGCATACTATTGCAATGTTGATGGCAATGGCCCGGCAAATTCCGGCGGCGAACGCAAGTATCAAAGCGGGCAAATGGGAAAAGAGTCGCTTTCTGGGGGTCGAGGTACGCCATAAAATACTGGGCATCATCGGCCTGGGCAAGGTTGGCACGGAAGTGGCACGACGAGCGCAGGGATTGGAGATGCAGGTACTGGCATTCGATCCGTATGTTTCCCCTGAGCAGGCACGTAAGCTGGGCGTTACCATGTTGAGCATGGAAGATGTGTTGCAACAATCTGATTTCGTGACACTCCATACCTCGCTCACCAGTGGCCCCAATGGAACACGCGGGCTGATTGGGCCACAAGAACTGCACCTGCTCAAACCGACAGCACGGCTCATCAACTGCGCGCGCGGCGGCTTAATTGATGAAGAAGCCTTGCTGGATGCGCTGAACGAGAACCGCTTAGCTGGTGCTGCGCTCGATGTCTTCAGCCAGGAGCCAGTACGTGACAATGCACTATTGAAGCAACTGCTGGCACATGAGCGCATTATCGCCACACCACACCTGGGTGCCTCAACGGAAGAAGCGCAGGTGGGAGTTGCCACCGATGTTGCCGAACAAATTGTTTCCGTGCTGCGTGGTGGTTTCCCACGTGCAGCCGTCAACGCGCCGCTCATTTTGCCAGAGACATTGAAGGTATTGCAGCCCTACATGCACCTTGTCGAGCAGATGGGGCGATTGTATACGCAATTGCAACCGGGACCGCTCAACAAAATCGAGCTATCCTGTAGCGGCGACATCGCCAACTACGATCTGCGCCCATTGCAGGCCGCGCTCATCAAAGGGCTGCTTGAGTCGGTTTCTGATGCACACGTCAATATGATCAACGCGCAGTTGCTGGCAAAACAGTGGGGCCTGGAAATTATCGAGCAGAAATCGCCAACACCCGCCGAGTTTGCCAATCTGGTCACGCTGCATGTCGCGGGTGCGAACGGCAATGCCTCGTCCTTCGCGGGCAAACCTGGCTCCGGCGATGAGCATGTAGATACATTGAGTGGAACGGTCATGCATGGTGAACCGCGTGTCGTGCGCGTCGGTCGCTACTGGACGGAATTTGTGCCGGAGGGCTATATCCTCTTCTGTCGCAACTACGACCAGCCAGGCATGATTGGTCGCGTCGGCACGGTACTGGGTAAAGCGGAAGTGAATATCCGCCACATGGATGTCGGCCCAACCGTGCGCACTCCTCGCCAATACAATCCCCAACAGCCACCGGATACCGCGCTGATGATCGTTTCCGTAGATAATCCCATTTCCGATTGGGCGCTACAAGAAATCGGCGGAGCAGGTGATATCTTCGGTCTGACAATGGTGAAATTGTAGTTTGCGGACAGAAGGAACAGGCCAGTATATCGCGCAGCGATATACTGGCCTGTTCCTTCTGTCCGCAAACTACAATTTTCTATACCTCAAGCAAATTGCCGTTCTGACTTTCTTGCTCTTCATTGCTACCCGTGCGCATTTCGTCGCGAGAGCGCACCTGGCGATGAATAAGAAACTTACCCACAAAGTACAACACAACCAGCGAGATTAACGTGGCGCAGGTTGGGATGGTATAGCTTTGCATGAGCGTTAAGGCAAGACGCCAGTGGGGACCAAGCGCGGCACCGATACGCACCAGCGCGATACACCAGAGAATCGAGCCAATGAGGGCCGCGATGATGAAACGAGGGAAAGGCATACGAGAAATACCAGCAGGGAAACAGGCAAATGGGCGCACGTAGGGAGTCATACGGGAGAAAAAGATCATCCAGGCACCCGATTTTTGAAACCAGTTTTCCGCTATGCGCATCTTTTTAGCGTCCACATGGAATAATACAACTATACGCCGTAAAACAATTTGACCCTTCCACTTTCCTAGCGTGTAAGCAGAACAGGCCCCTGCCGTACTGCCAACAATGGCTGCAATGGTGAGTAGCCAGATATTGAGATGTCCCAGTGCCGCCAGAGCGCCTGTGAACAGCAAGAGCGTATTATTGGTTATTGGAATGCCAGAACTCTCCAGGAGCAGCACCAGAGCAACGATAACATATATCAGCAGTGGGCTGGCATGAAAAACCATATTTATGAATGGTTGCACGCGAATCGTTCCTTTCCCCACGCTTCCCATTGTTTCGAGAGTCACTGTATGTAAGCCACCTGGCTGGTAGGTATATGATTTCCTTCATTTCTCAGTACTTTTGACGATTGAGGTTCGCGTAGGGTTGCAAAAACCAGAATCGCCAGACAATTAGTCCTATTTTCGACATTCTGAACCAATTTTTCGCACCAATTACCCGGTGTGGCTCGTCTATACTGGCGAGGATCAAACACAACCTGTTGAGGTCAGGTACGTATAACGCTATATTGAATATATTTTGTATGATAGAAGGAAGAAAAGACTGCATGACAATGGTTGTACCGGCACCTGAGAAAAAAAAGAGTTTTATTCGACCAACCCGGGGACAGGCACGCTTTGCATTTACTGTTTTACTGGCTGTCAATATACTGAACTATGCCGACCGCTATGTCCTCTCATCCGTCTTGCCCGCCATTAAAAAAGAATTTGGCATGACGGATTTTCAGAGTGGTTTGCTCATATCCTCATTCTTACTCGTCTATGCTGTTGCGACACTGCCGCTGGGAGTGTGGGCGGACAGAGGCATACGTAAAAACATTGTGGCGATTTGCGTGGGCATCTGGAGCGTATCTACCGCGCTGGCAGGTTTCACCCACAACCTCCTGCAACTTTTCAGTATGCGATCGATCCTGGGTATCGGCGAGGCAGGCTATGCTCCGGCCTCGCTCTCACTACTGGGCGATTTCTTTGACAGGACAAGACGTGGGCGCATCCTCTCATACTGGTCGGTTGGTACGCTGATTGGCGCTGCCATCGGTGTGGCCCTTGGTGGCATTGTCGCAAGCACACTTGGCTGGCGCTGGGCATTCTATATCGTTGGTATTCCCGGCCTCATCGTCACCTTTCTGGCATGGCGCATTTGCGAGCCGAAGCGCGGTGCCTTCGATAGGGAAAATGACGAGGCGACAGCAAGCGCGATGGGACATGGGAACCCCGGCAAAGATTTCAGAAAATCGGTACAAAAACTGCTCAAGATCCCAACGTACTGGATCATCGTAGGAGCGCTCGTCTTCAGCTTTTTCACTATTGGTGGCACATCTTTCTGGTTGCCTACCTATCTGAACAGAGCGTTTAACCTTTCGCTGGCAAATTCTGGAGCGATCTCCGGTATTGTACTCATCGTTAGCGGCGTGGTTGGCACTGTCGTTGGCGGTTGGTTAGCAGACTTTTTGCAACGACGTTTTCCCGGTGGGCGCCTGTTGACCTGTGTGCTGGGTTTCCTCATCGGCGCACCACTGGTGATGGTGGCACTGCTCATTCACACGCAAGTACTATTTATTCTCGTGTTTATCATCGCCGCTATCTCACTAAACTTTTGTACCGGGCCGCTAAACGCGGTCCTCCAAGATGTGATTGCGCCTGAGATGCGTGCCACCGCGCTGGGACTCGCGTTACTACTGGCCCATATTCTTGGGGACGCAGCATCCCCAACCATTATTGGCGTACTCTCCGATAAATTTACACTGGGTACAGCATTACTCGTGACTGCGCCCACATTCCTGTTCCTGGCAGGTCTTGTCTGCCTGCTGGGATTGCGCACAGTGGCGAGGGATATGAACCGTATGCAAGAACAATTGCATGTACCCGTCATTCAAGATTAAAAGGCGCATACAATAATTGCTGCCCATGGGCAGCAATTATTGTATGCGCCTTTTAATCCCAGAAAACTGGAGCGGGTTACGGGGTTCGAACCCGTGGTCTCAACTTTGGGAAAGTTGCATGTTACCGCTACACCAAACCCGCGTGTGTCTTACTGACAAGAGGAATTATAGCCAATATATCGTCAGAAGTCAAGCATTTTGTGATATGATGAAAAAGGGTACTATCACAATAGCACCATCATTGTTCTTAATGCATATACCAGCTAATTCTTGTTTTACTGATTGTACCAGGAGGCATATATGGGTTTCTTTTCACGCCTTGCCACATTTTTTCACATTCGGGCCAACGCGCTACTTGATAAAGCTGAAGACCCCGGCCAGGTTATGGACTATTCGTATAGCAAACAACTTGAGCAACTGCAACAAATAAAACGCTCCGTTGCCGATGTCGCAACCAACGAAAAGCGTCTAGAATTGCTCCAGGCAGAGCTACTTGGGCGCGTAAACAAGCTCGACTCCCAGGCAATGCAGGCGTTACAGGCGAACCGCGAAGACCTGGCACGCATGGCACTGCAACGCAAAGAGACGCTCCTGCCGCAGTTGAACGGCTACGAGCAGCAAATCGCACAGTTGCGCGAACAAAAAGAGAAACTGATAGCGATGGATCGCACGTTGACCAGTCGGGTGGAGGCATTCCGCAATCAGAAGGAAATGGTAAAGTCGCAGTACAGCGCGGCACAGGCGCAAGTGAAAATTACGGAAACCGTGACCGGTATCTCGAAAGAGATGGGCGAGATGAATATGGCAATGCAAAGGGCGCAAGACAGGGTATTGTCTATGCAAGCCCGCGCCAATGCAATGGATGCCTTACTTGATGAAGGCACACTCGGTGACAATGGCCTGTTAGGCGCGGGGTCGGGAGATCCGCTTGACCGCCAGTTGCAACAGCTTTCAGCGCAACAGAACGTGGATGCCCAATTGCAAGCCATGAAACAGCAGATGCAACTGGGCGGCTCAAACGCCCAACAACGACAAATTGAAGGGCCAGCCTCCCAATAGGGAGACTAGCCCTTTTTCTTCGCTTTATCCCGATCCTTCTGCGCTTTATAATACGATTTCGGCTTCGGGTGACGCTCCGTATCAATATACGCTGCCTGGGCTGCGTCCTCGTGCGCGGCAACTTCAATTTCGTCGCGCTCACTGATCAACTCTTGCAAGTCATTGTAAATGTTGTAGTTATCAATGACCTCGCGCATTTTGAGCATATGGCGCAACACCACAACCTGCGTCGTACTGGTCTTATCATCACGAGACGGTGCCGCACGCTGCAACAACTTTTCCACTAAATCCATACTATCATCATGGGCACCGATGCCTTCAAGACGCTCGCGTACTACCAATAACTGTTCATATAAGTTCATAACAATTCTCCCTCCTGTTTGTAACGCTTCCTCTCACTAGAGCTATCGTAACATAGCGAACAAACCACGTCAAATCCCTATGACTTATACGGGTGTATGCATTTATCTGTCTCGCTGGCGCAAGGTGCGGGCAATACGGCGCGGTGGGTCTACAAACCAACTCCACGCGCATTGGGCGACATAGACTCCGGCCGGTAAATGCGCTGGCGGTGCCTCCTGCCCACCGGGACGAGAGGTGCGCTCCAGAATGGCGCGGCGCAAGTCCGCGGGTGTCTCACCGGGGAAAAGTGTATAGGCCGCGCTAATATGCTGCCAGAAGTGCGCATCGCTACCGCCAGTTTCGGCAAGCCCCCATGCTCGATTGGCTTCACGCACAACGGGGCGCATGGAGGCATTGGCCGGAGTGGGATTATACATCTCAATGCCGTCAATAGAGTAACCCTTGTTCAACAATTCATCTATCTTCGCACGGCTCAGACTGGGTACAAGACGCCCAAGCGGATGTGGCACAACCACCAGCCCACCTTGCTCTTTGATCGCCTTGATGCTTTCCTCGACAGAACGCATTGCTCGCGGCGCTTTCGTCACAAAGAGCCCGAGTAAATGTCCCTGGCGTGTACTCACCTCCACGCCAGTAATCATCTGCAACTGACTGTGTTGCTGCTCCAGGAGTTCCGCGACCCGTTTTGCACCCTCGATATGGTCATGATCCGTGATGGCTATGAGGCGCAGTCCTTTTTTTGTCGCCTGTTCAATCACCTGGGCCGGGCTGCTCCAGCCATCGCCCAGGTTGGTATGCATGTGAATATCGGCACGGCTGTACCCGGCAGGACTGGTCAGGGACAGTGCCGATACGGATGTTAGTGGTTGGGAGATCGTTTTCATGTGATGTTCAATTTCTTGCTAGGGTATGAATCGAGGCAACGCAATCAGAAAACTGGAGCCTTCGCCAGGGATGCCCTGACTCTCAACCCATACCTGTCCGCCCATTGCCTCGGTAAGTAGACGACAGAGATAGAGACCAAGACCGGCTCCACGTTGGACACTATTGATCGCTTTTTCCAGGCGCATAAACTTGGTAAAGAGGTAAGCCTGATCTTTGAGACTGATACCTGCTCCCCAATCGCGTACCGTGATAAGAACATATTGCTCGTCACATGGCTCGATATCTTGACAATGTGCAGCTAAGATACGTTTGCTTACATCGGCATAATTGATGCCCTCGGCGCTCAGCAGAATATTGGTGGAAGACGGGGTGTATTTTAACGCATTGCCCACAATGTTCAGCAGAATCTGGCGCAGGCGTAAATCATCCACCCAGACATAGAGACCATCGGCAATATGCAGTTCTATCTTTCGTCCCTCTCGTGTAATGGTAGGCTCCAAAATTTCGAGAATCATCTGCACCGTTTTCAATACGTGTACCGACCCAAGATTGAGTGACACTTTATCCTGGCCTATGCGACTGGTATCCATAACATTGCCAAGCAGTAGCACCAGTTCTTCGCAAGCACGACGCGCATTGTTGATGAAACGGCTTTTTGTCTCCTCGTCCAGCATAGACCCGAAACTATTGAGCAACTCAAGATACCCTTGTATCGAGGTTAGTGGAGTACGTAATTCATGCGATGCAGTCATCAGAAAATGGTTTTTGAGACGCTCAGACTCCTGAGCCTGCTGCAATGCTTCGCGCAATTCTGTATTCAAACGAGCGTTGGTAATCGCTATACCAGCCTGCACACCAATTTCCTTGAGCAATTCCAGGTGACGCGAGGTATAGGCATAGGGTGTGTAGCTTTGTGCCGAGAGCATCCCTATCGGCTCACCGGCATAACGTACAGGAACAAAGAGCAGGGACTGTGATGGATGCTCATTACCAATTACATCAATCATTTCCCCCGGATCCTCGCCGCCAAAAGCTGTATATTCTTGCGCCGTAGAAAAGATAAGCCCTACATCCGCATGGTACAGAAAATCGCGTGTTTGTGGACGCATGGTAACGTATTCACTTGGCGGGTACTCGATACCCTCATCAATCAGGTAATCCATAAACAGCTTTTTCGTTACACTTGAGTAGCGGGAGATTAATAAAGCGTCGGTTGGCATGACACGCCGGACCTGTTCATGAATTGCGCGGTATACCGTCTGTAAATCGTGGAGCGCGTCTGGCGACGAGAGCGCCCGCCCTACCTCTATCAAAGCCCGGCGTTCTTCACTACTGCGATGCGCCTCCTCGTACATGCGTGTTCCCTCAATGACCACTGCCGCCTGGTTGACAAACAATTCAAGCAAGGCCATTGTTTCAAGTGTTGGACGCAAGCCATCCAGAGGAGCATCGGGCGTTAAAAAACCCAGCAGCAGATTGTCGGCATTGATCAAAGGAACAACCAACAGGTCATTGAGATCCCAATTGGGCGAAGGGGGTAAAGTAGAGGGTATAAAAGGTCTCGGTGGTGTATTTTCTTCTACGACCATAAAAAAACCCGTGACATATTCATTTTGCCATAAAGGTGCCTCTGCCGGAATAAAGTATGATTCGCTGAAACGGTATCTTTCATTGATCAACTCGGCTACTACATCTGCCGGTAAAGGGCGTTCGTACAGATACGCCTCCTGCTCTTCATTGATACCTGAAGTCGCCTGGACACGAAAACATCCAGCATCATCCAGCAGATACAGGGCGGAATAGCGGAAACGTAATGCCTCACAAACCGCAACTGATACACGCCTGAGCAGTGTCTGTGTATCCATTTGGAGACGTAACGAGGAACCTATATTCGTAATATGCTTGAGTACCTCATGCTGGTACTCCAAATTATTCTGCGTCCGCTGCTTCACTGTCAGTACACTATCCTCACAGACATCCTGAGCAATATCGAACTGTTTCAATCAACAACCTCATCTGAAACTTATTTCATTTCAATTATAACATATTGAGAGCGATTCGTTACATATTTCTGCTTACTTGATTGAAAGGTACTATTGTAGTAGAAAAAGGAGAACTCGTGCATATGAGGAAACTATATGCACGAGTTCTCCTTTTTCTACTCAGTTATAAGCAAGGCTCTACGAACACCAGATTGGTATAAAACGTGCTGCCGCCACCGAAATCCGCGAGGCGGTCGGATGTCGTCCAGTTGATGTTATGCTGACCGGGGCTGAATGCCGGCCACCAGACAGTGGTGGTTGCCAGCACGCCGGGACGCACATCTTCCGTCACGTTCGCCACAAGAAGGCACGAGCCACGCTCATTCCAGACGCGCACCATCTGTCCAGGCCGAATATCGCGGACTTCCGCATCCTCAGGGTGCATGCGCAATGTGGGCGCACTTTCCTTGTTCCGCAATCGCTCCTGATTACCAAAAGTTGAACTGACAAAATGGTGTGCGGCGGGACATACAAGTGATAGCCGCCCATCTATGGGTACGTGTCCGGCGTTTCCTCTATGCGATTCCACTTCGGGTTCCCAGTTTGGTACGGGGTCATAGCCCTTCGCGGCGGCTTGCGCTGAATAGAACTCAACCTTGCCAGAGGGTGTGCGAAACACGCCACCAGCAAACGGCACTCGGCTTTCATCTGGTATCGGGAAAGGAACGGTTCCTGCGGCCTGTAAGCGTTCCAGTGTAATATGCGCGAGCAAAGGATTCTTTTGTGCGGTTGTCTCAAGTACACCCCGGATAACAGCGTTGGCATCTTCTTGCAACCACGGCTCGTTGAAACCCATAGATGTTGCCAGCGTCCGTATGACATCCCAGTTGCTACGTGCCTCGCCTCTCGGCTCAATGGCAGGCATATTGTATTGCAAAGAGAGATGCCCATAGGGTTTGTGCAAATCAACATGCTCTAGCTGGCTGGTCGCGGGTAGAACGATATCGGCATAGCGAGCAGTTTCCGTCTCGAACAGGTCATGCACGACCGTAAATAAGTCCTCACGACGCAATCCTTCGGCAATTTTGCCAGCATTGGGAGCGGAGGCAGCAGGATTGGCGTTGTAGACATAGAGCGCGTACACTGGCGGATTTGCCTCACCGGTCAATAGTGACCCCAGGCGATTCATATTGAGGGTACGCGGCGTTGGTGGGCAAACAGCATCATAGCGGTGTGTCACCGTTGCCGCATCCCAACGCAGCCAATCGCTGGTGCTATACATCAATCCACCACCCAGGATACCATACTGACCGGTAAGCGCGGGCAGACAGGCCAGGGTTCGCACGGTTTGCCCGCCGTTGGTATGGCGATTGATGCCGTCAGTAACGCGCAACAATGCAGGCTTTGTCGTGGCATAGGCGCGAGCAAGCTCACGAATGGTTTCTTCAGCAACACCCGTAATCAGCGCGGCACGCTCAGGAGGAAATTGCATAATGCGCTCTAAAAGTTCTTCCCACCCGATGGTATGATCATCAATCCAGGCTTGCTGTTGTAAACCTTCCGTGACCATGACATGCATCATACCCAGTGCAAGCGCGGCATCAGTGCCGGGAAAAGGTGAAATATGCTGGTCTGCCGAGCGAGCGGTTAATGTACGTATCGGGTCAATCACAATCACTCGTGTCCCATTACGCTGCACCTCCCGTAAAAAGGGCATGATATGCGGCGCGGTACTGGCGGGATTGCTGCCCCAGATAAGAATCAATCGGCTGTGCAACAACGTCTCAGGCGACGGGGCGAGGCGTCCACCTACGGTAAGCAGAACCGCTTCCTCTGCTGCATGACCACAAATAGCCCGTTCCAGACCACAGGCACCCAGGCGGTTCCAGAAACGACTGTCGGCGACAGCACCATTGACGAGTCCGAGCGTTCCAGCGTAGCTATACGGCAGAATGCATTGCGCCCCATGCTGCGCGATAATGTCATGCCAGCGAGAAGTTATCTCCGCAATCGCCTCTTCCCAGGTGATACGTTCAAAATGACCACTGCCTTTAGGGCCGACTCGGCGCAGTGGGTACAGCAAGCGTTCGGGATGGTAGACGCGATCAAGATAGCGATTCACCTTCGCACATAACCACCCTCTCGTCACTGGATGGTCTGCACGTCCACGCACGCTCACAGCAACGCCCTGTTCATCCACCTGCGTCTCTAATGCGCAGGTATCGGGACAATCATGAGGGCAAGCCCCATACACGACACGCAGGTTTTTGCGCTCTTCCACCGATGCAGACGTGTTCAGTGACATCATATTTCCTTCCTGTACGCCGGATAAATTTGCTTATCGTATGATTCCACTGTGCAATATTCTGAGACATACGTCAAGAGCCAATTCAGGAAACGTAAGAGATAGGAGAACCCCAGATGGCGCAAGCGATAGACCTGCGCCATCTGGGGTTCTCCTGTCTCTTACGTTTCCTAAAAATGTTCTGGCGGCGGTGTAACGCCTGTATAATCACCAATGACCACGGCTGAATAGGGAGCATTGAGTTGGTTCGGGCCATTACCTACAACATTGGTCATGCCGTACTGGAACTCTATCTGCCTATTCGTGTTCAGCACGAATATGCGGTCATTGAATTGGTCCGAAATAAGCACATTAGGATGATGGTTAAAGCCGCCGGTTCCCGCCGCTAAAGCTCTCTGCCCATGTAGTACGATGAAGGATGACGCCAAACCAGCTAGCATCAGGAATGCTATCATTCCCCCCATAATGAGTTTACTTCGCAATGTTGCGCTAGACATAGAACATTCCTCCTCATTTTTGCCAGTCACAGGTACAAAATACTTGAGTTGCCGCACCATCAATTAGTACGTGTTCGGGTTACAGTTATTCAAGCTATTTGCAGCTGCAAGTACAATAATTATATGGGGTTTGTTCGAAAAATGAGCAAGCGACCTACAGGAGTATTGCGTTGGTAGAGAGGGTGAGGATGATGGAAGACTCCCATACACACACATTGGCAGCATATTTTATCACGATTATCGCCGTTCTTGGTTCCGCGTGGTTAATGCCCCCGTTCCCCCTATTCATCTTGAGCATCGGCCCTGTCTGCATACTTGGGCTACTCATATGTATCCTGTTCCGCAAATTACACGCACGGCACAAGTATGCAGTGATAGCGCAACAAAACGGGACCGTTCTCGCGGAAAAAGAGAGGGCGGCCTGAAGGAGCGGGCTGGCAAGCAAGCCGACTCATCTAGCCTTGCTAATCCCATGAACCGGTAGCGGTGAGCCAATCCAGAATGGTTTCAGGAGCATGTGATATGCCATCCTGGCGTTGAGAACAATGTGGCAACGTGTGCAGCACCGTTGCGCCATACTCTTTCGAGATAACGCGGCGATCAAACAACACAATGGCGTTGCGTCGTGTATCGCTCCAGGCCAGCCGATTTAGCGCCCTCCGCAGGCGTAAGGATGCAATTGGCACTGTCAATTGACGCAACTGATCATTATACTGTTCGGCGCGAGCCGCTACCGGCGGATCATTGAGAACCGGCATTGGCAGGCGCGTAATCACGATACAGGCGGGTACAGAAGTAATGTCTCCCACACTATCCCAGAAAGAACCTGCCCCTAAAATGATAACGTGTTCCTGCGTGGAGAAATTCGACCAGAGCTGACGTGGTGAACCGTCAATGCCTTGCGCCAGTACAAGAATGCCACGCCCCTCTAAAATCGGCTTGATCGCGGCATAGGAACTCCGTAGAGATGCATGAGAGGTAAAAAGCACGACCAGCTGCCCTTCCAGAGCAGTTGCCAGTTGCACAAGCGCCTCGTCTAAATGTCGCTGGTACTGCGGCATATTTGGTTCCGGTACATCGTTGGGAAGATAGAGCAACGTTTGCTCGTGATGATCGGTTACTACTGAAAAAGCGGGACAGTTGTCTGCATCCATACCAAAACGCCCACGGCAGAATGAGAAATTATTATCTACCGCCAGACCTGTTCCGGCAAAAATCGTACTGGAACCCGGACGCAACAACATTTTTCTGAAAAAATTTGGCGTCTGTGCAAGCTGTGAATAGAGAACAGGATATTGTTCCAACGGAAGCAGAGGGTTTGGCGACGCCGCTTGTCGCTGTTGAGCCATTTGTTGCGTTGATGGCGGCGGTGACGGGGGCATACGCAACCAGTACACGTTGTCGTCTTCGCTTAACGCCAAGGCTTGCTGGCCCAGGCGCTTTTGCACCTGTAATTGATGGGCAACTGCCGCCAATTCTGAAGCCACAGAGTCTTCTTCACCAATGCCCACATCGAGGCGATGGCGGCTATGTTGAGTCGTGAGCATACTCCGTTCAGCCTCGTGCGCGAGATCAATCACTGATTGCAAACGCTGCGCAGCCTGTTGCCACGCACGTTCGACATTCATCCATGAACTCATGTTGCGTATCTGCCCGGTGAAGCGTAACGGCTGGTCAGTGCGCTCATTGAAACGGCCACCATGCCCACCTTGCCCACCGTGAGCGCGACCGGATGCAGCGTTTCTGCCTTTATCGTTACCACGGTTATCGGTACCTTGCATATCTTCTTCTAAGAGCTGGCTAAAGCTCTTAAAGACCTGCTCAACTGCGTTGGAAGCATGGCGTAGTGTCTGGAACCAGGTACGCATCCGCGCATCAAGTTCCGATTTCGCAACTGTCGGTGATGTTGAAAGACCACCAGGACCGTTCTCCCGTAATGATGGAGCGGCCAGAGCCAGCAAGCCTTGATAGCGCCCATCGGCGAGTTCTGTGCCAATTGTATTGAGCAATCCAATCAGGCGCGTCTGATCCAGTTCCTTGCTACTCCAACGGGCAATTTCTTCCTCTAATAAATCTGCCTCGAGTATTAGACAGTGTTCGATGGTTGTCAAAAGCGAATGTGGATGTGAAAGGTCGTCAAACAACCCCGCGTGGGTCGTGACCACAATAGTCGCTTGCTTGATACGCTCTTCCGCTCTGCTGACAAAACAGTATCCTTTGCGACGGTAAATACAACGTTCAAATGGCGTACCTGAATGTGTATCAGCCGCAGGGATACGCTCGACGCCAGAGGAGATTCGCGCCCAGGCAGTTGTCTCCTGGGGCAGGAGAGTCAGTTCGCTGCGCTGACCTGTCCGGGTTTGCTGTGCCCAGATTCCCAACTTGGCAAGCCCTCGTGCCTGCTCAGAGGTCAATTCGCCACTGGTGCGACGCAAGGCTGCACCGAACCAGCGATGAAGGCACAGGTAACCATCCTTTTGTGCCAGATAAGCAACGGGTAGAGCGCTTTTAAGCGTTGCTTGCAAACCGGGCAGCGTTTCCGTCATGAAGCGTTGCACACCCTGCCGGTTAGAGCAAGCAATGACTAATCGTGCCTGTTGATTATGCGTGTTGGCTGCCGATGATACTAGCCATTCGAGAACCGGCAACAAAGCAGGGGTATAATCACTACCACCAACGGTCACTTCCATCAGCAAAGGAGTCTTTTGCGCTAGCGCCTGGTAAACGGCCGCACGGGCCGTCTGATAGCCTGTGTGTGCAGGTTGCTTCGTCTGTTCTGGAATCACTTCCACGTTGCTCTGCATCTGTGCCAACGTTTCCAATATCGGTTGCGCTGATTGCTCATCAGGAACAAGTTCGCTGGAAGCTGTATCTATCGGGGTAGCAACATGGATAGCCGGTTCGTCCAGTTGGGCGACGGCAAAAGAGAGAATTCGCGGGTCTACACCGAGTTGAGAGGCGAAACGGTCACCAAGACTACCACGTAAAAGGCTGCCTCTCAGCCCGTCCTGCTCCTGCCGCCGACGCAATTCTTGCCGAAAGAAACCCAGCAAAGGCCACGTTCTGGGAGCATCCAGGCTTGCCAGGTCTTTCAGCAAGCTCAAATCCACCGTCTGCAATCGTTCGTGCAGGATCAAAAACACGTTCATAGCCAGGATGGTATCTACCATGGCCCGGTGACGTCCCGGTGCCACCGGAATACCAAGCGCCTCGGCAACCTTGCCAAGATTATAACTGGGCAGAGAGGGCAATAATACAGTCGCCAGTTCAAAGGTGTCTATTAATGGGTTGGTATGCACTAACCCGCGACGACGCAAAAAGCTCACATCAAAGGGAATGCTGTGCCCGACAATAGGCAGATCACCGATGAATTGCTCCACCTTCTCAGCAATTGAGCTAAAAGCAGGAGCGCCAACAAGTTGTGATGACGTGATGCTGGTCAAACGTTGCACACGATAAGGAATCGAACGTCCTGGGTCAACCAGAGTTTCCAGGGTATCAAGTACTGTATTGCCCTGAAACTTCACGGCGGCAACTTCCAGAATTGTGTCCTGCTCAACATGCAGTCCAGTTGTCTCCAGGTCTAATGCCACACGAACAGGTAGCTCTTTTGCCATATCGGTTTCCAACATCTGCTTTAATTCATCACCTATCTCAATTACTATCTATTCAATGCCGTCCATCTACTCAATTACTACCGGTCAGGCCAATCACACAAGAGAGCGGCGGCCAATTGCGCGGCCCGCCCCCTATGACTGATACGGTTTTTCTGCTCGGGCGGAAGTTCTGCCGTTGTTTTTCCCAGTTCGGGCACAAAGAAAATGGGATCATAGCCAAATCCATTCTCTCCTCGAGGTGCGTCCGCAATGATGCCCTCAATCACTCCCTCGACAGTTCGACGATAGCCGGATGGTTCAGCTATGGTTATCGCGCAAACGAAACGAGCAGTACGCTGTTCCACCGGCACATCTTTCAACTGTTCTAAAATCAGGCGGAAGCGTTCTTCGTATGCGGTATCTCTCCCCGCGAACCGTGCGGAATAGATGCCGGGTGCGCCATTCAATGCATCTATCTCCAGGCCGGAATCATCGGCAAGAGAGAGTTGTCCCAACATTTTTGCGTAAGTCAACGCTTTCAGTTCCGCGTTTTCTCTAAATGTGGAACCTGTCTCCTCAACATCTGTCTCTATCTCGAAATCACGCAAAGAGCGCAACTGAAAAGGGATAGCCGAAAAAATAGCACGGTACTCGTTAATCTTATGTTGGTTCGTTGTTGCCAGTAGTAAAATGCGCATATGTTCTTTCCAGGTCAAATGACACAATAGTCCCATACACAAAAAGATTGGATTGTACACATCTTACCATACCAGACAACCGTTGTCGAGATTATTCGCGTACTTCGACTTACCCATTTGGGGCATATTGAGACTTTTGATCTTTTCTGAACGTACTCTAAGTAGAGTCGTAAACAAAGGTTTGTGATGCATTTGCAACGCGCATCTTTAACTCTTCCTGAACGTATCCTGTGTAGGATAAATATTACAAATAGACAGGCAGACAAATATACAGCGCGTCAACAAATTATGGTATGCGAATAACAAAATTTAAGAAAGTGCAAATCTATGGGTACATTACTACAGAGCCAGGCTTTCTCTCACAACAGCTATGCGTTTGAGCAACCGCTCTTCGACCGCTTGCGGGTGCTGGAGCATGACTGGTATATCCCCCGGAAAAATCAATTTACCGCTGTTTTTTCTACACTGGCGCTCGCGCTCAAAGCAAAAGACCCTCAGATCTACAGACACGCCTATCAGGTTCAACGTTTTGCCTCCCAACTGAGCAATGCCCTCGGTCTGACAGAAGACGAAAAGATTACTATTGAACTGGGCGCATTGTTTCACGACATCGGCAAACTGGCAATTTCAGATGCGATACTCCAGAAACCATCACGCCTGACACAGCAAGAATTTGCGCAGGTACAACAACATCCACAACATGGCGCTTGCATCCTGGCGCAAGTTGGTATGTTGGATTTGGATCAGCTCATACCAGTAGCTTATTATCACCACGAGCGATGGGACGGCAATGGCTATCCAAATCACCTGCAAAAAGAAGCTATTCCGTTCAGCGCGAGAATCGTGTCTATCGCCGACGCCTTTGAGGTCATGATATCGCAGCGCACCTATAAAAAAACCATGACCACAGGCAATGCGCTTGCCGAACTCCTGCGTTGTGCCGGTACGCAATTTGACCCGGAACTGGTCAACGTGTTCTGTACAGCTATCAACGGAGAGACAATAACTACTGCCGCTTAATCTTAAACAATCAGTTCTGCCAGGATGTCCAGTAAGGTATCCATCTCAAAGGGCTTCCTGAGCAGATATATCCCTCGCTCCCGCAATTGATCAAGTGGAAGCGATGCCCTTGCGCTAATCAATACTGTGGGTATACCACGCATGTTCTCCCGTTCCTGCAAGCGGTCGTATAACTCCAGGCCCAACATATCGGGCAGCATATAATCGAGCAACATAACTGACGGTTTCAAATACGGCGCAACATCCAATGTCAGTTCGCTTTCCGCGATCCACACTACCCGGTAATTCGTTTGCTCCAAAATAATCTTTTGCAGGATTTCTCCAATATCCCGATCGTCATCTACAATCAACACCACTTTATCTTCTGTAGACGACGGATGCTCGTTTCCCTCAAGCAACATAGCAAAGCTCCTTCCAATCAGCGAGATTCATCTGTATTGACGTTATGAAGCATACATTCAGGGATACGAACAAAGCAATTAGTACTAATGGGGGAACATGCTTGAATATGCTCACTCGAAAATACTGCAAAAAAAGGCTTGACACAGAGGCCATTACGGGGTTATAATCGCTTTCGTTAGCGATGCTTCTTTACATACCACAAAGATGGAAGAGTAAAGAGTGAACTAGCATGGTAAGCCGGTGTAGCTCAGTGGTAGAGCACTCGTTTCGTAAATGAGCGGCCGTCGGTTCAATCCCGACCACCGGCTCCGTTTAGAGACTGACATCTGGAAAGAGATGCCAGTCTCTTCACTTCATTCTACTCGCTCACAAAGAAAGTGCTTGTCTCTCCTACAGCATACTAAAGGGAGGACAGGAATCGCGGAGCTGCTGTACACGCTGCTCCACCTCAAACATGGGCAGGTGCATGGCGACGGGGGTACTCAGGTTGAGCGTCAGGATTTTACTGTTCAGACCACGTAGGGTACGCTCGTACTCGCTGAGGGCTTTTTCCAGCGCAGCGTTGAAGGCGCGTTTCTCGCTGGGGAACGGGGGTACGCGACGTGTGCGCAACGTCTGTCCCTGATGGCGCACCTTTGCCAGCTTGACCTCGGCGCGTTCAGCGGTAGTCCGAATCTCTTTGGAGAGTTCAACCTCTCGGGGGGCATAGCCGTTACTTTTGAGCAGACTATAACCCAATGCTCTATCACCGGCATAGGAGCCATCATCAAGATTCAGAGGTTTGCCAGAACCGGGGAGATTATCAAAGTCTCCACGCGCCTGCGCCTCACGTATCAGCTCTTCAATGTAGTCATGGTACTGTTTGCCGCGATATTTGCCCGGTTTTGCTTTCTCATTCTCATTTGTTGTGGCGTCAGCCGATTTGCGCCAATCTTTGAAGTCCATAGGTCACTCGGTTCCAGTAGGGCTGTTTCGTCGGGTTTATGCGTACAGGTACAAGGGTGCCATACATACACCTCTACATGCATATTATAGCGTTTTTTATAACGTGCTGTGCAACAGCATAGACTTCGGACAAGGAAATATCGCGCTCTTTCGCGATGCGCAAGCACTCCTCGTACTCTGGTGCGGCGCTAACTATGCGCTTGCCGAGACGCTTAATCTTTACCAGTATTGGGCCGAATGGCGTATCAATATGCTGGAATGAGCGTTGCGCTTTGAGTCGCTGCATCTGCTGTATGCGCACGCCGAGCGTCGCGGTTTCGCGCAACAGCAACACTGCTAAGGCATCTGTAACCTCCGGCGAACAAATGATGCTCAGCATGACGGCTGGACGGTTTTTTTTCATTTGCAACGGCGTATAGCTGACATCCAGAGCGCCCGACGCAAGCAAGCGTTCCATTAATCCGCCCAGCAGTTCACCGCTCATGTTGTCAATATTCGTCTCAATGACAGTCACCCAATCGCTATCAGCTTCATCGCCAGCAGCCGTTGGGCCATACGTTTGACCGATACACAGGCGCAGACAGTTGGGCCAGGGAAAGTGTTTGCGTCCAAAGCCATAGCCGACTCGTTCGATGGCGATGGCTGGCGTCTCAAAACGCGCCAGTGTCGCAAGGATGGCCGCCCCGGTGGGAGTGACCATCTCACCCTCAACATTACACGGTCTCCACGGCGCGTTCACTCGCCGCAGTAGCTCTAACGTTGCAGGTGCAGGGACTGGCAAAAGTCCGTGAGCAGTCTGCACGTGTCCGCTTGAGAGCGGTAGCGGAGATGCATATAATTGTGTGATGCCCAATGACTCAAGCGCAATCGCCGCTCCAACAATATCCACGATGGCATCTACAGCACCCACCTCATGAAAATGTACCTCTTCAATGCTGGTGCCGTGGACAGTTGCTTCCGCCTCTGCCAGGCGTTGAAATATAGCAAGCGCTGTTTCTCGCACAAAAGGGGACAGTTGGGCGCTATTGATGATTGCCACGATATCCGCGAGATGGCGTACTGGCTGTTCCTGATCCGACAGCACCACATCAGCATACGTCCCACGAATCCCTTTATCGCTGAAGGGTTCAGAGCGCAATTCATAGCTAACGAGCGGCAATGCAGTTAAGGCATCCAGGAGCGTCGCATAGACAAGTCCTGCATCAAGCATTGCGCCTAAAAACATATTTCCACTGATGCCGGAATGGCAATCAAGATAAGCAATTTTCTGTCCCATATGCGAACAACTTCCCTTTTTCCGTTTTTTTAGATGACGAGTGGAATTCTCCCATGACCCCACACGGGACACTGTCGAGCATGGCCTTCTCCTCAATTACGGGTTGTGTACTCGACAGTGTCCACCCCTATACCCCCTCATGCATCAGCACATCATGCCAGAAACTTTTTTGTTCCGCCGATAATGCTCCACTCTTTTCCAACGCCTCGCGGAAACTGACTTTTTGGCATGAGCGCGGCGTATTCCCAACATCCCCAACATTCCCAACATCTCCTGCATCATACACCTCTGAATATTCTGCGACCCGCTGGCGACGATCCATACCAACATAGTCCTGCACACTGCGCATCGGCTGAAGCAATGTGCTGGCAAGTCGCCTGTACAGTTCAAATGGAATACTCTCCGGCAATAATGCTCGTTGTTCCAGCAGCATGACTATATCTTCGCTGATATTCAGATAAGCTGCTAATTGCGATGGTGAAAGTCGCTGTTGTTTCGCAGCAATGAAGAGCGATTGTATTGCTTGCCCATATATCACCTCTTCAACTACCTCATGCTGCCCTATCTCAGACATATGATCAATGCCTTCAACGTCTCCAGATGTTGGCACAACTTCCGGCGTTAATACCCTTTGCCATACAGATTCTACGGCTATAGGAAATATGCCGGCGAACTCTCCCGTATGTTCCACAGCCTCTCTACTACCCGTGATAGCTAACAAATCTGCGCTACCTGCCAACTGAGAAGCAGACAATTCAACAGTCTGATAATAAGCAATAAAGGCGGCAATAGCGCCGGCATACCGCGGGTAACGAGCCACATAATCGCTGATAGCGGGATGATGACCTGCCTGAACTTCATTGACATAGTGTGCAGTCAAACGCAGCACCACTTCTTCCTGTTCTCTATCCTTACTATCCATATATGCCTTCTCTTTCCTGTGCCAGTTCGCCGCGCAACAGGCGCAGCGCGTGTTGCAACCGGTTGCGTACAGTGCGATCGGTGATATCCAACAGCGTAGCGATATCCTTCTCTGTCTTACCTTCCCAGTAGTGCAGAACGAGAACGGATTGTAAATATTCCGGCAAACGTAAAAGCACTAATGGCACATCCGATAATTCAACCGCGAGCATGGCTTTTTGCGCCATTTCATCTTCAATGGCGACATCATGATGCTCCCCATCTGAATAGAGTAGGGCCGCATCCAGGCTCTCAACAAGGTTACGGGGAATGCGCTCGCCCTGTTGTTTCTTCCACCATCCTTCGCGCATCAGAAATAACTGGAATACATGCATGCGTTCAAAACGCACACAATGGTAGAAGTTTTCTTCCCAGAATATTTTATCGGGGTCTATCAGACTGCGCATAATGCGCTCATAGAGATCCGCAAAAAGGTCCCGCACCACTTCTCGTCGCTCACCCGCCTGAATATGCAAAGTATTGAGCGCATGAGTGGCCCAATATTCATTATCTTTCTGTGTTCTGCGAATAATGAGCGTCATAATACGATTGCGTCCCTCAACATCTGCACGAGTAATAGCAGCACGCAAGCAGCGCACCAACACTTCGAGGGGAAGAGCAAGCATTGTATCGTTCTCCTCCACGACGCGCCAGTATGCAAGAGAGCCATATGCAGGAAGAGTACTGTACTGATAAGCGATTGCTTGACGACGCTTGACGAATTCGGCATCGTCACTTTCATGGGTCATACCATGAGCCTGCTCTCGTTCCACCAGGCACAATACCTCCAATCGGGCTCTCTTTTGTGTATCCACCTCAGTATAGGCACCGGCAAGGAAAACGTCAACGGGCAGACCGCTCATCTCCTGCTTTGCGACGAATTTTTACCGCTCGCGAAGAAACTGGCAAAATTGCCCCAAAAAGGTTTCCGCTTTTTCCGCGCTCAATGGTATCTATAGAGTAGACATCTGTTTTTACTGTTTGTTACAAAGGGGGATACAAAAAATGCTTCATCAATTACCAACAAAGGCACACAAAACGACGCCTGAGCTACTGATTATCGCTGACTTGCAGGTGAATAGCGCCGTATGCGGATGGCTATTCGCGGCAGAGGTGAGTATGCGCAAAGCTGCGACGGGGAGAATGTATCTTGAACTGAAATTGCGCGATGTCCGTGGCAATGAAATTACCGCTCGTCACTTTGACTTACCGCGTTCGGACGTACAGATGCCTCAGGAAGGCAAAGTTGTCTTGATAGAAGGACTTGTCGAAATGTATCGCAACGCGCTCCAGATGAAATTGTCGCGTGTCGAGACCGATGAAACGATACCTGCTGACCTCTTTATTGTGAGTACGCGCTGCCCAATAGCACAGCTTGAGGCTGATTTTGAGCATCTGATAGACAAAGTGGATCATGCAGGTTTAAGCGAACTGTTGCGACGCTGTTTCTCGTCGGAAACCATGGAGAAATTCCGCCGCTGGCCCGCTGCAATGCGCCATCACGGGGCGGTTGTTGGCGGTCTGCTGGAACATACCGTCAATGTGACGACGATTGCTGAACTGATTGCACATCTGTATCCATGCAATCACGATCTGGTGGTGGCCGGTGCGTTGCTGCACGATATAGGCAAACTGGAGGAGTTAGTAGGTACGATTGGCTCTGGCTATACTACAAGCGGGCGTATGCTGGGACATATTATTCTGGGCATGCAATATGTGCAGCGACAGGCCGAAAGCGTTCCCGCGGTTGATGAAGGAATGCGCGATGACCTGCTCCATATTATCCTGGCACATCATACAAAAGAATTTGGTTCGCCGGTCAATCCCGCGACTATTGAGGCGCTGATTGTGCATCAAGCAGACCTGGCAGAGTCACGCCTGACCGGCTATCTTGACCATTGCCAGCGTACTGTTGGCCCGGACGGATGGACATCCTTTAGCCCAATGTTGGGTGGGCAGGTGCGCACGCCTTAAAGGAGGTCAATGTCCAGTTTTGTGGAACGCCAGAGCATCGCGGTACACTTCGATGTAGCGCAAAGCAGAGGCATGCCAGGAATAGTCGGCGGCCATGCCACGTTGTTGCAGTTTGCGCCAGATACGCGGAATGCGATAGAGTTCCAGCGCCCGCACGATGGCAGCGAATAGTTCCCAGGGATCGTAGTTGGTGAAGGCAAAGCCGTTGCCTTCACCGGTCTGGGGATCATATTCCTGTACGGTGTTCGCCAAACCACCGACGCTACGTACAATTGGCACGCAGCCATAACGCATGGCGATCAACTGGCTCAAGCCGCACGGCTCAAATTTCGAGGGCATTAAAAACATATCGCTTCCAGCGTACATACGTTGCGCAAGTTCAGTATTGAACGTGAGGAAAATAGCCACCTGTTGGGGATAGCGAGCGGCAAGATTCTGGAACATTTCATGATAATGCTGATCGCCAATCCCTAACACGACAAACTGGACACCTTGCGCCAGCAATGGCTGAATGATTTGCGCCAGCAGGTCAAAACCTTTCTGGTCGGCGAGGCGCGAAATCATTGTCAGGAGTGGAACATCGGAGCGCACAGGAAGATGGGCAAATTCTTGCAACGCTTCCTTGTTCCCGATACGTTTATCGAGAGTCTGCTCATCAAACTGTGTATGAATATAGCGATCGGTGGCGGGATTCATCTCTGAATAATCAATGCCATTGAGAATGCCAAAGAGGCGTTCGCGGCGGGAACGCAGCAGGTGATCGAGCTTTTCTCCGAAGGTCGGGGTTAAAATTTCCTCGGCGTAGCGTTCACTCACGGTAGTGATAGCATCGGCGAACAGAATACCACGTCCCATGATATCAACGACGTTGGCAAGCTCAGAAATCTGGGGATACAAGAAACCATGGTCGGCAACGCCGGCAACCTCCAACATCCGATAGCCAAAGATGCCCTGATAGGCGAGATTATGGATAGTATATACGGTGGCGGAAGTGGCGTAAAATGGGTCGTCGTGGTAAAGAGTATGCATCCAGTTTGGCACAATGCCCGTATGCCAATCATGACAATGAATGATATCCGGCGACCAGCCAAGTGTACGCATAGCCTCCAGCGCAGCGCGGCAGAAGAGGATAAATCGCTCACCATCATCGGTGTAGCCGTAAATATTTTCGCGCTCAAAAAAGCGTGGGGCGTCAATCATAAAGACTGGAATATCATTGCCTACCGCACCCTGGCGCACACTCACCGGTAATGTAAAATTGCTCATTGGTACGGTAAGAGAATCAATAACCGTATGGAGAGAAAATCGCTCCGGATCAACTTGTCCATAGCGCGGCATTGCCAGGCGTACATCGTGGCCGAGCGCCTGGAAGAATTTTGGTAATGCACCTACGACATCGGCCAATCCACCAACTTTGACAAATGGCACCACTTCGGCGGCAAGGATCAGAATTTTGAGCGGCTTTTCATCAAGCATAAAAGATGCTCCCCTGTTGATAGTTTCTTCCATTATAACATACGAGGTGTAGAAGAGACAGACAGAAGCATCAGACAAAATACGAGGGTACCCGATGGGGGACCAGGGCACACGACGGGGGCAATACATCTCACTTAAGCCTGATAATCTCATCAATGAAAGCCCGTCATTTGGTAGAATTTGAGCGTGTGTAGCCACATTTATTGATGAGTTGCAAATCCTTAAGTGAGATGTATTGCCCACAAGGGGTACCAGGGCACCCACAAGGGGAATGCCCCTACTATACCTGGTTGCTCGTTCTGCGCGTATAGTAGGGGCATTCCCCTTGTGGGTGCCCTGGTACCCCTTGTGGGTGCCCTGGTCCGCTTGCCACCCCCGCAATAATTCACATCTGTCTCTTCTACACCTCGTATCACACTTTATAGCGATTGCGTACCAGGAAATAGAATTGGAGGCCAGCAAGCAGGGCCATAATGATGAATGTGACCACTGCATCGGCAGCACCTGCTACCGGAGGATTATTCCCGATAGGATGCAACTGCAAGGCGCTACCGGGGGTAAACGGGATATTTGGTTCTGTCTCGTTGAAACCTGGGATGGAGAAGAAAGCGAAGCCCGCTATGTACACAAACAGGCAAGTACCGACAACCAGCCACATCCCCAGACAGCCGAGGTTCTTTTCGCCGACAATCGCAAACTCACGACGAGCGACAGTGGTCCAGATCGCGGCAACCATTAACCCACCACCACAGAGCAGCATGGCAATCAAAATTTCGTTCGGAGCGGTATGGGTGAGCAACGTTGCCAGGGCTATGACGGCAACGATGGTCACCCCACCGATAACCACGAGGTTACGCTTTGTCTTCCAGACAACAATGGAAGCCATGAGCAACACAAAAGCATTCATGGTAAGTACGGCGTCCATGATGTAACCGGCTTGTGGTGCGAAAAAGCAACTTGCGGGAATGGCACTCTGTTTTGCACAAATGGTCAGATAGCTGCCAAGACCAATAAAGGACCAGGTATGCATCCAGTCAATCAACGGATACACAAACAAAAAGGCCAGTAAGCAGATTGCACCAATTTGCGCCAGGCCAAGCGCACCGACCGCGTAAAGCGGAGCCATTGTGCGTTTGCGTACAGGCCGCATGAGAAAGTGCAAGCGAAGACCAAAAGCGCCCAGCACACAGAAAATAGCGATACCCAGCACACAGTTCAGAATTGTATCAATAATCAACTGACCCGTGGTAGGATTGCCGGGGAACAACTGGTATGCCAGACCTTGATCGCTGATCCACGTGTAGAAGATCATACAAGCAATCAGCAATATAGCACCGATAGCAATCAGCACACGAATACCGGGAGTGGTACCCCGGTCGCTGCGATCAGGATTGCGCATCTCGCCAAGAGCCAGTACACTGTAAAAGATATTTGCGATGCCCACGCCGAATATGACGGCACCCAGCATGACAAAATCCACCGCATCAGGCTGGAACCAGAGAAAATTACCGCCAAGAACAGAAGCCCACGAGATGCTTGCACTGGGAAAATACTGGTTATTCGTGAAAACGGCCCACAGAAGCAACGCCAGACCACCTACGGTAAGCACTGCACCCAGACCACTGAATATGATCGGAGGCACAAGCGGTTTGGGATCAAAGAGCATTACAATCGTCTGGATAACGAAGAAGCCCGCAAGACAGATAGCCGCCAGAGCAAGCAAACCCTGTTCAAGACCAAGCAATGAAGAGGATGTCATCATTAAGTTAATATAGCCAGGGAGTTGGCCTACCAGAATAGCAGCGATGAAAAAGAAGCCAATGGCGAAAATCATCGCTCGCGCCCAGGATATGCGCTCTGGTATCTCCCGTTGTTGCGCTTGTTGCATGGATCACAATCCCTTTCAACTATTACGGCACTATGGTCAGTTGAGCTACCATCGTAGGATGATACTGACAATAGTAGTAAAGGAAATGAGTTGACAGATAATTATAGGCAGCCATCGTTACCGTCCACTTGAAAGACTGACCTGTTTTGATACCTGGCGTCAGGCCTGAGTCGAACATCTGCGCATTAGCTGACGGTGAACTCACATTTGTACCATTAATGGCTGTCACCGTGTGAGCAAGACTGTTCATATTGACCCAGGTTATCACGGTACCTACCTTTACCTTCACATTTACCGGAGAGAAACAGGCCGGCTGGCACTTCGCACCAGCAGGTGCGTTAACGATATCTATCGTAATTGCTTTCTTACTGGTCATATCCACCGGCGTACCAAACAGGTTGGCGGCAGGCGGCGGCGGGGCGGAAGCAGTAGCGTATGCCGAAGGGTTATTCGTCTGCAAATAGCTCGCCAGCCGGTTTAGACCATTAACAGAACCAGAGGCAGTGGAAGACTGGATAAAAGCGACTAAATAGCCCACATCGTTGGAGTCTAGCGGACCGGCGTAATTCTGACTTTTGGGAATCAAGCTTGTATTGGCGGGCGGAGTAGCACTCGGACTGTAGATACCGGCATAAACGATACGGGTGATGTCAGCAACTTTCATATTAGCCAATGTAGCCATAGGGTACCCATTATACGTGGCATCTACGACTTTACCACTTTGAATTTTGTAGCAGTCCGCTACGCAGTACTGCGCATACAGAGCAAGACCGCGCTGCACAGCAATCGTTTGTTGATCTGCCTGGGCGGAGGTCTGGTTGCCCGCTTCCATAATCCAGAAGACAGGAATCATCAACGATACCAGCGCAAGCATGACCAACGCACCATAGCCGTTTTTCTCAACGGCGTTGGAGCGCGAGTAAAATATATAGAGCAGACCGCCCACAGTAATAAGGACGATGATGAAACCGACAATAACGAAAAAAGGATTTACCATAAAACACGACCTTTTGACCCATGCCCTGACGTTCCTCACTTCACAGGCATGTACAGTCCGTTAATCTTGTATCACGATTGTTCAGGGATATCATGTTCAGCCCAAATAATTGGGCTGAACATGATCGTTCTATGCTAATTCATCCTCTCAGTTGCATGAGAAAGTGAGCAATACTCTTAAACACGCTAAACTGCGCTACAAAGAATGTTTGGTACCGCAATCAAGCGTGTAGTAGAGTCAGGATGTGGTACAGCCTCATTCAAAGCGCCTGTATTCACGATGACCGAGCTACCCTGAAAAGACAGTTGGAAGCGATCCAGGCTTCTAGGCGCGGGACCATCCAGATATTCACCATCTACATTGTAATGTGAACCGTGACAGGGACACTTGAAGCTGTCGCAGTCATCACGGAACGGTACCGTACAACCGAGATGGACACAACGCTGATACAGCGCAATCCAGTACGAGCCATCACTATCTTTGACGACCCATTCATAATTGAGCTGACTCGTAAGGTCTGACCCCGTCAACGTAAAGGGCGTATTCGGTGCCATGTGTATCACATAGGTCTTAGCAGGTTGCTGATAAAACACACCTGCCGAGTTAAGCTGAAATTTTGTCGGCACGGAAGCCGGGAAATCTGTTTTACTTCCGACGTTGAAGCTAGAGCCAAACTGACCTGCGAGGTTCGGGTAGAGCATATAGAGCGCACCCGCGACACTTGCAGTGGCAGATAGACCCCATACCGCGAGCGTAGAGCGGCGGATAAAGCGTCTGCGTGACAGGCGTTGTTTGGAAATTTCCGCGGCTTCTGCTCCACCACCATGCAATACTTCATATTGTTGCGGCGTAATTGGTGGTGTATCAATATTGGGTGGTGGTGTATCTATACTCATGGTAATTCTCTTTCAATTTCCTGTTTTCCTCATACCTGACATCTACAGGTCAAAGTAGATGTGCTGCCAGGGCCAGACCCACACCCAACCAGGGCCGCGGAAGAAGCTCCCTGCCAGTGTGACCACCGCCCAGAAAACAAGGAACATGGTAAAGGTCACAATCGCAACCTTGCGATCAGCATAAGCACGACTGGGATTGCGGTCCACAAACGGCAGGACTGCCAGGGCAGTCAGCACGAGACCGGGTACCAGCACACCGGCGCTACTGGGTGGGAAGTAGTGCAGGAGTTCCTGCAATCCCAGGAAGTACCACGGCGCTTTTGCCGGATTCGGCGTCACGTTTGGATTCGCAGGCTCGCGCAACGGCGCATCAATCTGAAGCGAGAGCAAGGTAATCATCACCATAACGATGGTTGCGGCAAAAAACTCACGCACCAGCAGGTGAGGCCACACGAAGACCGAGTCTTCGAGCGGCTTCTCCACGCGCGTAATGGCTTCCTGTCTCACTACTGCCAGCGTGCGATACCGTCGCTGGGTCGCGGAAGTCTGCGTCTGTACTTTTGGTTCTTGCTGTTCAATTGACATAGTTTGGGTTTCCTCTCAATAGCACCGTAGCATCAAATGCCATACGGAACAGACAACCCTTTATGACTATTATAACGAATGACTAACGAGTAGCGCCAACCGTTGTGCGCTCCGCTCTGGTTTCCACCTCGCGCCGCGATGGGGGCGGGGGACCGGCTTCGCCGCCGTCCTTACGGATACGCCAGAAGTGGACCGCCATCAGTAAGGCAGCAGCCAGTGGCAACAATATCACATGACCTACGTAGAATCGTACTAACGTTGACTGGCTCACCGCGCCACCTCCAACCAGCACCTGATAAACAGGATTGCCGAGAATGGGAGTATACGGCGCGAGATTGGTACCGACCGTGATAGCCCAGATGGCGATCTGGTCCCAGGGAAGCAGGTAGCCCGTGAAACTCAAGAACAGCGTTACGAAGAACAGGCCCACACCAATGACCCAGTTGAATTCTCTGGGCGGCTTGTACGCGCCATGATAAAAGACACGTATCATATGCAGCGTGACAGAGACAACCATCAAGTGGGCCGCCCAACGATGCATATTACGCACCAGATGTCCAAATGACACCGCGCTGCTCAACTGGTTGATATTCTGATACGCGACATTCGTATCGGGTACATAATAGAACATCAAGAAGACGCCGGTGATTGTCAACAGCAAGAACAAGAAAAACGAAATACCCCCCATACACCAGGTGTACGTGATTTTCATTGCCTGACGGCTGACTTTGACGGGATGCAAATGCAAAAATACATTACTCATCATCACCAGTGACTGGTTGAGTGGAGTATCGGGATAGCCGTGGCGAAAAACTGCACGCCAAACTTGACTCTCGACCATTTTCTGCGTAAGCGTGTCGAGCAAGCTTTTGTTCGAAGATGAACTCACTATGCCTCCTCAAAAGATCATGCAATGACCAAATTGAAAAATAGCCAGGTGACAATAATTTCTATTCTGTGTGGCCGATTATACCATACAAGCATACCGGTTGGTAGACCCTACTTTGGAATAATCGAAAAAATGGGTACCTTTTTCTGTTACCCAGAGCGGTGATAACACGGCACTACTTTCATTGTAACAAATTCTCATCGCAAATAAAAAGAGTCAGTACCGTTTTATCGCTTCGACACAACGTGAAACGAGACGTTTGTTATAAGAGTACTCCCATGCCATATTACCAACCATCAGGTGAGCACCTGATTTTTGCCTTCCATACACCTGATTTCTCAGGCCAAGGAAGAGTTTATTTGACAGAATGCAGGCATGACCGATACAATTACAATTATAAAGAGTACAGCATATTATTGCAAAGAGAACTATATCATGAGCTATTCCAATTCTAACCATCATACTTACCATGCCGAGGAAACAGCACAACGACGTGACTTACTGCGACCATTGCAGGGTATTCCTGTTTTTTATAAAGTCCTTATCGCCAATAGCCTCATCATCTTCATTGGAGCCACCGGCGGTACATGGTTGGCGTACAATCTGAATAACAGTCAGCAGTCGCTTGCGACACCCATGTCCTTGCTTATCTTTATCACTATTGGCTGGTTTGTCAGCATTGTCCTCAATTTTGTGGTGCTACAGTTTGCCTTCCGGCCACTCAAAGACCTGGGCAAAGTCATGAGCCGCGTACAGAAAGGCGAACGTTCGTTACGCGCTCCCCTGACCGGGGGTGATCCACAGGCCGACCAGCTGGCAAGCACTTTCAATATGATGCTTGAGGCTATTGACGAGGCGACCCGTTTACGCGCCAGTCAGATTATCAACGCCCAGGAGCAGGAGCGCAAACGTATCGCCCGCGAACTTCATGACGAAACCAGTCAAATGCTGACTTCCTTGCTCATCAGCCTCGCGATACTTGAAAAATCAGTGACGACACAGGCGGCCAGTGACCGCATTGCAGACACACGCAAACTGGCTCACCAGACGCTTCGTGCTATCCGCAATTTGAGTATTGACCTGCGCCCAAGCGCCCTTGATGATCTCGGATTGCTGCCCGCATTGCGCTGGTATCTTAAAGAGTATCAACAAAAATGTGCCATAGAGGTAGAATTCAACGAGAGAGGCTTCCATGAACGATTGCCGGCAGAGATGGAAACCGTTCTCTACCGCATCGTGCAGGAAGCTTTAACGAATACCGCACGGCACTCCAATGCTCGCAAAGTAGTGATTACGATGAAAGAGGATCATGAAGCAGTGTACGCAATTATCACTGACGATGGACAGGGCTTTGATGTTGAAGCAATCCGCAAATCACCGGATCACGAACGCGGTTTAGGATTGGTCGGAATGAACGAACGAGCCGTATTACTTGATGGGACATTAGATATTCTTTCCAGTCCCGGACATGGCACAACCGTTAAAGTACGTATACCGGTACCCAATGAGCAACGGGAGCGGTTGAAATTGAACAAGCCATCCGAATTACTGGTATAAACCCAGGACTCAACCTATACAAACAGGATAAGACTAACGATGACAATACATATTCTACTGGCTGATGACCATACAATTCTTCGCGCTGGACTCAAGATGATGCTAAACGCACAACCCGACATGGAGGTTGTGGGAGAGGCACAAGATGGCAGCCATGCCATTAGCGAAGCACGGCGTCTGCAACCAGATATTGTGCTGATGGATATTACTATGCCGGATGTAAACGGTATTGAGGCAACACGACAAATAAAGAAAGCGCTGCCAGAGGTAAAGGTACTGGTCTTGACGATGCATGAAAACGATGAGTATGTGTTCCAGGCATTACGCGCCGGTGCATCGGGCTATATGTTGAAAGAGGCAGCCGATACAGAACTGATTACCGCGCTGCACGTGATACAGAGCGGACAATTCTATCTTTCGCCATCCGCACAATCAGTCATGGTAGGAGACTATTTGCAACGAGTACGCACCGGTGAGGAAAAAGATAGTTACAGCAGTTTGACCGAACGTGAACGCGAAATTTTGCGCTTTGTTGCCGAAGGGTACACCAACAATCAGATTGCAGAGCGTCTGGTTATCAGCCCCAAAACGGTGGATACCCATCGCACACATGTGATGGATAAGCTCAACCTGCACAGCCGCGCCGAACTGGTTAAATATGCGATGCGGCGCGGCCTCCTGGAAGATTAGAGGTACTTTTGTCGGCACTGGATCAGCGAGAGCAAATGAGAGCCACTATCCTTCATCCTCGTCGCCAAAGCCAATAGCATTATCGCTCTCTTCAGCAAAATACTCGTCGCTGTAGAAACCAACATCTTTGCCAACGTACACGCTAACCAAAAAATCATCACGAGGCATATCGGCTGAAAGCACCAGGTCTTCGTCAATTTGCTCGATAAGTTTCGTCAAATCGGCTTCTTCAAGCTCGCGCTCCAGAATCAATGTACCATGCACTGCCGCCGTGGTAAAGTGAATATCCACCGTTCCCAGGCGATTATTGCTTTGCAAGTTACTCCCTTGCATAATGTAATACCCCTCTGAGTAGGGGGTGCGAAAATGTCGCTCAAATCGAATGTCGTCCATAAAAATACGCTATGCGCAGTTCCTTTGTACCACGCTCTCCTTTCTTATTTCAGGTGTGCCGCTGCGTACCACATATAGTGGTTGCCTTCTCACACGGCGATACTATTGACACGCATCAGAGTGCTTAGTTGTACCATTAATATCGCGCCAAGTATAACATACATTAAAAGCAATGTGTACTAACTTAAATTGTCAGAGGTGTGACCCAATTGACAGTCAAGTCCTATCGGTTTGCCAACGCACGCCCCGTCGTGCTATAGTAGCCATCGTGCCTTGTAATTCTTTTGGGACAATGAGGGAAGTGTACTTAGGATGCCATTTTCGGGAAGTAAACATACTGCAAAGCAACAGACCAACCTTTTTTCAGCTAATCTCCAACAGGCCGCAGCCATCGCCCATTCCACCGGACCCGCCGCGTTTATTGCTGCCGCCGGAACTGGTAAAACGTCAATTCTTGTGCAACGCCTGGTGCGATTGATCGCCGATGAGCGCATCGCACCTGAAACCATACTGTGCGTCACTTTCACTCGCGCCGCCGCCAACGAAATGGAGAAACGCGCTTTGAAGGCGCTGAAAGCACGCGGCATCGCGGCAAAAGATGTTAAAGGTCTGCGTGTCGTCACCTTTCACGGCCTCGGACATCAGATGTTGCGCGAGAAATTACAATGGACGCCGCAAGAGTTGAACCAGCGACTGATTAGCGGCGAGCCGCGACAATGGCTGGCGGAAGATATTCTGCGTCCCTGGCGCAGCAACCGCACTCGCGGCATGAACTGGGAAGTCGAGATTCTCGACGTGCTGGGTGCGGTAGATCGGGCCAAAGAAGCCATGTTTTCGGCAGAACAATCCGCGACTTTTTTCCGCTCCGAAATGAGCATCGACGCTGAGTTAGCCGGGCGATACCAGGAATTTTTTGTACTGTATGAACAGACCAAACACAAAGAGAAACTCTATGACCTCTCCGACCTGATTTATGTGCCGCTCAACCTGTTGCAGAGTAGCCCCACCTTTCGCAAAAATTGGCAGGGCCGCTATACGTATCTGCAAGTTGATGAGACGCAGGATACGAATCCATCACAGTACCAACTCATTCAATATCTTGCCGCTCCACAACATAACGTGGTAGTGGTAGGCGACCCCGATCAGGCCATCTATCAATTTCGCGGTGCCAGCCCGGAGGCTTCGATTCTCTCGTTTCGGACGATGTATCCGAAAGGTAAAATCTACCGCATTGAACACAATTATCGCTCTACACCGCAAATTCTGGAAGCGGCGAACCGCTTGATTAGCCAGAATGAGACAACACAGGGCTTTGAGAAAATGCTGCGTGCAACCCGACCCGACGGCGCTCCTATCCAGGTCACTGCGTATGAAGACCAGGAGAGCGAGGCCAATGGTATCGCGACACGCATTGCCGAACTGGTACGCACATGGCGAGAACAGCAGGAAACGCTGACGTACCGCGATATCTTTGTCCTCTCACGTACAAACCATCACCTCGCGTCACTGGAAATCGCCCTGGCGCGTAACAGTGTTCCATACCGCACAGTGGGTGGCTCGTCGTTTTTCAAGCGCAGGACAACACACGATATACTGGCCTACCTCGCGCTGGTTGACGGCGAACGGACGTATCAGCAGTATCTCGTCGCCCGCGGTGGGCCGCAGCCCCCCAAATGGGATGAACTCTTCACACCCATTTTCTGTGGTGAACAAAATATGGCCTTTAGAGCGGTGGCTAATATTCCATCGAAAGAGTATTTCACACGAACGGGCAAAACGTCTCATCGCTTTACTCCCACACTGCCTGGTACACTATCCGCACAGGCGGGTGGACGCCCATTGCTGCAATTCTGTGAAGAAAACCTCTATATGGTGCCGAAAGAGTACCAGTTAGGCATCAAAGATTTTGTATCATTTATTAAGCAGGTGCAGGTAGATTGCAACAATTCGCCGTTTGAGGCTATCCGGCTTGTGCGCCAGCTTGCTTATGATGTCCATCTGCGCCATACTGACAGCAAGCACCCGGAAGGTGAAGAAGATGAGCGGGAAACCCCCACACATCACGAAGAGACTCGACTTGAGGGCCGCTTCGACGAGTTGGAAGAATTGATGCAGATTGCCAAACGCTACCACACTGTCCGCCATTTCCTCGACGGCATGACTCGACTCAAAGAACAGGCAGAGGATAGCAGTAAAAACAAACGTGACTGCGTGAACTTGATGACCGTGCATAAAGCGAAAGGACTGGAGAGTCCGGTTGTCTTTGTCATGGGACTTACCGAGAGCATTTTCCCGCATCGCCGCTCTTATACAATGGCGGAAGATGGCCCAATCGTGCTATCCGGCATCGCAGAGGAGCGGCGTTTAGCGTATGTCGCCTTCACTCGCGCACAACAATTGCTCTTCCTCTCCAGCATTTTGCGCTATCGCGGCAGCGATGCCGTCGCCTCTCGCTTTATCCAGGAAGCAGGTCTCACGCCAACCGATGAAGATGGTGTCCTCAATCCTTACCTCTTCTCTCGCGACGGCTCCCCTAAACGTTTAAGTTCTCTGGTGACTACGCCGATATTGTTTGAATAGGCACCAATTTGGGGTACCATTCGGCCCTGTGACTGAAGGAGTGCGCCGTTGCACCCCTTCAGTCACCCAGGCAACACACGTTTCCTACTCATTGACGCGCTTATATACATACAGTGAACTAATCGGAGCATTGCCATTGTAACTGGCATTGCTTTTTTGATACGCCATTTCATACGATAAAAACCATTCTGGCAGGTATTTTTTCTGATTTTTGCGATTTTCAGGCATGGAATCCTTGATTTTCCACGTTCCTCATGGTATACTTCTTTTTAGAAATTGTAACATCAGTTGCAATTTTGTAACTGCAATAGCAAATCAGGCGTCATCATTGTCGCTGACATCTCATTCTCTATACAAGAGGTGCCACTTGGATTATCGCATTTCGATTATTGGATTGTTTATTGGCTTCTTAGTTGGTTTAACCGGGATGGGTGGAGGAGCCTTACTTGCGCCAATTATGATCCTTGTTCTCCATGTCCCACCCGTATGGGCAGTCGGTACCGACAATGCATATTCAGCCGTAACAAAAGCTGTAGGCGCGTTTGTGCATATCCAACAAAAAACGTTCAGCCTGAAATACCTCAAAATTGCGCTCTGGCTGGCATGTGGCAGCGTTCCTTCCACCATTGCCGGCGTCTGGATCGTACAATATATTCGCAACTTCTACGGCCCCGCTATCAACGATCTGATTATCCACAGCATTGGCTTCACACTGCTGCTCGTAGCAATTCTGCTGGTAATCAAACCGTATATCATGCGTCATTTAGACCGTAAAAACGTCGAACGGCAGAAACAGGCCGCATTGCAGGGTGAAGCGTTACCCGCAGAGGGTACAACACAGTGGGAGAATCGCTATCGCCCGCTGGTCACTATCGCTGTCGGTGCCATCGTCGGTTTCCTCGTCGGCCTAACTTCCGTTGGCAGCGGCACATTGATCATCGTCGCGCTAGCATTCCTCTTTCCACGCCTCTCATCAAAAGAGTTGGTGGGGGCAGATATCTCGCACGCGGTTATGCTTCACGTTGCCGCCACTATCGCCTACTTCAACGCCGGTACCATTAACTGGAGCATCGTCCTCCTGTTACTCATCGGCTCGCTCCCCGGCGTTTTCATGGGTAGCAAGCTGAGCAAATATATTCCCGACCGCATCATGCGCCCCATTCTGGCTACTGTACTGGTAATTTCAGGATGGAAAATGATATAAATGATATAAGGGAAGCGCATAATTTGAAACCGAGGAGGGTGCAATGATCCATTGCAATCGTTGCGATTACGAGAATGAGGACACGAGTGCTTTTTGTGTCCGCTGCGGCAGCCAGCTAGACTCAGGATTATACGAATTTGTTTCGTCAGCGCCATTTACTCAGTACACTAAAGAGGAGATACAGAATCAGCCTGGTTGGGGTATCTTCCCACCATCCTATGCGAAAGAGGCAGTTCGACCACATGCCCCTGGCAAAAAAGTTCTGAATATCGTTATTGCCACAATTATTTTCTGTATCGGCGCTTTTATCTCCTCTTTCGGCCTGATGGGCGGGCTTTTTTCCGTGATGGACAGTTCTCCCGCCGTTATATCTGGATTAGGCTTATTCCTGGCAAGTTTTATTGTGTTTGCCATTGTGATTACCCGACACAACGTGTTCTACTTACGCTGGTGGCTAAAAATTCTTCTTTTTCTGGCAGCAGCAGCTGTAGACTTTATTGCTTCAATTGTCATGGGCGCTATTTTGTTTGAAAGCAACCCAGCTTCTTCAAACATCATACTCGCAGGATGCTTCTTGCTGTATGGTATTGCCCTCGAAGTGATAGCTTTATGCTAACGAGGCTCAACCAATCATTATTCTATATCTAGCTGATATTCCTCGGCTGCCTCTTGCAATGTTTGGTTGAGTGGTATAAACCATTGCCGTGTTTGCAGGTACTCAACGGGCGTATCGCAGCGTTCATGAACGCCAACGTTATGTTCTATCGTTTCCTGACGCAAAATGAGTCCTCTTGCTGCGAGGGCGTGCAGGATACGCTTGCGTGCCTCAGTAACAGGCAATCCAGCATAGGCACCCGCTACCGTCGTCATACGTCCATCGCGTCCAATGGCGGCACGCAGAGGTAGTTGGTGTGTATGCCACCAGCGAACGTCGGTTGAGTCGCCAAAGGTACAGCACATAACAGCGCCAGTTCCCTTTGTTGGGTCTGCCAGTTCATCGGCGAGAATAGGAACCTCGATACGAACAGTAGCAGTCTGTGCGCCAATCTCAATGCTCGCGCTCGTGCCTATCAAGTGAGCGTAACGCTCATCTTGCGGGTGAACAAAAATGGCGACACAGGCAGACAATAGCTCTGGGCGCGTCGTAGCGATGGGCAAAATGCTCCCATCTAGCAGGTGAAATGCCAGCGTCGAGAACTGCGTTGGCAAGATTGCATCATTGACTTCTGCCTGTGCGATGGCTGTCTGGCATTCAGGACACCAGAGCGTAGGAGCAAGTTGCGCGTATGCGCGTCCACTCTCAAAGAGTGTGATGAACGACCATTGTGAGACACGGCGTGCTTCCGGCGAGATGGTCGAATAACGATAGTGCCAGTCAACACTCAACCCTAACCGTCGCCAGAGTTGCTCAAAACGATCTTCGGTCTGACTGGTCAATTTCAGACAGGCATCAATGAAGGCTTCGCGCCCAAGTTCGGTTGCCTTATGCCCAATAGTCTTCTCAACAAAACGTTCGGTGGGTAATCCATTGTCATCGAAACCCATTGGATAGAAAACACGTTCACCGCGCATCTGATGATAACGTGCGATGATGTCGGCCTGGGTATACGAGTAGCAATGGCCCAGGTGCAATTGACCGGAGACAGTGGGCGGTGGCGTATCAATGGTAAAGATTGGGCCAGCACCTGTAGCATCAAAGGTATAGGTGTTGTTCTCGGCCCAGAAGCGTGCAAGGCGTGGCTCGGCCTCGCGAAAATCATAACGGTTGGGCAGCATCGCGGTAGTACTCCTTTGTGTGATACTAAAAAACGTTGCCTTCTCACAAGGACGAGGGCAACGAGACTCGTGGTACCACCTTGTTTTGATAATCGTCCCGCCCAACCAGCAAGGGGCCGATTATCCTCATAACAACGTTAACGGGTATACCCGGAATACCTTACCCCGGCACAACTGCCGTATCAAGCATTCAACTACCGAGTCACGTTCAAGGGACGTATCCATAGGAGGCTCGCACCCGGTGACCTCCACTCGCTGGCAGACCGCTTCCCTTTACTCCACTCGTTCAAAGTCTGTATATATTCTTGTACGTTCAAGTATACTGATTACTATACCATGTGTCAAGCAACTTTTCCATTTACTCAATCCTATAAGCCAATTTGGTCAAGACCGAAACTGATTGTTGTGTTAGGACGTATATATGTATAAGAAACAAAAAACTTGCACGGAAAGCGAGGAACGTATTCATGTCCAATTGGAGCCAGTCCGACGTTCATACACATATGCAGGTCTATTCTTCTGACAACCAGAAATTGGGACATGTAGCAGAGGCCTACCAAGACTCTTTTCTTGTTCATAAAGGCTATCTTTTCCCCAAAGATCGCTACATTCCTTATGACGCTATCGGTAGCATAGAGCAAGATCACATTCAACTGGTCATGGACGCGGCAGATGCACTCATCAAAGAATGGGAGAAACGCCCCGACTACGAAGATCATCCAGGCGACCCAACCCAGATCATGTACGATCGTGGACACGGCATCCATGATCCCTTTGATGAAACAAACCCGGATCATGGCTAATCTTACCCTATTGACGTTTATTCGAACGTCTTTAAGATAATGTGCATATGCGCGTCCATATATAAGCAACGACGCAATAATACATAGAGAAAGTTGTAGGTCAGAGGAAACAAATTGCGGAAGAGGAGCCAAATACTTGCTCTGAAGGAAAACACCCGGCTAGCCATTGAGAGCGAGACGCTTACAGGAAGCTTTCCTGTCGAAACTCCTTTTACGCATGTAGCGTATCATTTATGAGTCACACTACAAAGAACCCTGACCGCGAAAGATACAGTTAGAACCTGACGTGATTTAAGGTAATCACCTGATGTGATAAAGCTTTCTACTCTTTTAAAATGTAAGCGAGAAAGAACAATAGGGGGTAGTGGGCTAATCGGCCTGTACGTGCTAACCACGGGGCCACACGGAGTCCGGCAGCTGATTTTGCCGGTAAGTTTTCCGAAAGGAGCGTGGAATTATGGCAATTGTTGATCCCGTCAGTGATGTCCGTAGAACCATGCTGACAACACGTTCAATGATAACAGCAACATATCCCGCTAGTATACCCGGTGAATATGACCTGGATGCACCTCACAGCAAAAAGAGACCAGAGCGTATCACCGAACCACTAACCGGGTTTACTACGCCATTAGATGATAACAACGAAATATTACTGGATGATGCGGATGAGTTAGGAATTAGCGAAGGTGATGCGCTCGAAGAAATAGCTGGCCCATCCCAACGCGCTCGTATCTCTACTGTTCGTCAGGCAACAGGCGCTGAAGATGCTTTTCAGAGCTACCTGCGTGACATCCGTGGACTTGGATTATTGACTCATGCCGAAGAGATTGACCTGGCGCAACGGGCCGCCATTGGCGATGAACTGGCACGTCAAAAGCTCATCCAATCAAACTTGCGTCTCGTCATTGCAATTGCCCGTCGTTATACCAGCACAGGTGTTCCGCTGATTGACCTCATCCAGGAAGGCAATCTCGGCCTCATGCGTGCCGCAGAAAAGTTCGATTACCGCCGTGGCTGCCACTTTGGCACCTACGCCACCTGGTGGATACGCCAGGCAGTGAGCCGTGCCGCCGGCGAGCAATCTCGCCTGATCCACCTGCCAGAACATGTCGCGACACGCCTGCGCAAAGTACGCCGCATAGCCGCACAACTCTCGCAGGAGAATGGCCTCGAGCCGTTGCCGGAGCAGATAGCCGAAGCATGTAATATTGCTGTCAATGAAGTTGTTGACCTGCTGGGCGTAATCGAACAGCCTGTCTCGCTCGACGCACCGATTGATGACGAAGCCCGCTATTCACTGGCCGACACGTTAGAAGACAGCACGACACCGGCTCCAGCCGAAACCGCATCACAACATCTTTTAGGTGAAGAACTTCACCGCGCTCTTGCCCTCCTCACTCCACGAGAACGTTCCGTCATTACCCTGCGCTATGGCATTGGTGATGGTCACAGCCGTACTTTGCTCGAAGTTGGCAAAGAACTTGGCATCTCGCGTGAGAGAGTACGCCAGCTTGAAGTCGTCGCCTTGATGAAACTGCGCAGTATCAACGGCAATGTCGCTCTCCGCGAATGTGTATAGCGCTCAATCATTCAGGCAACAGCATTAGTGTAAGAAAGAAGAGAGGCATATAGCATGGCTACGTGCCTCTCTTCTTTCTTACATTGCTCAACCCGTGTAACCTATCCTACTTATTCGAGCTGATTTTGTGGCCTTCGAAGCATTCCCATTCGTTCTGATAAAAGAGTACCGGTAAAGATTGACTAATGATATGTCACATTCGTTCATATCAAGTAGATAGAAATACCGATTACAATGAAATGCTGTCCTGGCAATTCATCATCTATCTGGAAAGAAGGTTGTCAATAATAAGTGAATACGGATTCAGCCGCTTCGAATATTTCTGCTCTGCCATCAACAATAAACGATACGCAACAAGCTACAGGAAATAACAACATACAGGACAATACTGTTCGCACGTCCCGTTGGAACTGGTATGATACAGGCTACCTTGTTCTGCTGGCGCTGCTTGTTGTCGTCATGGCTTACCGCTTTACGCCCAATTTTTCCGGCGAAATAGCAGGTCAATGGTGGGACCCCTTGCTCAACATGTGGACGCTTTCCTGGGATACCAACACATTGCTGCATGCACCAACTCACCTGTGGCAGGCGCAATTGCTTTATCCAAACAATCTCTCGCTCTCCTACTCTGAGAACCTGCTGGGTGAAGCCATCATTTACGCGCCCTTTTTTCTCATCACCCATAATCCCGTGTTGGCTTACAATATCACCTTTTATCTGATATTTCTGCTCTGTGGCGTTAACATGTATATCGTCGCTCGCCACTACACAGGCCGATCTTTCGCAGCATTTGTCGCGGCAGTGGTTTTCGCGTTCGCACCGTATCGTATAGGACAAATTGACCATATTCACATTATCGCGGGCGAGTGGATGCCCCTGGCCTTCCTCTATCTCGACCTTTCACTCGAAAAGGGACGCTGGCGGCATTGGATTCTCTTTGCCCTGTTCTACGCTTTACAACTTTTGAGCAGCATCTACTACGGCATATTTCTCACCTACAGCCTGCTAGCGTTTGTCCTCATACGCTATTTGAGACCATTTATCCGTCAGTTATGGCAACAAAAAGGCGATTTTGTGCGCTCTCTGATCAAAAAATGTCTCCGACCGGCTATCGTCTTTGCCGTCATGCTGATCTTTATTCTACTGCTCATGGCTCCATATCTCGCCTCGCTGCATGATGGCTTCTCACGTTCGGTAGGCGAGGCCACTGGTTATTCTGCATTTATACGCGATTTTCTTTTCGCAGTACCTTTTAACTGGCTTTACGGAATCACGAACTACAACGGCACCTTGCTCTCATATGACAGCGAACACTATCTATTCCTCGGAGTGACCACTATCGTACTGGCAGTGGTTGGCAGCATACTGGCACTACGGCAAAAACAACCGAATTTCCGAGCGTACATGTGGACAGGAGTGATCGTTTTACTCTTTGCCTTCGGCCCGTTCTTGCAATATTCGACCCCCAGTGGAGGCCCATTCGTCGCGGCAGCATCTCGCTTGACCGGCTCCGTTGTTTTGCCGCCGAATCTCCCCTATATACCGATGCCCTGGTTTCTCGGCTTCTATATCTTGCCTGGTCTCTCTGGGCTGCGCGTACCCGCCCGCCTCATCGGCGTATTGCTCATTATGCTCGCGCTCATGGCTGCCTACTGTGTCGCATGGTTACAAAATATCAGTGGTTCTATGACTATAGGAATTTCACAGCATACTCAACCAGAACAGAGTGCCACTGTCGCACCACAACCAGCCCACTTTGCATCATTACGCATATGGGCTATCCGTGGTGTGTTATTGCTCATTCCGCTATTACTCTTGCTGGAAGTTATACCGGCTTATGTGCCGGTCACACATGTGCCAACGGGAAACGCCATTCCTCCCGTGTATCAATGGCTGGCAACACATGGCGGTCAGCAGCCAATTGTCGAGTTACCCATCACGACGGTAGATAGAAATTTTCCGCCGAAAGACGAGGCATGGTATGACTACTACGCCATTTATCATAGTCATCCCATCGTTGACGGCTGGAGCGGCTATCGTCCACCATTAACCGAACAGATTGCCGCGCTGCTCTATAACTTTCCTTCACAGGATAGCCTGGCGATTTTGAAAAAGTATCAGATCACCTATGTTGTTCTCCATTTGCAACTTTACAGTCCGAATGTGGGAGCAGCTATACTAGCACAAGCGAAGGTTAATCCTGGATTGCAGCAGGTGGCGTCGTTTGGCAGTGATTCAGTCTGGCAGGTGATATAAACGATGAAACGCGCTCCCATTCGAGACATTCTCTGGCTCTTCCTTCTAACCCGCCTGCTGCTGGTACTGGTAACCTATTTTGGCTTTGTGCTACTGACCGCGCCAAAATACTTGAGTACGCCGGTCAATATCGTAGGACTCTTTACCAGTTGGAATCAATGGGATGGGGCCAATTACGTGCGTATCGCGCAATTTGGCTATATGACGCATTTCGATGTTGCGTTTTTCCCACTCTTCCCTTTATTGATTGCCGCCATCGCCTACCCGCTCGGCAGTTGGAGCTACTTAGCGGTGGGCATGGTTCTGAGCAACGCGGCATTGCTGGGTGCAATGTTTGTACTGTATCAGCTCGCGGTTGATATCGCGGGAGAGCAGGTAGGCCGTCGCACCTTGCTCTATCTGACGATTTTTCCCACGGCATTGTTCTTTTTCGCGCCCTACAACGAATCGCTATTCGTCCTACTAATCGCGGGTGGATTTCTTGCGCTGCGCCGTCAGCACTGGTGGCTGGCAGGTATACTGGGCATGCTGGCCGCACTGACACGCTCGGCGGGACTACTTTTCGTCATACCATATCTGATTGAGGTCTGGATTTCGCGTGAAAGTATCACTGCTGGTCGGCAACGACTACTGCTCAGGTTGTTCCCTGTGGTACTGATTCCTCTTGGCACAGTTTTGTATAGTATCTATTGTTGGCACATTCAAGGCAATCCGATTGCCTATGTCTCGGTAGAAAGCCACTGGGGCAGGCAAACGACATGGCCCTGGATGGGAATCGTCCAGGCATTTGTCAGCCTATTCTGGTCTCAACCGTTTGGATCATTTTATGAGGCGCATACTCTGCTCGATCTCAGCGCAACGCTTGGCTTCATCTTTCTCGCTATCAAGGGATGGCGCTGGCTGAGGCTGAGTTACAGTGTATGGATCGCGATCCTGTTGCTCTTCACATTGCTCAGTCCATCCCTCAGTGCGGGGGATGCGCTCGTTTCCAACCAACGACTTGTCCTTGAAATGTTCCCGGCCTTTATCACGCTGGCGATGTTGGGTGCAAAACACCCACGAGTACACCAGGCATTGATACTAGTATTTCCAGTCCTCCTGGCAACCCTGAGTCTACTTTTCGTGATGGGGCGTTGGATGGTATAGCAACAATAAAATTGCAGACGAGGACGCAATAGTATTCGATATCACGCTTTAGTTAGAAGAATTTGTGATGCTTGAAAGAGATATAAAACCTACAGATATCGTTGAAGAACCAACAATATCTTCCTTTAGCACGGATAGCGCGGAAGATATTCATTCATCGCGTACGCTCATGCTACCCTTGAGTATTCTATTCTCCGGGCTGGCGCTCGTTATCTGTACGCTGCTGATGGTTGCACCATTGATTCGAGTCGTGGGTTCGCCCATTATTGCCAGGCTAGCATCAAGTCATATACTAGAAATATGGGGTGCATGGTTGCCCGCCAATTTTCATTTGACGACTAATCAAAAGAATTCGGTTTTGAGTACCAATATTATCCTTTTTCTTATCCTGACAGCTATCGCTTTCAGCATCTATGGTTTCAGCGTATGGGCAATACGCCGGCAACTGCGCGAGGGCAATAATCGTCTGATAGTCGGTATCATCGGATTAGTAGCGTTTATCGTCGGTATGATTTTTGTGTTGACGCCAGCCATGCTTTCGCATGACATTTTTGTCTACGCAGGTTATGGGCGTCTCATTGCTGCGCACAATGCTAATCCATACTTCACAACGCTCACTGCTTTTCCACATGATCCACTCACACCGCTTGACGACTGGTCCTGGGCAATAGCGGCATATGGACCGCTATGGTTAACCATCTGCGCCGCGTTTGCATGGTTGTTTGGGGCAGAGCCGATCCGTTACATCATCGCATTCCGCCTGCTTGGCCTCCTCGCGCATCTCTTGAACACATTGCTCATTTTTAAGATATTGCAGAAAATAGGGCGATCTCCACGCACAGTCACGCTGGGCACGCTGCTCTATGCCTGGAATCCACTGGCATTAGTAGAAAGTTCGCTGGGCGGACATAACGATATGTTGATGATAACCTTCATATTGTGGGGCATACTGCTCTCTGTGCGTGGCGAACAGCGCGGACTCACTCGACCGGGGAGCTATCTGCCGCCCATTATCGTCTTCACGTTTGCGGCGCTTATTAAGTACACTTCCGGGCCATTGATTATCTTTTTTCTCGTTATCCTGGCACGAAAAGCATTGATACTATCAAATAGCACCATCAGCAGAGAAGACCAGCGGTCGCGCTGGTATCCAGCATTGCTAAAACCGCTGTTCGCCTGTATCGTAGGGGGATTGCTCGCGCTGGCTTTCTACATCCCTTATTGGATTGGACATAGCATATGGGCTATCATCCATAGCTTTTCCGCGCCCCCTTCTTCAGTAGACATCGAATATTCTATGCTTTCAGCAATCAATGCATGGATTACGCAGAACGGCTATCCAACAACACCCCTGGCGTACACATTTTTCAAGATATTCAGCAATCACAGTGTATGGAATAGCATCAACGTCGCCGTTATCATGACAACCATTATCATAGGAGTAGTCTGGCTCTGGCACAATCCTACAATGCGCATATTCGTACTTGCAACACTGTTGACGCTTGGTTCATTGTTGATCGTGACACCGTGGTTCTTCCCCTGGTATGTTGTCTGGTTAGTTGCACTTACGGCAATCATCATGCCCTATCCAGGCGATACTATTGGGCGAGCGTTAACAGCTTTTGCGCTGGTATTTTCCGCTTCAGCCTACTTTGTCTATTACTTCGCCGGCTATCAGCCTATCGGCAAGTGGATGGGGTTGGACTGTCTGGCAACGATTGGGCCACCAATCCTGGCGTTCCTGCTCGTTATCTTGTTCAGGAAATCGCGGCGTCTACCAACACAACATTCGCGTCTCACTGTGGTCATCCACAAAGGCCAGAGATTATGATGTTGGATTCCCGATCTGGTTCCACAGATGTTACCATTCAATGCTCATATCGTGTTACAGGATGTATGAGGTTAAGGTCAGCTGTAAAAAATGTCACCCCCCATTGAAAGGACTCACTTGAAGATTGGTGAAGATGTACGAACTCATAGTATCGTAACGCAACAGGTCGAGCAAACAACGGGTGGCACGAGCTGGACAGCAATCGTGACTATCGCGTTGGTCGCTCTTTGCACATGCGCGTTTGTTTTCTGTTTTCTAGTCAGTGCTGGTGTCCTTCATTACATCAACCAGCTAGAGAATTTATCTGGCTATGGCGTAAGCCAGATACCCGCACGCTTGTTTTCGCCGCTATCGTGACGCTGGGAGGATTGCTTATCGTGACAACGTGGTTCTTCCCCTGGTATGTGACATGGCTGGTGGGATTGGCCGCCGTAACCATGCCCACGGCGAAGGGGCGGGCGGGACGTGCGCTTTTCGCGTTCGCGCTCACGTTCTCGGCTTCCGCTCGTTTACTTTACCTGTTCCTGGGCAACGCACCATTGCCAAACTGGGATGCCATCGGCTATTCAGCAGCAGTTATTCCACCGTTGCTCGTACTGCTGATTGTCTTCATCTTCAACGTGAAAATGCGGGACAAGCAAAGCCCTTGCTTAAACGTTCCCTTTGACAACCCCTCCTGACAGTAGAAGATATACCCAAAAGGTATGGAGATGCACTTCTTTAGCTGTTAATATGCTACAATAGCAAGGATTGGTGGGATTTTGCTTGAGAAAAAGTGAGGTAAGCATATGCCAACATTGCAGGAACAGCAAAAATTTGAGCGCTATCGCATTATACGCTGGTTGGGTAATGGAACCTCTGGCGAAAGTTATGAAGCGGAAGATACCATTCTTCTGCGCAAAGTCACCCTCAAATTAATTCATCCCTGGTCGGCCTTATCCGATGCCGCACGCCGACAATTTTTCCGTGAGATGCAGGATATTAGTCTACTTAATCATCCATATATCGCACAGGTACTTGATTACGGCGAAATTGACGGCTATCTTTACGTTGTGCGCCGTTATGTCAGTAGCGGTTCGCTGCTGAGTAACGAGGGACGATTGTGGTACAAGCCACCACTAGCGAACGCCGATGCAATACGGTATACGACACAACTTGCACAGGCACTGGAACATATTCATACACAGGGATATGTACACGGTGCGCTGACTTTTGCTAACGTGCTGGTTCTGCGGCCCTTCAATAGCGAGGAAGACGCCGATTTTGCTCCTTTCCTGCTTGCCGATTGTGGGCTAGCCAATTACGTTCGCCACTTTGGGCAACCGCGCATCTCTATTCTTCCTGTGAGCGCCGCACCAGAACAAAGCGGCAAACGCTTGACGGCAACAAGCGATCAGTTCGCACTGGCAACGCTCTGCTATTTCTGGCTAGCAGGACGCCCTCCCTATGTTGGCACGCCTGATGAGATTCAACAACTCAAACTGAAAGGCACATTTCCATCCCTTGCCTCTTTAAATCCACACGTTTCACTTGAAGTGGATATGGTTATACGCCGGGCGCTCAGCATGTATCCCGAAGAACGTTACCCCTCAATGCAAGCATTCGTGAATGCTTTCCAGGCAACTCGCAACAAAACCCTGACTGTAACTCCCCTCCCTTTCAGTTTTCCGCAGCTTGAACCCATCGCAGAACAACGCACAATTGCTCAGGTAGATAACACCGCCCGCGTCGAACTTGAGCCAGATATCCAGCTTAATGCCGCTTCCTTTATCGAATTTGAACGTATTCCACAAACAGACCCGCTTGCAATGCTGGATATTGTGCTGGAACAGCCCGCCACAGAACCACAACCCGGTCCCACACTGGCACCAGAACCCGATATTTTACCAGTTCCACAAACACCTCCTTCACCCTTGCCAACTCCCGCGCCGGAGCCACTACCGGTACCTGCGCCGGAGCCACTACCAACCCCTGCACCGGAGCCTCTGCCAACACCCACGCCAGAGACACTTCCTCAGATTGAACCGGATATCGCACAACCTTTGCCGCCAGCAGCGCCAGAGCCACCCACTTCCCTGCCAACCAACCCGACAGGTGAGAGAACACTGGATAGTGCGCAAACGCTCTTACCCATGCCAGAAACACCGTCGTTGTCCACCCCACGACTTATTATCACGCTGCTTGAGACAGAAGAGAGCCGCGAGGTTCTGGTGGAACAGGATGAAATAACGCTTGGTCGTGCCGGTTCCAGCGATATCTTGCTTGAGCAGGATACATTGACATCACGCCATCACGCCCTCTTGAAACGAGAAGGCCAGCACTATTTGCTCTACGATCAACGAAGCGCCAATGGCGTCTTTGTGAACGGGCAAAAGCTCGCTTCTGAGACAGGCTATACGCTAGCTGACGGCGACCATATCAACATTGGCAATTACGAAATTATATTTCGTACTGGAGAAAAGAACAGTAATTTCACGAGCGATGGCAACGGCCAGAACGTAGAAGCAGCCCCAATAGTGTAAAGCAAAATTCCCTGGCGACCACAAGGGTACGCCATCTTCCCCCTCTATATGCTTGCCATCTCATCTTGCAACAGTCCTGTTCCTAAAATCCCAGCTACTTGACATCTGTTTAAATCTTTACTATCTCTCAACAGAGATGTTGTATAGTACAGGAATGTAACCTGTATAGTCTCATTACACGATGAAGGTAAGGGATAGATGGCAGAACAACCGGTCAAAGGGAAATGTAGAGGAAGAGAGCGATTAATCGCAGCAGCTCTGGGACTTGTTGAACAGAGATACTTCGATGATATTACTATTGACGACATCATCAAGGAGGCGCATCTTTCCCGTCCGGCTTTCTATTACCATTTTGGCGGTGGCAAGGAAGAACTACGGGCAGAACTAGTTCATCGAGGGGCGATCAGCGATACACAAACACAGGATACGCAACAAACCATTGTCGAGGCCGCGGGAACACTCAGTTCTTTAAGTGTCAAACTGGGTGACACTGTTACTTCGGGCGAAACAATTGGCAGCGTTACACCTGCAACAGGCGCAGCCACAGGAGTTACGCCAGCGTCTATTAACCTTACCAGCCCCATTAACGGCACCATTCTTCAAGTACCTGCCGTTCAGGGGCAAGGCGTTGCGCCGGGTCTGACGCTGCTCACTATCACCAATCTCAGCGCCTTGACCGTTACTGCTACTATTGATGAGAACGCTATCAATAACATTCAGGTCGGTCAGGCCGTTGATATTCATATTGATGCCTACAGTGATACCAGTTTCACCGGTCATGTCCAGCAAATTGTCCAGGCCGCCGCGAGCGAGTTCTCACTGCTACCCACGCAGGACAATGCCAGCGGCAATTTTACAAAAGTGGGACAGCGCATTCCGGTTGTGATTACACTTGACGGCACCGGCGGCAAAGATGTTGTGCCCGGCATGAGCGCCGAAGTGACGATTCACCTTCATTAATACATTAATACACAGAAAAGCCAGGATGGCGGTGCTTTACATCGCTCATCCGAAAGGAGTACAGTGTGAACATACTAATTGTTGGAGGACTGTTTGCTGTTGCCATACTGGCAATTATCGGCATCGTACTCCTATCCCTGAGCGAGCGTGGAGCCGAAGCAGCTCGTAAGGCCAGCGCTCAATCAGCATCATTAGCAGCACCAACCCTCGCGAAATCAGCGAGGCCAACTGTACCACTTACGCCACAGGAACATAGTGAACCTGTGACACGGCCCGCGGCAAAAGAAGCTGTGATACAACGCAGGACATTCCCCAGGAAAGGTGAAGCAGCCAGTACCGACCACGAAGAAAATTCCCTTCTTCCGATGTTGAACGGGCAATTTCATGAGTTCGTTGATGAGTTGCGCGACCTGCACCAACAGGCATGGGAACTGGAACACCGTCTCAGTACGCTCACGCAGATGGTTGACCGTATTGAACGCACACAGACCAATCGCATTAGTATTGAAGAAGATGAGGAAGAAACGTTTAATGTAGAGGATGCTCAGAAATAAGGCTCGCTAAAAAGGCGCACCTTGATAGGCCACGACAACTGCTGTTGCAGTTATCGTGGCCTATCAAGGTGCGCCTTTTTAGCGATCTACCAATGCTCGTGTGAGGGTTACAACGGTCACGAACATACGATACAGGTCAAGGTAGTTGTCGCTGACCAACTTCACAGTACGGGCAGCCACTCGTTCAACGCCGCGCACCCATTGCGCCATTTCCGCCATATCGGCAACGAGAAAGGTGACTTCCAGCGTGGCTGGCGTCTTAAACTGGGGTGGGCGCATGGTGTCAAGATTGCGCACGGCACGCGCAGCGCCTGCCCCCAGCAAACTACAGGCAACGGTTGGGTGTATATGGGCAGCAGCAAAACGCCCCAGTGACTGTTTGACAACCACTTTTTCAGCATTCGGCGCGATACGTTCCGCCTCTTGTGCTGTAACCTGGTCGCCGCTCACAAAAATAATGGGAACACCATAGTGAGCCGCCACCAGCGCATTGATGCCCGATTCGCCGACCACCTCGCCATCTATACGCACCTCCCAGATTGCGCCTGGATTATACGTATGAGCAAGTATGGCATGCGCCGCCCCTATTGAGCCGTGATAGCTCACGAAACACACGCCGTCAAAGCTCCCATCAAGCCCTTCCATCATGTACAGAGGCTTGTGCTTGCCGGTAATCAATGTGGCGCTACCCAGCAGGTCTTGTGGATGCAAGTTGCGCATGTAGTGATGAGAATCATTCACCACAAATTCTGTCGCGCCAGCTTCCAACGCACCAGCGATGACTGCGTTAACCTCATCTGTCAGCAAGCGCCGACCCTGCTCATATTCAGCATTGCCCTCAATAATTTGCTCCCAAGCCACAATGCCGCTTGTTCCTTCAAAGTCCGTGGAAAGAAATAATTTCATGATAACATCCTTCTTATGTACCGTAGGGGCCGGTTATTTCGTTCATCAGCATTATCGCGCCCACGGCACGCGCCGCAGCGCTGTGCCAGTCCACCAATATATTCCCAGATTATTGCGTTAATACGTATCACCGGCCATTATGATAGCCACGCGCTACCGGGGCCACCGGCAGCACGACAAATATCAATGATAGCTGTGCGGCCTGTACGTTCGGGATACTGCTGCTCAACTACTTGACGCAAAGCTTCCAGAGCATCATTCTGCACAAGATTGATGGTACAGCCGCCAAAGCCGCCGCCGAGCATGCGAGCGCCGAGAACGCCTTCCACCTGTCGCGCTATCTCTACCAGCGTATCCAACTCAAGGCAACTTACTTCGTAATCGTCGCGCAAACCCGCGTGACTCTGCCAGAGCAGCTTACCTATCGCTACAAATTCGTTGGCCTCCAGGAGCTTTACCGTCTGTATTACACGCGCATCCTCAGCGACGATGTAGCCAGCACGACGTCGTAATAACGCTGGCAGTTCCGGCCCGTATCGCTCAAATTGCTCTGGTGTAATATCGCGCAACGCGGCAATATGTTGTGCGGACACATTCTCTGGCTGATGCTGGAGTATACTATCTCGCAGCAGACGGGTTGCCTCCTCGCACTGTTGACGGCGTTCGTTGTATGCTGAGGCTGCCAGTTCGCGCCGCACACTGGTATCAATAACAACCAACGAGAGGTCCGGCGCTCGAAAAGGCAGATAACGATAGTCCAGCGAACGACAATCGAGGAAAACAGCGTATTCGGGACGCCCCAGGCACGAAGCAGCCTGATCGAGAATACCGCTGCGCAAACCCGATGCTCTATGCTCCGCATTCTGGCAGAGCGCGGCCACTTCTAATGGACGCAATGTCGCATGCTCCGCACCAATCGTGAAACGACCGCCGGAAAAGTGTGCGCAAGCCTGTGCCGTCGCAACCTCTAACGCCGCCGAGGAACTCATACCGCCGCCAAGCGGGACATTGCCATCCACGACAGCATCGAAGCCTGACAACGGCATACCTGCTTTTGCCAGTTCCGTCGCCACCCCCAGCACATAACGCGCCCATGACGACATTCCCGCGTGCAACTGCTCAAACGTTTCCGGCAATCCAGCAAGTGGAAACTGCGCATATTGCTCAAAGTGGCGCGACCAGACGCGCACAATACCATCATCACGCCTTCGCCCGGCAAACGCCGTCACCCGGTCAATCGCTATCGGCAATACATAGCCATCGTTATAATCTGTATGCTCGCCAATCAAATTGACCCGACCGGGAGCCCAGGCCACACCTATCTCTCCACTATATGTCATCTCATCATGAAAGACTATAGGGAATTTTTCAAGCGCATCCTGGGCCGGTTGTGGTAATGTTGCCGCATCTCTCATACTCTCATACTGCTACCTTCGCAATCGCTGCATGTAACTCCTGCGCCTTCTCCGCGGGTTGCGAATCGTTTGTCCACAGACCCCAGATAGACTCGGATGAGGCCGCGTATTTCAACTTGCCTGGCGCTCGACCTATCGCCAATATTTCCACGTGCATGTGGAAACGCTCATCCGCGAGCTGGTGAATACCCAGAAGATAGGGCATGGGAGCCATTGCACCATCAAATAATGCGTCAAAACCACAGATAACGCGCAGTAGTATCTCAGCAAAATCATGCAATTCATCGTCACTCATCAGTGCAAGATTGGCAACATGGCGACGGGGATACAGATGCGTCTCGTAGGGATAGCGCACATAGGGCGGTACAAACGCTTGCCACATGTTATTTGCTGTTACTTCGTGTATACCGCCATCTAACTCCGCTCGCTCGCGGCAGAAAGGGCAACCGCGACCGGCGGCATCTTCCAGCAGCACTGTCTCCAACTCACGTTCTAAAATAGGAGGGATGACTGAGACACCAAAAGCCTGACCATGCGGATGATGCTGCGTCTGACCTATCTGTTCGCCGCTATTCTCAAATATCATGACAGTTTGATAGCGCGATGAGAGGTCACGATACAGGTCACGCCATAAATGAGCGACAGCGGTGACTTCATCCACTGAAAGTTGTGTAAATGTGCGATAGTGGTCACGGTTGTAGATAACAACATACGCCTCACCCACGGGCGGCTGTAACGGTGGAAAGTCGTTGGGGTGCAGCCAGACTTGTGTGTCAGGGCCAACTTTTCCTTCTGTGATGTCCGCACAAAAAGGGCAGGTGCTGGTACCTTCACGCCGGTTCATGCGATGTGGCGCGTTCACAAGGAACTGGCGCAATATTGGATTCCAGATCAAGGGAGTATTCGATTGCATAGCTATCCCATCTTGAAACGAGAAATGACAGTACATGACATGATTAAACCATACACGAAAAATGTACAGGCATGGTTTTATCAATGATGATGAGCAGTTTGCCCACCAAGCAATACACAGCGGCCCTGTTGTGCAAATGCAGCCAGCAGTTCGCCTTTATTGAGGCGATGATTTTCATCGCTGTCAGCAAATATCCATTCATTCCATGTCGCCCTATCAGTAAAAAGCGCCCAGGCAACAGGAGCAATTTCCCTCCTGACCAGGCGCAAAATCTCTGTGGCATCCTCGATACCCGGCTCCAACTGCGCGATGGGTTTCAGGCCAGCGTTCAACAAGACATTGAAGGTACGAAGCGATTGGACAACTCCATGCGTCACTTCACAGACAAGGCCAATTGTAAGTAGTTCGCGTTCCACTTGCTCTCCTGAGCCGTCCTCATCCTCTCGAAAAATATCCCATACGCCAACCACAAGCGTACTCTGGGGAGGCAAACTTGCGAGAAATTGATTGATCTGTCGTTTATCCCAGCCGTGCCAGGAAAAAGTTTCATCGTTCTGTTCAAGCAGCAATGCTGCATCCAGTAATGGGCGAGCTGTTGTCCACAATGGCGAATCTACATCAAGTACCGTTAATTCTTCAGCTAACACATTTTGCTCCAACATGAGGGTGTAGGGACCGATTGATCGCGTCCGTGTGCGGGTTTATATTGTTACCAACATCGCGTTCCAAATAATGACGCGGACGCGATCAATCGGTCCCTACACTACCCCATATACTGCACCCGCACGCTTTCAGTATACAATGTCTGGTCTCATCATGCTATAATGCAGAAAAGCCTTCTATGAAATAGTGTGTTGGATAGCAGAGGGCGAGAGCATGTACGATACCATTCTTTCATTCTGCCTGGGCATGCTCGGCATCACCGGCACAATCATTCTTGCGACTACTGCAGGAACGATCTTCTGGCGTTACCGGGATATCCGCCCGTGGAGCTACCGCTGGCATTATCGCAATGGGCGACTGAAACAACTTTCCGCCATCGCGTGTCTTTTCTTTCTTGCAATGACAGCCAGTTATGGCGTTCTGGGTGAGGTGTGGACATGGATTTATTTTCTCGCCGCTTTCAAAACCGGTACGTGGTGGTTGCGCTGCTATATAAGCGGCAGGGCTTGAGACTAGCATCTAGTTAAATCCCTCAGAATGCGCTATAATAGCGATGTCATTTCATACGCCCTGGACTCAGGTGCAGCAGGAATGAACAAACCCAGGCCTGGCCGGGTCAAACAATTGAAAACAAGGAAGATATGTTATCATGCCGTGGTGTAGATTTTTTATCCCAAAGATTGCTTCGCCAGAAGTTCAAGCAGACGATCCTGATTTAAATGAGCATGTGATGTATGCAAAATGCATTAAGGGACATGTCCTCAAAAACGCGGACGACTGGATTCTCTGTGAAAATCTTCCAGCCCCCGAGGCGAAATGCTGGCAAGAGGGGGGCGATACTATATTTTCATTGATGTATCGCAAGCGGAAAGAGGTACAAGCAGAGTCAACAAAGGAGCATCGCTCCGAAGAGTCTCTTCCGCAGAGTACGAAATCGTAGCCTGTCACACATGAGCAAGCAGCATCCGCTATCATCTTTTTTTGAGCCGCCTGCATTCGACATAATCACGCGGGTACATGCTTCCCTGCTACAATGGTATGCAGCCGAGCAACGCGATTTGCCGTGGCGTTGCACCGATAATCCATATCATGTTCTCGTTTCTGAAATCATGCTTCAGCAAACACAGGTTGAGCGCGTCCTGCCCAAATATGCTCAGTTTCTGACAGCTTTCCCAACGCTGACCGCTCTCGCTCAAGCACCCACCGCCGCTGTAATCGCTGCCTGGGTACCTCTTGGCTACAACCGGCGGGCCGTAAGCTTACAGGCTATCGCACGTCAGGTGCTTGCTGAATACACTGGGCATATTCCCGATAGCATTGATGAGTTGCTCAAATTGAAAGGCATTGGTCGCTATACCGCTGGAGCAATTGCTTGCTTCGCGTATCATAAGCAGGTCGCGACCGTGGATACCAACATTCGACGGGTGTTGCATCGTGTTTTTCTTGGCCTGGAACATCCTGAGTCCAAAAAGCAAGATGCTCAAATGCTCACACTCGCGGAACAGGTATTGCCACAGGGGGAAGCATACAACTGGAATCAAGCACTGATGGACCTGGGAGCGACTATCTGTACAGGTGCGAACCCGCAGTGCGTGCGTTGCCCGCTCCAAAGCACATGCCGCGCCTTTGAGGAGATGAGTCAGCACAGCCTTTTCCCTTCGGGAACGGTCATACGCCAGTTGCGCAAAGTTGCTGAAAAGCGGCCAGGCTATCAAACGCAACCCTTTACCAGCACAAATCGCTATTTTCGCGGGCGCGTTGTGGACATCTTGCGTTCAGTCCCCAATGAAGAACGCCTTTCGCTCAGCACATTGGGGCCGCGCATCAAGCCCGGCTTCCACGATGATGATCTACCCTGGCTACAAACCCTGGTCAACGGCCTGGTAAAAGATGGGCTGGTGGATTGCTCTGGGGAAGGGGTACGGCTACCATAATACGGTAAGTGGCTAGATATTCCCGCGTGTGCTACATTATGCATATTGATACCGACACTATTTCACCTGTATCAGGGAGGGATATAACCTTGCAATTGAAAAGTTTTGACGAAATAACGAGGACGCATCGCCATATTTTTCTCTCGCCTCACTTTGATGACGCGATTTTTTCTTGCGGCGGCACGTTGAGTGTTCAGGTTAGTAATGGAATACGCCCACTGGTGATTACCATTTTCGGTGGAATTCCCGCAGCCGATCTTCAAATAAGTCCGTTTGCGCAACAAATTAACCGGCAAATGGCCGGCGGACAAATCATCAGTCCCCCCGCTCTCGTCGAGCGACGCCGCCAGGAGGACGCCAGTGCATTAGACTTCCTGCACTGCGATTACCTCTGGCTCGATTACCATGACGCCATTTATCGCGGCTCACCAGCGTACTACACAAATAACGACCAGCTTATTGGCGGCGAAGTCCACTCTTCTGACCTGTGGATTGATCGGCAATTAGCGGAGGATCTACTGGCATTACAACAACGGCTGCCCGATACCGTCTGGTATGCGCCGCTCGGTGTTGGCCGCCACGTAGACCACCAGATTGTCTCCTCTGCTGCTGACCGCCTGATTCAGCGCGGAGCGAAAGTAAAACTCTACGAGGATTTCCCCTATACACTGGAAGAGCATGCACTGGAAACTCGTATGCAAGAATTTGGTGGCACACTGGAACCGAATTTTGTTGAAATGTCCGAAATGCTGCCGCTACGTATCGAAGCATCCGATAGGTACGCCTCTCAAATACAGTTGAATTTCGGCGGCCGAGCCGCCATGCATAATACGATGGAAAGTTACACGCATAACATTCGCCCGGTGCAGACAGTGCATCTTGAACGTTTCTGGTCCCCTGCCTAAAGTACTAAATTTTTAGAGATGCGAGGCAGATGCATACGAACGCTCTGTCTCGTTCGTTTAAAAATACATTGGAAAGAAGATAACAGGTAGGGGATAAGGATTCATGCGGGGGATTGAGGGACTGACTCTGGGGCGCTATAAACTGAGCCAGCGTATAGCGCAGGGGGGAATGGCGGAAGTCTATCTTGGCTTTGACCGCCGTGTAAGACGCCAGGTGGCAGTCAAGGTGCTTTACGGACGCGATGAATCGTTTGTGCGCCGCTTTGAACGGGAAGCACTGGCTGTGGGCGCTCTTTCCCATGATCACATTCTGCCGCTTTACGATTTTGGCGAGCAACGTCCCTGGTACTACCTTATCATGCCCTATGTCGAGGGCGGCACCTTGCGAGACTACCTGCTCAGGCGCAAACGCCTCAATCTGGAAGAGGCCGCCAGCTTTACGGATCAAATAGCTTCGGCCTTGCAGTACGCTCACGATCAGGGCGTGATGCACCGCGATGTCAAGCCATCCAATATTTTGCTGCGGCCCGATGGATATGCATACCTCGTTGACTTTGGCCTGGCAAAAGCCATGATGGGCGGCGAGGCGCTCACTAATTCCGGCGCCATGGTTGGCACGCCAGAATATATGGCTCCCGAACAATCCAATGGCGTCAACGATTACCGCAGCGACATCTACTCGCTAGGAGTCATTTTATATCAGATGCTTACCGGGCGCGTACCTTTTACCGCGGAGTCGCCAGTCGCAATTTCTTTAAAACACATTCAAACAATGCCTACACCGCCACGTGAAATCAATGGCACCATTCCAGAAAGTGTTGAAGCGGTCATCCTCAAAGCGCTGGCGAAGGACCCCAAAGAACGCTATCAGGAAGCACAGGCGCTTTCCGCAGCCTACTGGAAAGCCCTTCAACTTGAGCAAAGTCGTTTACGTAGCGGTGGCACTACACTGCCTCTCAAATTGAATGAGGAACCGTTCAGGGAGTTGGATGAAGCAGATGAGACAATTGATCTGAAGGACTATGCCAGAGAAATCATTCGCATTCCATCAGCCCTCACCCGCATCCTGCCCGATGCAGAGAAGGCATTTGTAAATCCACCTGTGACCCCTCTACTCATTCCTTTGGCGGAAGACAGCCAGCCCTCGCAGCAATACCTTGCTTTCAACGCAACAAAGAAACGACATTCATTGCGCGTCTCCTTGATTGCACTGCTCTGTCTGCTGCTTATCGCATCTATTGTGCCATTGGGAATGGCCTTACAACCACAAAAATCAACGCCAGGTAAGCCGCAGCAGCAAACGCAATCAGTAACGCCATTGAATGGCGTAGAGCTGACAGCTACTGCCAGCGCCAGCGCCCAACTACAACTACAAGCGACACTTGCCGCCAATGCGCGTGTGCAGGTAACGGCGGGTATAACATCACCTATTGGCACTGGACAGGCTCTCTATGCCGATGCCCTCACCAGCCCTGGCGGAGGCTGGATTGATGATGGCTCCCAGTGTTATTTCTCTACTGATGGCTACCATGTACAATCATATCAGCAGCGCACCGCCGCGTGGTGCTATTCTAACCAGATACTGGTCTCTAATGCGGTTATCACCGCCCAGGCTCAGCTATTACAGGGCGATAGTTACGGCATAGTGTTTCGCCTCAGCCCGGCGAGCGACAACTTTTACTTGCTTGAGATCAACAGTCGGGGCAGTTATCGCTTCGTGCGGGCCATGAGCGACAACCCCTACAACTGGCTCACCTTAATTGACTGGACGCGTTCAAACGCCATCCTTAGCGGCTACGGACATATCAACACGTTTCTGATCCTGGCAAATGGTGCGCAATTTCGTTTCTATATCAACAAACAGCTTATCGTCACCGGATTCTCAGATACTGCCTTTGCTTCCGGCCTGATTGGCTTTTTCGTTGGAGGAGACAGCCCGGGCGGCACTGAAGCGACATTTAGCAACGTTGGCGTGTTCCAGAGTTGATGATGCGAGCATAGCACTGGCTACTTTGCTACTTCTTAGCCTGTATCCTATCCCACCAACGAAACAGTATTACCATCAGGAAACAAAAAGGCGTTGCTTATTGTTACCATAAATAGCTATGATACAAAAGTATTGGTTTTTTAGAGAGGTTTACTATTCATGAGTATAGATACACGCGAGACAATCGCCTCCCCGTTGTTCCCACACAACGGCAATCTAACAACAGCCACACACAGTGTGTACCTGGCTCTTGGTTCAAATTTAGGAGATAGGCGTAGCAGCCTCGCAATGGCGTTGCAGATGCTGCGCGAACATATTGAAATTACCAGTGTTTCATCCATCTACGAGACAGAGCCAGTGGGTTACCTTGACCAGCCTCGTTTCCTCAACATTGTTTGCGCCGGCAAAACAGAGCTATCCGCGCCCGACCTGTTGACATCCGCGCAAGAAATAGAGCGACTGATTGGACGGCAGCCAACATTTCGCAATGGGCCACGTCCGATAGATATAGATATTATCTTCTATGATGATGTACAAATCACGCAGGAGCATTTAATAATACCTCACCCGCGCATGGCAGAACGTGCTTTTGTACTGGCTCCCTTAGCGGAAATAGCTCCCGATCTGGTTGATCCCGTTACCGGCAAGCGTATACGTACATTGTCGAGTCTCGTATCGCATAAAGGTGTTAAAAAGATCGCGGCGAGTTTGCGCATTCCGCTGGAACACGATATTCAGAGCGGAAAACCCACCGTGCATGTGGGACTTGGCCGCGTCGGTGTAGTCGGCGTGCGAAAATCCCTACTGATTGGTGATGAGAACCACTCACAATGGTTTGATGCAACCTTTGATTTGTACGCGAACCTTAACCCGTCGCAGGCCGGGGCGCACATGTCGCGCTTTAGCGATTCGCTGGAAGAGGTTCTGGAAGACATTGGAGACAGTGCGTGGCCGCAGATAGAGGTACTGGCCGAGCATATGGCAAAGACCATTGTTGAAAAACAGAACGTTTCTCGTGCCGAAGTAACTATTCATACATCATTACCTCTGCAAAAATGGACACCCGTCTCAGGGCGGCGTTCGCAGGAAGTTTATGGTTTACAGGCTCAGGCTGTAGCAACAAAAACCAGCAGCCGTCGCATGATTGGCGTTGAGGTCGAGGGCATGGTAGCCTGTCCATGCGCCCAGGATATGGTACATTCATTTGCCCGGGTGCGTTTGCAAGAAGAGGGTTTCGCGGAAGATCTTATCGAGAAAATGCTCGATGTGACGCCGCTGGCAACCCATAATCAGCGTGGGCGAGCCACCCTGATGATTGGTACCGACCAGAGCATTGAGGCCAAAGACCTGATAGCAATTGTTGAAAGCGCCATGAGTTCTGAGAATTATGCATTACTCAAGCGGCCCGATGAACTCCACATCGTGAACAAAGCGCACGCCAATCCACGCTTTGTTGAGGATGTCGCCCGTGAAATATTGCGAGCAGTCGTTGAGCAATACACTGATCTTGCCGATGATACTTATGTATGGGTACATCAACGCAACGAAGAAACCATCCATAAATACGATGTGGAAGCCGAAGGCTGGGGTACATTGGGTGAACTTCGCACAGAAATTTTACGTATTACTAGTATTGAACGTCATACAACCAGAGAGGAATGGCTAGCATCCGTCGCAAGACAATAATGGCAGCCCAGGTAAAAACCTGAGTCAATGAGCATTGACCCTACAAATCAGTACATTTGCTCTTCCATTGCTCTTTCAAAGACTTGATAACCATGCTATAATGCGGATACAGAAACTTATACGTCCTGCCATGTGCAATACTGCATAGAGGCTCAGGCTACACTAGTACAGGGAGATTTCGTGGAGGGAGTTCAATTAGACACGGCACCGTTGGCGAAGGCTATTGTTGATGTCGCATCCGACAAAAAAGCGGCAGATATTATGCTTCTGGATATACGCGATGTCACAACCATTGCGGACTACTTTGTTATCTGCAATGGTAACAATTCACGGCAAATCCAGGCCATCGCTGATGCAATTGATGAAGAATTAGGGAAACAGGGAGCCAAAGTCCTTCACAGGGAAGGTACTGCCGAGACTGGCTGGTTGTTGCTAGATTTTGGTGATGTCATCGTACATATCTTTGGAGCCAAAGAGCGGGAATACTACCGGCTGGAACGACTCTGGAGCGAAGCGAAGACAGTGGTGTACCTGCAATAACTCAAGCAGAAAAGGTGATCAAAGATGACATTTTTTCGTAATCGCATGTTTCTCGAAGGCATTGCGTTCGGTGGTATCTGCGGCATTATTATCGGCTCCATTATCGCCTTTACACTGGGCGAAAGCAGTGTGGAATTAGTGCGGCGCGTGATAAATAACCGTTTCCCGCGCAAGCAAAGAGTGCTTTTCGAGTACCTTGCCCAGTAATACCTTGCGATACCGGGCATAATCGGGTTTTGCAAACAATGACTGCATTGCACTGACCGCAGGTCACTACTATGCGGTCTCTCTGTTATTCCCGCATGACAGCATATCGTCTTACCAACGAGTCACAACACAAAATTTATCATTGAGGTAGTAATGTGAGGCATCTGGCAGCTTTTCTAGCGGCCACCCTACTGCTGGGAGCGCTCTTTCTCAGCATCAGTCTGGCAGGTCTACCTCGTTCGTTTGCTGCTACCGGCCATAATTGCGCCCCTCCTATTCCACCACCTGTCCCTGGCGCGCTCGAAAATCCACCGGCAACACCAGGCATACTCTTCATCAATGAATTGCTTCTGGTACCACATTCAATCTGGAACTGCTCCGAAACGGGTGGCAACTTTAGTACACAAGACGCCTGGATCGAATTGTATAATCCACAAAGTCAACCATTTAACCTGTATGCAGCCCATACCTACATTGATACTGGTTCAAGTACTGATGCCTTCTATTTACCTTTCGGTACAGCCATTGCAGCGTATGGTTTTCTAGTGCTATTTCCTTTCTATAGCCCTAATTTTCGCCCCGGCCCATCCATGACATTTCGCCTTATTATTGGCACGACTGTTATTGATCAGGTCGCGGTTCCAACTCTAGGCCCAGATCAATCCTACGCCCGTACCTCCGATGGCGGCCCAAATTGGCAAATTACCGCCTCGCCCACTATTGATGCCAGCAACGGTTCACCGCAAAGCACACCGCCAGCCACTCAAGGCGGCGGCAGCAGTAGCGGCACACCGCCAGCCTCACCAGAGGCGATTGCCAATGGTACACAACCTGCCTGGAATCAATTACTACTTCCGCTTACTCCATCAACTACAACGGTACCTATCACACGCCTCAATTTTACACCGACGACATTAGTTACGCCTGGCTTATCTACAACCAATGGCCTTGATGCCATCCAACGTATCGGCTTGACCTGCATCGTTATTCTGCTTATCCTTGTACTTTTCGCGTGCTGGAAATGGCAACTCTATAAATTTCGTTCGTGACGGTCCTCGACACGAAATTATCTCCAAGATATGCGAAAATTTCGCAATGTTCTTCCCATTGCTTGAAATACATGGTATCATTTTCACATGACACAAACCGTGTCTGGTAACAGTTTGTTTTCCAGCGCAATGATCTCAGGAGGGTCAAGGCATGAGTATTACGGAACTTCCTCCACCGGCAGCTTCACCCGCTATTTTCGAACGTATGTCGCCAGCGACAAAAGCGGCGGTTGTGCGTGAATTGAATACTGTACTGGGAGCGCGTTATGTCTTGCATACCCCATATGATTTGATGCTCTATGAGTATGATGCTTCGATAGATCGCTCTACACCAGATATTGTGGTGATACCAGCATCTACGGAAGATGTCGCCGCTATCGTTAAAATAGCGAGTCGCCATAATGTACCCGTAGTGCCTCGAGGTGCGGGAACAGGCCTGAGCGGGGGTGCCATCCCTATTTATGGCGGTATCGTTATCGTTTTCACACGTATGAACCGCATTCTTGAGATTGATTACGATAACTTGCGAGCGGTCGTGCAGCCAGGTCTCGTCAACCTCCATTTAAGCAATGCCTTGAATCCCCAGGGATATTACTATGTGCCGGACCCCAGCAGCCAGCGTTCCTGTACTATCGGCGGCAACGTTGGAGAGAACGCGGGTGGGCCACATACACTCCTCTATGGCGTAACCACGAACCATGTATTGGGACTGGAAATCGTCACCACAGAGGGAAATATCGTCCAAATCGGCGGATGGACATACGACACACCGGGTTATGACCTCACTGGCCTCTTGATTGGTTCCGAAGGGACGCTTTGCATCGTCACCAAAATCATTGTACGTATCGTTCACGTTGCTGAAGCGGTCAAAACGATGGTAGCGATCTTTGATACCATGGATGATGCCTCCAACACGGTCTCAGAAATTATTGCTTCCGGCGTGATTCCCGCCGCCATTGAGATGATGGACGAATTGATATTACAGGCGGTCGAAGCCGATACGCATGCCGGGTATCCAATGGATGCGGCGGCGGTACTCCTCATAGAAACCGAGGGATTGCGCGAGGGAGTTGCGGAACAGACCGAGCAAATTGTGCAGGTGTGCAATAAGCATCACGCACGTGCAGTCCGTATCGCGGTCAATGAGACGGAGCGACAATTGTTCTGGGCCGGTCGCAAAAACGCCTTCGGGGCCGTTGGGCGTATTAGTCCAGAATTCTATGTACAGGACGGTGTAGTACCACGCACACGCCTACCCTACGTCCTACGGCGCGTCAGTGAAATTTGCGCCAACTATGGTCTGCGCGTCGGCAACGTTTTCCACGCGGGCGACGGCAATTTACATCCACTGATTCTTTTTGACTCACAAATTCCTGGCGAAGTCGAGCGTGTGCGTCAGGCCGGTCATGAAATACTGGCGGTCTGCGCGGAAGTGGGAGGAACCATTACCGGAGAACACGGCGTTGGCCTCGAAAAACAGGAGGAAATGGCCTTGATTTTCAGCGAAGTGGATTTGCGCGTCATGCAACAAGTGCGCGAGGCATGGAATCCACGCCAACTTTTTAATCCTGGAAAACTTTTCCCAATGCCAGGACGGTGCGCCGAAGTGAAGCAGTTGTAAGACACGTAATGTTTGGATATTTGTATGTTGGAGGTTGAGTACGACGATGAGTGAGATTGAAGCTTTTGCAAAAGCTATTCGAGCTACCGCTTCAACGATTCAGGTAAGCGGCGCAGCCGATACCCCGCGTGATTATTCAGTGGACGGATTGTTGCCACTATTAGTCGTTACGCCTGGTACAGTAGAAGAGGTAGCGCAGGTGGTGACTCTGGCTAACCAGCACGGATTAACCTTGCTGGCTCGCGGTGGAGGTTCACGCATGAATGTTGGTGGGTTGCCGGAGCAATTTGACGTGTTACTCGAAACCAACAGGCTCACACAACTGCTCGAATATGAAGCGCCAGATCTCACCTGTCATGTCGAGGCAGGTCTGACACTGGCCGCTTTACAGTTACAACTCGCAAAAAAGGGACAGAGGCTTGCACTTGACCCACCAGATGCCGAACAGGCAACATTGGGGGGTATCCTCGCCTCGAATGCCTCCGGCCCCAAACGTTTGCGCCACGGCTCCGCGCGCGACCAGGTAATAGGTTTGCGTATCGTGCAGGCCAACGGCGAAATAGCGCGGAGTGGTGGACGTGTTGTGAAAAATGTTGCCGGTTACGACCTCAATAAGCTCTACATTGGCTCATCAGGAACACTGGGCATCATTGTCGAAGCAAATTTCAAACTACAGCCATTGCCTGCGGTGGAACGAACATTGCTGCTTACATTTACGAATGCAAACGATGCGATGCAAATGGTAATTGCCACATTAGGCTCGCTCTTAACGCCGAGCGCTATTGAACTGATAGACGCCGGGGCAGCCAGCGACATGAGCAATTTCTTCGGACTAAACCTGCCCGCGAATGGCTATACGTTGGCACTCAATTTTGAAGGCGGTACAGTCTCTGTAGACCGTCAGATTGATGAAGCGCGACTGCTTGCCCGCAAAAACAATGCGTTGATGGCCGATGATATAAGCGATGAAGCGCAAAACCGTTTTTGGGATGTTGTGCGCGAGCATACGCAAGGAACAGTTACCTGTAAAGCAGCTATGCTCGTTTCACAAATAGCACCCTACCTGCAACTGGTAGAGCAGATCTGCCGCCGCCATGAATTGGAGTATGCCATCGTCGCGCATGCCGGTAATGGCATACTCTATATCGAACTACGTCCCGGTGACGCAACCACCCGCATTGTCGAGGCGATAGTAGAGCTACGTTTGCGGGCACAGGAAGCTCGCGGCAGTCTGGTGGTCGAACGCTGTCCCGTGGACTTAAAACGACGTATCAACGTTTGGGGCGAACCCGGCTCAGATTTCTACCTGATGCAGCGACTCAAACGCCAATTTGATCCAAAAGGAACGTTTGTGAGAGGGCGTTTCGTGGGGGGATTGTGAAACAGGAACAGATGGTTATCGCCACAACGCATCCTGAATTTTCAGATGCTGGCTTTAGTGAACTCAAACAATTTGATAATAAACTTACTCACGTTGCACAGCTTGCACCCGGTATCACCCTCTGTGCAACTCCTGAGGTCGAAAAATTGATGCACATGGCGGCAGAACAGCAACCCATATTTGTACGCCACCTCGCGCCAGTACAAACAATTGTGACCTTGAAAAACACCGAGCAAGATATCGGCACATTAGCGGTAACGCTGGCAGAACTGCCCGCATTCTCGCAATTAGAGCGCGGACAATATTTCGCGGTGCAAACTCGCCTGCTCCAATCCGATGAGTATACTATCCAACGTCCATATAGCAGTGGACAGGTCAATCGCATACTGGCGGAAGCCATCAACGAAGAGACGGGCGCTACAGAATCTATTAGAAAACCGCGTATTATCGTTTCGCTGCTCTGTATCGCAGACAAAGGCTACCTCGGTATATCCACCGCTCATGAAAATTTGAGCGATTGGCCGGGGGGAGCGCGGCACTATGCGCAGACACCCGAACAAATAAGCCGTGCGGAATTCAAACTTTTAGAGGCGTTAGAAGTTTTTGGCGTGCAACTGCCATCTCATGGTCGTGCGCTCGATCTAGGTGCAGCCCCCGGTGGCTGGACACGTCTGCTCTTAGAAGCCGGCCTCCATGTTGTTGCAGTAGACCCGGCTAACCTCGATCCACGCTTACATGAGTCGTCACGTCTTGAACATTACCGGGGCTATGCCGAAACATATCTTGAGGATGCTGTCAAAAAACATCGCCGTTTTGACCTGATTGTCAACGATATGCGCATGGATGCAAGGGAAGCGTCACGTGTGCTAGGGCAAGCAGCACCATGTTTGCACCCCAAAGGCTTCATCATCAGTGTGTTTAAGCTGCCGCACGAAACTCGTGAAATACAGCCGTTGATGACACTGAAAGAAGCCATGAGTACACTCAAAAAGTACTATGCTATCGTACATGCGCGGCAATTATTCCATAACCGGCAGGAAGTTACTGTTATTGCTGCGCAACCGCTAACCACGCGGGCGTAACAGTTCTACATTCTACACACCAGAGGAGGTCAGGCATGGCACTTGAAGCAAGAGAGCCAGATATTTCGGCAACAAAGGTACATCCGCCTGTTAGCGGGCCACTTCGCCGTCATACGCATACCTACGACTTGATGCGTCAATGCATCCACTGTGGCTTCTGTCTACCAACATGCCCGACTTACGCGGTGCTAGGTGTTGAGATGGACTCTCCACGTGGGCGCATTTATCAGATGCAAGCAGTCGCCGAGGGCCGATTGGCGATTTCTGACGACTTCATTGAGCATATGAATTGTTGTCTTGGCTGCCGTGCCTGTGAAACCGCCTGTCCCTCCGGTGTGCAATATGGGAAGCTCATCGAAGCCGCGCGCGAACAGATTCAGCTTGAGGTACCCGCCATTTCAGCAGATGATAAGGATGTCCACACAGAGGAACTCTACACATCCCTGTTCAGTCCAGCCATGAATGCAACTATGCAGTCTTTAGCGGCAACAGCTTTGCGGCGCTTCTTTTTTGACCTCATGTTGCCATCTCGCCCGGTTACTTCGCTTGTCTTTGCCGGCCTCAAGCTCTATCAACGCAGTGGGGTGCAGACACTGGTACGGCGCACAGGCATGCTCGATGCTGTCAATGCTTTACCAACGCCATTTCAAGGCAAACTCAAACTGCCAGAGGCACTTATGCCACAGGCTGGCGGCGATTTGATTCCAACACCAATTCCTGAAGTTACACCTGCATTAGGACAACAACGTTACCGCGTCGGCTTTATTAGTGGTTGTATCATGGATCAGATATTTCGCGATATCAACGAAGCCACCATTCGTGTACTCAGTGCCAATGGCTGTGAAGTGATTACTCCGTTAGCTCAGCAATGCTGCGGGGCACTACATGTTCATGCTGGCGAAGCCGAACACGGACGAGAACTTGCCAGGCACAATATTACTGTATTCGAGTCGTACAATTGCGACGCCATTATCATCAATTCCGCCGGCTGCGGCTCAACTATCAAAGAATACGGTCACTTGCTACGTGATGATCCCGTCTATGCCAGTCGCGCCGAGGCATTCAGCGCAAAAGTGAAGGATATCAGTGAATTTCTGACGGGTATTGATTGGAATCGCGATATGGGTGAGCTAGCCTATACAGTAGCCTATCACGATGCCTGCCACCTTGCCCACGGGCAGAAAATTCGACAACAACCGCGTCAGTTGCTACAGGCGATTCCTGGCATGAAAATGGTGCCATTGAAAGAAGCGGATTGGTGCTGTGGAAGCGCGGGAATTTACAACATCACGAATCAGGATATGGCGACACAACTCCTGGAGCGCAAAATGGACAACATTATCGCGTCTGGAGCCAGTGTTATTGCAACTGGCAATCCTGGCTGCATGATGCAGATTGCAATGGGCGTTCGTGAACGCGGGTTAGAGATGGATGTAGTTCATCCGGTACAATTGCTCGACGAGGCATATCGCGCAGGTGGGCTTTATACGGTGCCAGTAAAAGACATCGAGGCGTCACAACGGCGGCAGCGCACATTGCTCATTGGTATCGGTGTCGGTCTACTGGCAGGTTTTCTGTTGCTACGTCGGCGTCGACGTCGGCGTTAACATTAACAATAATGGTCAGGCAATGAAAAGAAACAAGGCAAGGAACCAATGTAGTTAGTTCCTTGCCTTGTTTCTTTTCATTGCCTGACCATCTAAAATAGCCAAAAACACAAAAGGCGCAATTTCTTGCGCCCTATATGCTCAGTTTGTACTCAACCACTTGCAAAAGGATATCCTCAATTTTGCCGAGACCAGCCAGGAAAGAGAAAACAAAGGCTCGTGCATGCCATTTCACTACGCGATGAAGATACGTCTCAACCCATCCATT
>Ga0307374_10000091_pt1 | contig 153053 bp, 124 predicted proteins | sample OX3MG_FD_202532 | JGI IMG/M metagenome (GOLD analysis project Ga0307374, IMG submission 202532) | Soil microbial communities from Risofladan, Vaasa, Finland - OX-3 | ecosystem: Environmental > Terrestrial > Soil > Coastal area > Acid sulfate soil | place: Finland: Risofladan, Vaasa...
TTGTCGCTGTGCCTTCGGCCATCAAAATTTTCAATTGGGCCGCTACTCTCTATAAAGGTTCCATCACTTTTGAGACGCCCATGCTCTACGCCTTTGGCTTCATGGGGCTGTTTACCATCGGCGGACTTACCGGCGTCTTTCTTGGATCGCTCGGCATGGACATCCACCTCACCGAAACCTACTTCGTCGTGGCCCACTTCCACTTCGTCATGGTCGGCGGCATGCTCATGGCCTTCCTCGCCGGCATCCACTTCTGGTGGCCCAAGATAACTGGCCGCATGTATCCTGAAGGGCTCTCCAAGCTTGCCGCCGGTACCACCTTCATCGGATTCATCCTCACCTTCTTCCCGCAGTTCATCGTCGGCTACCTTGGCATGCCGCGCCGCTACGCCGCCTACCCGCCGGAGTATCAGGTGCTCAACGTTCTCTCTACCGCCGGAGCCTCCGTGCTCGGCATCGGCTACCTGCTGCCCATCCTCTATCTCACCTGGTCGCTCAAATACGGCAAGATCGCCGGAAATAATCCCTGGCAGGCCACCGGGCTTGAATGGCAAATTCAATCTCCACCACTGACGGAAAACTTTGTTGAAACGCCGGTCATCGACCACGAAGCCTACGACTACGATTGGCTGGCATACAAGACGAAACACGAGGTGCAGACCGTTGGATAGTCAGGCGATCGCAACCCTTCCCGAGCACGAGCAACAAGCGCACGAACACCCGGACTATGTGCGCCACCACTTCGCCAGCGCCGACCAGCAGCGGGAAACCGCCAACTTCGGCATGTGGCTCTTCCTGCTCACGGAAATCATGTTCTTCAGCGGCTTGTTTGCCGCCTATCTGATCTACCGTAACTGGTACTATCCGGCCTTCGTCGCCGGCAGCCATTACATGATCATATGGGCCGGCACACTCAACACCGCCGTGCTTATCTGCTCCAGCTTCACCATGGCCATGGGTGTCTATTCGGCGGAGATGCGCAACCGGAAGGCCCTCATCCGCTGGCTCAGTCTTACGCTCTTGCTGGGCTTCGTCTTCCTCGGCATCAAGGCCTACGAGTGGCATGCCGAGTGGGTTGAGCATCACGTTCCCGGTCTCAATTTCAGCATCGAAGACTTCACCCACGTAAACCCAGCCTATCCCGCCGACAAGCCGCTCTCGCCCGACATGGCGGAGAAGACCCAAACCTACTTCTCGCTCTACTTCGCCATGACCGGCATGCACGCCCTGCACATGTGCATCGGCTGCGGCATCCTGATCTTTCTGATCTTCCAGGCCTGGGGCGGCCGATACACCAACGGCCATATGAACACCGTCGAGAACTTCGGGCTTTACTGGCACTTTGTCGATATTGTGTGGATATTCTTGTACCCGTTGCTCTACTTAATAAGTCGACACCAATGACCGCGCCATCCAATCAGGTTTTGAGGAAATCCGATGTCTGAACCGACACATCACGTACACAAAGTAGTCCCGCCCAAGGTCTATCTGGCCGTCTTCGCGTCGCTGCTCTTTTTCACCGCGCTCACCCTTGGCGTCTCATACCTTGAGCTGGGCGTCTTCAACGCGGTTGCGGCTCTCGCTATCGCGTGCATCAAAGGCACACTCGTTGTGCTCTTTTTCATGCACATCCGCTACAGTTCCAAACTCACCAAGCTGACAATCAGTGCGGGATTCTTCACTTTCATTGTCCTCATCACCATGACCATGACCGACTACATCAGCCGTGCCTGGGGTATGTGGTAGCCAAATTCTCAAGGGGCGCGGCATACGCTGCGCCAGCCGCACCATTTTTATCCCGCCGGTAGTATTTTCCTGCCAGCACTCCTTCCTGTCGCTGCAATGGGCTTTCTCCCGTTAGCATGAAGTCCTGAGACGGCTTCATGGCTGCGCACTACGCCTTTCTTAACCAGGGACGGGCTGACATTGAAGAAGACCTGGCCACGCGCAACATCGCCGATCGCGCCTGAATTCGTCGCCGTTTCTACACTGCCGTAACCATCCCCACCCCGCGCAAGCCAGCTTTTGACCAAAAGTAATCTGTTGCTGCGCAATCGCCCGTCCCATAATGGGCCCACGATACCGTTTTGAAACGGACGCCAACATTCTCTTCACTTCAATCTCATGTGCAGCGCGCTCCGCATGTTGAATGGAGCTGAGATCGTCGGCTTTCGACGAACACGGTTGGCGTACATGCATACTTATCGACCTAAAGTTATCGTCCGGGTTACCGTCAGTTTCATTGCGGTACTGCTGCTTGCTGCATCTGTCCTTACGGCTGCGGCGCAGAGCTTCCGCCGCCCATCCATCGGCAATGAGCTGATCGCGCGTCAGCGCTCCACCCGCTTCCTTGCCGAACGCGGAATCGCTCTGCCGTCCGGCGCGCGCACCCGCTTTACGCTCAGTCCTGCGCAACTGCTTTCTCGTGCCCGCGGATTCTATCGCAGCCAGGTCGCGGCAAACTCCACCTCCAGTTTGTCCACTGCGACGTGGCAGCCGGTTGGTCCCGCGCAGGTCGTAACTGCGGCCTATGGCGACGTCACAGGACGTGTCACCAGCATCGCCGTAGACCCCTCGGACTCTTCCGGCAACACCGTCTATGTGGGGACTTCGTTCGGCGGTGTCTGGAAGTCCACCAACGCGGCAGGCATCGCTTCCTCTGCCACCTTTGTCCCCATCACAGATTCCGTTTACTCGTCTTTTTCCGGATACAGCAGGGCTCCTTCACTGAGCATCGGCGCCGTAAGCGTGCAGCCCGTCACTGCCGGAACAGCCCCCGTCATCCTCGCCGGCACCGGAGTCGCCAACGACACAACCGCCTCTTATTTTGGGGCCGGCATCCTTCGCTCCACCGACGGCGGAAATACCTGGACGCTCCTTACGCACTCGAATGATTTGAGTAACGGGGGCAACACCAACTTTGGGTTTATGGGCAATGGATTTTCCGGCTTTGCCTGGGGAAACGTCAGCAGTAACCCCGTCGTGGTCGCTGCCGTCTCGCAGTCTGAGTCAGGCGTGGAGACCTATGCCGATGAAGGCCAGAACAGCGTCATGGGCATCTACTATTCCACCGACCTTGGACAGACCTGGTACATGGCCACCATTGCCGATCCCGGCGGCCTGGTGCAGTCTCCGCAGACCATCTTTACTCCTTGTGCTGTCTCCGGCTCCCGTATGCCCTGCGGCAATGCCGTCACATCCATCGTCTGGAACCCCATCCGCAAGGAGTTTTTTGCCGCCCTTCGCTTCCACGGCTACTACCAGTCTTCCGACGGCCAGAACTGGACGCGCATCACAAACCAGCCCGGCGTCAATCTCACCACTTCCATGTGCCCGCCCAATACCGGGTATTCCGGGTCGCAGGCCTGTCCAATCTACAACGGCGCTCTCGCCGTACAGCCTGTTACCGGAGACACCTTTGCCCTGACCACCGACATCAGCAATCTCGATCAAGGCCTTTGGCAGGACTCCTGCAGCCTCGCCTCTGGCTCCTGTGCCTCGTCCACCCTAACCTTCGCCCAGATCTCCGACTCTGCGCTCGATGTGGGCGCACTCATTGATCCTTCGCAGCCCACGCTCATTCCGCAGGCCGATTACGACCTCTACCTTGCCGCCGTCCCAACGGTGCTCAACTCGCAGCCCGACACGCTGCTCTTCGCCGGCACCGCGGACATCTATCGTTGCGACCTCGGCGCTGGATGCACCTGGCGCAATACCACCCATGCCCAGTCTTCCGACTGCAACTCGGCCCACGTTGCTCCTGCGCAGTACGCCATCGATGCGACCTTTGGCGCCGGCGGCCTGCTCTATTTTGGCAACGACGGCGGCCTCTGGCGCTCCACCGATGACGTGGACGAACAGGGACAGGAGTGTTCCTCGACAGACGCCTCTCACTTCCAGGACCTCAATCCCGCCTTCACCGGCTCCATCGCCGAGGTTGAGGATATGGCGCCCGATCCATCCAGCCCGCAGACCATGATGGTCTCGCTCGGCTCACTCGGCACGGCAGTTCCTCTCAGCGGCTCGACGGCATGGCAGCAGGTACTCAACGGAGAAGGGGACTACGCCGCCATCGATCCAGCCAATCCGCAGAACTGGTATGCCACTTCCGAATTCGGCATCGGGATCAATCAATGTACGCAAGGCTCCAGTTGCAGCATCGCAGGCTTTGGTCTTCCGGTGATTGATAGCGCCGATGCCGGCAACGATGGCTATGGCCAGATCATCCCTGCGCCCTGGATCCTCGACCCGCAGAACACCTCCAACCTCATCCTCGGTACCTGCCGTGTCTGGCGCGGTCCCGCTTCCGGCGGCGCCATGACGCAGCTCAGCGGTATGCTCGATGGCGATAACGGCCCCTACTGCGACGGCAACGCCGAAATCCGCTCCCTTGCCGCCACCGGCAAATCAACCGACGCCTCCGGTACACCTGAGGAAATCTACGCGGGCATGGCCGGGCTCTACGACGGAGGCGCAACCGTTGCCGGTCACGTCTTCGAGCAGTCCGTCAGCTCCAGCTCTTCGAGTTCTTCCTGGATCGACCTCTCCAACAATCTCAACAACTTCAATATCTACGGCTACGGCATCTCGAGCATTTATGTCGATCCGCACTCTACAGGTGGCCAGACCATCTACGTAACTCTTCAGGGATTCAATTCGGCCTTGGTGTACCGATCAACGGATGGCGGTTCCATCTGGCAGAACATTTCCAGTGATCTTGTGAACGCTCCGGCCAACAGCATCATCGTCGATCCCAACGACGCTAACGTCGTCTACGTTGCTACAGACGCCGGCGTTTACTACACCCAGGATGTAGGCAGTTGCGCGCAGGTAAGCTCCAATTGCTGGAGTGCCTTTGGCGCATCTCTTCCCAATGTCCCGGTCACGCAGCTGCTCACAGAACAGACCGGCAACGGCCCGGTCCTCTTCGCCGCGACCTTCGGTCGAGGGGTCTGGCAGATTGGCCTGTCCAGCATCACGACCACCACCGCCACAATTACGCCGTCATCCCTCACCTTCGGCAATCAGCCGGTTGGAACCACCAGTGCCTCTCAGCAGTTACTCGTGACCAACACGGGCAGCGTTCCTCTCCAGATCAGCTCGCTTGCCATCACCGGAGATTTCACCGAGTCCGATACCTGCAGCGGGCAATCCATCGCACCCGGGAACACCTGCGTGATTGAGGTGAGCTTCACCCCCACCGCGATCGGCGCCGATACGGGCTTGCTTACCGTTTACGCCAATCTTTCCAATGGCGGCCAGCTCTCGGTCCCGCTCAATGGAACCGGCACGCAGGGTGCGGCTGTCACGCTCACCCCGGTCTCGCTTTGCTTTGCACCTACGCTCATCGGGCAAACCACTTCGCAGTCCTGTCAGTCCACGGGCACGCCCACACAGGGCGGCCAGACCATTCAGCCGGGGCAGTCCATCGTCATCGCCAATACCGGCGGATCCACCGTAACCATCACCTCCGTCACCCTCTCCGGAGACTTCGCCTTTGTCGCCAATACCTGCGGCACGTCCCTTACCGCTGCCAACACCACGGGTGACAGTTGTACCGTGAGCATTACTTTCACGCCAACAACTTCCGGCACCTCGACCGGAGCACTCACCGTGGTGGACAGCGCCGGTACCCAAACCGCGCAACTCGCCGGGACCGGCATGACTCCTGCGACTGACCTGCTCGCGCCCGCCAGCCTCACCTTTGCTTCACAGACCCTCGGGACGCAGAGCGCCTCACAGCAGGTCACGCTCACCAACAATGGCGATGAGTCCGTACAGAGCATCACCGTCCAGAGTTCCACAACCGACTTTGTTGCTGTCAACGACTGCGGAACCACGCTTGCCGGTCACTCCAGTTGCGCAATTCTTGTCAGTTTCCTGCCCGGCATCATTGGAACGGACACCGGCACTCTTACCGTCAGCGACGTTGTCACGGCAGGTTCCACCCACACCCAGCAGGTGGTCCTGACGGGAACAGGAATCGCTCCTGTAGGTGTCGCTTCCGCTTCCCCCTCCTTCGTCAACTTCGGATACTACGCAGTGGGCGGAACCAGCCCCGCGCAGTCCGTTACTCTCACCAACAATGGCTCGACCAGTATCACTAATATTCTGACCTCCATTGCCGGTGATTTTGCCGTGCAGGCCACATCCACTAATCCCTGCGGCACAAGCCTTTCGGCAGGAGCTAGCTGCAACCTTGGTATCGTCTTTTCTCCCACACAGGTGAACCAGCGGACCGGAAGCCTCACCATTACTGGAACTGGCCTCGGCTCGCCTCTGGTGGTTGCGCTTACCGGAAGCGGCGCCGGCTTCACCATTAAGATCACTGGTTCAACCTCCCAGGTCATCACCGGTAGCCAGACAGCCTCACCGTTTCCCGTCGAAATTGACTCTGTCAACGGATCCACCGGTCCGGTCGCCCTCACCTGTTCCGTGGTTCCGGCGACCGCCAGTTGCTCCGTATCGCCAACAACGGTCACGCTTACCGGAAACTCCAGCCAGCAGGCTGCGCTCACTTTCTCCGTCGGTCAAACGGCGCAGGCCGCGCCTTCGTTCTGGAAAACCTCCGGAATGGCCCTCGCCTTGTTGCTTCCCATCGGCTTTCTGGCACGGCGGCGCAGCCGCTGGTCCTTGCTCGCCTTCTGCGCTGTCTTGATCCTGCTTATTCCCGTCGGCTGCGGAGTAAGCTCCAGTTCCGGAAGCCTTCCATCCTCCGGCGGCTCTACTTCATCTGCCGGCCAATACACAATTACTGTCACCGGAAGTATGCCTGGAATTAAACAGTCCACAACCGCGCAGGTAACTGTGCAATAAAGCCGGTATTGTGAGCCTTCCAGGATGCACTTCTGTCACAATGCCGTAAACTCTATTAGGAAGAAAGTTCGCTTACTTTGTTGTCCCACAAGGAGCAGAAATTCTCCCGGATCCGGTCAGCCTGCTGTGGGCCGGTTCGGTCTTTTGATCGCCATGCGCCAGCGACGAATCCTCAGCCTCCGCCTTCTTCTCGTCCTTGTTTCGCCACTCGCGATTGCGCAGACTTCTCCCTTCGGGGACAGCACCTCCGGACAGCAGACCACGCCCGTTGACTGCACTGACCCGTTGTTGGCCAACTCCAGCATGTGCCAGAACCAGGCTGCGCAGCAGTCTCAGCAGGGGACCAGCCAGGAAACTCTCCCGCGAATTACGCCCTCCTCCGTTCCGCAGCCGGGCATGACGCTCCCGCAAACCTTCAACGATGTCAATAATCCGAACCGCAGCCAGCTCAGCCAGTATCAAAACTCTCCGAATCAAAAGCCGCTGCATCAAAAGCCGCTGCCGCCGCAGCCCCTTACGCAATTCCAGAAATTCGTCGCTGGAACCACAGGCGAGGTCCTGCCCATATTTGGCGAAAACCTCTTCCAGAGCGCGCCCTCCACATTCGCGCCGCTTAACGAAACCCCGGTCCCGCCCGGCTATACCATCGGCCCCGGCGATGAGCTGCGCAAGGGAGAAACCATTGCCGGTCTGATCAAAGACGCAGGCGGCGCCTCAACCACTGCCTCCCATGCATATCCAGGACGGAGACGCATTTGTCGTTCCCCCCGTGCCATCCAGCGTCAACGTAGTTGGCGCTGTCTATGACCAGAACACCTTCCTTTATGTTCCCGGTCGCCGCGTCGGAGACTATCTCCGCCTTGCGGGCGGACCCAACCGTGAAGCGGATCGCAAGCACGCGTTCATCATTCGTGCCGATGGCTCGGTCGTCAGCCGCTCCGCTACCAATACTTTCTGGGGCAATACCTTCAACTCCACTCCAATCCATCCGGGAGATACCGTCGTCGTTACTGAAAAAACTTTCGGTCGCTCGAACCTGCGCGGTTTTCTGGAGTGGTCGCAGCTCTTTTCGCAGCTCGCACTTGGCGCAGCCGCGATCAATGTTATCAAATAGCTGAACTGGGTTCGCACGAGAGATTCGCATGAACAACACCATTCTGGTTACCGGCGGCGCAGGCTTCATCGGCTCCAACTTTGTCCTCCAATGGATCGCGAACTCTGACGCGCAGGTCGTCAATCTTGACCTGCTCACCTACGCTGGCAACCGCCGCAATCTCCAATCCATCGAGCATCATCCCCGCCACACGTTCCTTCAGGGGGACATCTGCGATGAGTCCCTCATCGCCTCCCTCCTGCGCGAGCATCAGCCGATGGCCATCGTACATTTCGCCGCAGAAAGCCACGTCGATCGCTCCATTGCTGACCCTTCCGCCTTCATTCAGACCAATGTCTTCGGTACGTTCAACCTGCTCCATCAGGCGCTTGCATACTGGCAGTCCCTTCCTGCGGAAGACAAATCCGCCTTCCGTTTCCTGCACGTCTCCACCGACGAAGTGTATGGGACCCTCAGCCCGGATGATCCTGCTTTTAAGGAAACCACTCCGTACGCGCCCAACAGCCCCTATGCCGCCTCCAAGGCATCGTCAGACATGCTGGTCCGCGCCTGGCATCACACCTATGCACTGCCTGTTCTCACCACGAATTGCTCCAATAACTACGGCCCTTGGCAGTTTCCCGAGAAGCTTATCCCCCTCATGATCCTCAACGCGCTCGAAGGCAAGCCGCTCCCTGTCTACGGCGATGGCCTCAACGTCCGCGACTGGCTCTTCGTCGAGGACCACTGCACCGCCATTCGCCGCGTGCTTCAGGAAGGCCGCATTGGAGAGACCTACAACATCGGTGGGAACAGTGAGCGCCCCAACATCGAAATCGTCACTACTATCTGTGATGTGCTCGACCGGCTTCGTCCCGACCCCTCCATCGGAAGCCGCCGCAAGCTCATCACCTACGTCAAGGACCGTCCGGGGCACGATCGCCGCTATGCTATCGACGCCACCAAGGCTGCCCGCGAACTCAACTGGACGCCCGCCCAGCAGTTTGAGAGCGGTATCCGCAAGACCATCGAGTGGTACCTCACGCACCTCGACTGGGTCAACAACATCCGCACCGGCGCCTACTTAAACTGGATTGAGCAGAACTACGCGGAAAGGCTCGCGCAATGAAGGGAATTATTCTTGCCGGTGGTTCCGGCACCCGTCTTTATCCGGTCACGCACGTCATCTCCAAACAGCTGCTGCCCGTGTATGACAAGCCCATGATCTACTACCCGCTCAGCACGCTCATGCTGGCGGGTATTCGCGACATACTCATCATCTCCACTCCCCAGGACACCTCCCGCTTCGCCGAGCTGCTCGGCGACGGGAGCCGCTGGGGCATCCAGATCAGCTATGCAGTGCAACCCAGTCCTGACGGCCTGGCTCAGGCCTTCCTTATTGGCAAAGACTTTATTGGGAACAACCCCAGTGCGCTTGTGCTCGGGGACAACATTTTCTACGGCCAGACCCTCAGCCAACAGCTCCAGCGCGCCGCCGCCAAAGACAAGGGCGCAACCGTCTTCGCCTATCAAGTCACCGACCCCGAGCGTTACGGCGTCGTAGAATTTGACGAGCACGGCCGCGCCATCAGCCTCGAAGAGAAGCCGCCGCAGCCCAGGTCAAAATTTGCTGTCACCGGCCTCTATTTCTACGACAACAATGTTTCCGCCATCGCCTCCACGCTCAAGCCCTCGCCGCGCGGCGAACTCGAAATCACCGATCTTAACCGCCACTATCTCGAGCAGGGAACCCTCGATGTCGAGCGTATGGGCCGTGGCATGGCATGGCTCGATACCGGCACACACGATTCGCTCTTTGAGGCCGCCATGTTCATCCAGACCGTCGAGCGCCGTCAGGGAGTCAAAATCGCCTGCCCGGAGGAGATCGCCTATCGCCTCGGCTACATCAATGGTTCCGAGCTTGAAGCTCTCGCACACCCGGTTCATAAAAGCGGCTACGGACAATATCTGCTCTCGTTGCTCTCGGAGGTTCCAGCGCCGCAGGAGAACCGCTGACATGAACATTCAGCCCACGGCACTTTCCGGTGTTCTCCACATCATCCCGAAAAAGTTCTCTGACCCGCGCGGCTCTTTCTGGGAAACCTACAATGAGCGCATCCTGTGCGAGGCCGGCCTGCCCGAGGACTGGAAGCAGGACAACACCTCTGTCTCGCTCAAAAACGTCGTCCGCGGCATCCACTACCAAATCACGCAGCCGCAGGGCAAGCTCGTCCGCGTCACCTACGGAGCCGTCTACGACGTCGCCGTCGATCTCCGCCGCAGCTCTCCCACATTCGGCAAACATGTTGGCTTTGAGCTATCCGAGGACAATGGCGCCATGCTCTGGATCCCGCCCGGCTTCGGCCACGCATTCGCCGCCCTCAGCGAGCGCGCCGGCTTCGCCTACAAGGTCACCGACTACTATTCATCCTCCGGCGAGCGCACCATCCTCTGGAACGATCCCGACCTCGCGATTGCCTGGCCCGTCACGGGGAAAGACGCCATCGTCTCCGCCAAAGACCAGCAGGGGAGCCGCTTTCGCGAGGCCGAGGTCTTCGCGTGACCCGCTTCCTCATCCTCGGCGCAAACGGCCAGCTCGGCACCGCTCTGCAAGCCCTCTTCGAGCGGGACATGCAGATCATCGCCCTTGACCGCACCGCCTGCGACCTCAGCGATCCCAACAGCATCCGCGCCGCGGTACGCGCTGCCCGCCCCGACGCCATTCTCAACGCCGCCGCCTACACCGACGTCGATCGCGCCGAGTCTGAGCCCGATCTCGCCATGCGCATCAACGGCGAGGCCCCCGGCATCCTGGCCGAGGAAGCGAAAAGCCGCGGCGCGCTCCTCGTCCACTACTCCACCGACTACGTCTTCGACGGCACAAAGCCTGCTCCGTGGATCGAAGACGATCCCGTTCGTCCTATGAATACCTACGGAGCCACCAAGCTTGCCGGCGAACGCAACATCCAGAGCATCGGCGGACGCTTTCTCATCTTTCGCACCAGTTGGGTCTTCAGCCCTCACGGGCGCAACTTCCTGCTCACCATGCTCCGCCTCGGCCAGGAAAGGGAAGAGCTGAAGATCGTCAACGACCAGAAGGGTGCGCCTACTTCCGCGCTGGCGCTGGCAAAGGCAACACGCGGCATTCTCACCACCGACCCGCCGCACAATTTCCGCGAGGTCTCCGGCGTCTATCACATGACCTGCGCCGGAGAAACCACCTGGTGCGGCTTCGCGCAGGCCATCTTCGCCCGCGCCCAGGCGCAAAAGCCATGGGCCTCAGTCAAAGGCATCCCCTCATCGGAATACCCGACTCCCGCCGCCCGCCCGGCAAACTCAGTTCTTTCCAATCAAAAGCTTAGGGCAACCTTCCATGTCGAACTCCCTGACTGGGAGTCCGCTCTCAAAGCCACGCTCCAAGTCTGAGACGTTTTACTCGACTAACTATCCGCCATAACCATAAAAGGCAACTTGATAAGTCGTTGACCTGCCCCCGATTTCTCAACCACTGATAACTGGAGTTTCCCGGGAGCAGGTCCGTCACCGCCCCCCTGTTTCATACTGGTAATTTCACGAGCTTTTCCGCAAACTGGTTAAGTATTGGACACTTCATTCCCAATCCTCAACGCCGCGCCGCATCCCCATGAGAACTTCCGCGACGCCCGCGAGCTTGAAGCCCGGCTTACCGCCGCGGTCCGCGGAGAGGTCCGCTTCGACTCCGGCTCCCGCGCCCTCTACACCACAGACGCCTCCAATTACCGCCAGATTCCCATCGGCGTGGTCCTCCCTCGCGACCAGGCCGACGTTATCGCCGCAGTCCGCGTCTGCCGCCAGCTCAACGCGCCCATCCTCTCCCGTGGCGGAGGCACCAGCCTCGCCGGCCAGTGCTGCAACGTCGCCGTCGTCCTCGACTTCTCCAAATACATGCGCTCCATCCACGCGCTCGACCCCGACCGCAAGCTGGCCACCGTCGAGCCCGGCATCGTGCTCGATCGCGTCCGCGAGGCTGCCGAGCAGCACCACCTCACCTTCGCACCCGATCCCGCCACGCACTCCCGCTGCACCATTGGCGGCATGATCGGCAACAACTCCTGCGGAACCCACGCCCTCATGGGCGGCAAAACCGTCGACAACATCCGCTCCCTCGACGTCCTGCTCTACGACGGAACCCGCATCACCGTCGGCCCCACAACCGGCGACGACTTCGCCCGCATCGTCGCCGCCGGAGGCCGCCCCGCCCATATCTACTCCGCACTCGCCCGCCTCCGCGACAAGTACGCGCCGCTCATCCGCGAGCGCTTTCCGCAAATCCCCCGCCGCGTCTCCGGATACAACCTCGACTGGCTCCTCCCCGAAAACGGTTTTCACGTCGCTCGCTCCCTGGTCGGCAGTGAAGGCACCTGCGTCACCATCCTCAGCGCCGAGCTCGACCTCAAGCCCAGTCCGCCCCATCGCCGCCTCGTCGTCGCCGCATTCCCTGACGCCTTCATCGCCGCCGACCACGTCCCCGCCATCCTCGAGCACCACCCCATCGGTCTCGAAGGCTTCGACTCGACCCTCACCAGCTACATGAACCGCAAAGGCCTCGCCACCGACGACATCCCTCTGCTCCCCGAGGGCGGCGGCTTTCTCCTCGTCGAGTTCGGTGCCTGGACCCCTGAGGAAGCCGACCAGCAGGCCGCCACATTCGACCGTGCCGCCGCGTCATTTCCCGTTCCGCCCAACGTCCGCCAATTCTCTGACCACGATGCCCGCCGCATCTGGCGCATCCGCGAGTCCGCCCTCGGAGCCACCGTCTTCGTCCCCGGCGAGCCCCACGGCTGGGAGGGATGGGAGGACTCCGCAGTCCCGCCTGAAAAGCTTGGCTCCTACCTCCGCCAGCTCTTCGCGCTCATGCGCGAGTACGGCTACCACAGCCCCATGTACGGACACTTCGGCCAGGGCTGCGTCCACCTCCGCATCAACTTCGACCTTGAGTCGGTCCCCGGCGTCACCGCCTACCGCGAATTCATTGACCGCGCCGCCGACATCGTCATCGCCCACGGCGGCTCCATCTCCGGCGAGCACGGCGACGGACAGGCCCGCTCCTCCTTGCTCCCCAAAATGTTCGGCCCCGAGCTCATCCAGGCCTTCCGCGAGTTCAAGGCCATCTGGGACCCCGACAACCGCATGAACCCCGGCAAGCTCTCCGGCCCCGCCGAGATCTATTCACCCACCGACAATCTCCGCCTCGGCCCCGGCTACCACACCCATCCGCAGCCCACCTTCTTTCAGTTTCCTGACGACAAGGGCTCGCTCGCCGAAGCCACCCTCCGCTGCGTAGGCGTCGGAGCCTGCCGCAAAGCCGACTCTGGAACCATGTGCCCCAGCTACATGGCTACCGGCGAGGAGCGCCACTCCACCCGCGGCCGCGCCCACCTTTTATGGGAGATGCTCCAGGGCAACGTCCTCGATCGCGACTGGACCTCCCAGCCCGTCAAGGAAGCCCTCGACCTCTGCCTCTCCTGCAAGGCCTGCAAGTCCGAGTGCCCCGTCAATGTCGACGTCGCTACCTATAAGGCGGAGTTCCTCGCCCACTACTACCAGCGCCACCGCCACCCCCTGCGCGACTATGCCTTCGCCTTCATGGACCGCTGGGCCTCGCTCGCCTCCGCCGTCCCCGGCGTCACGCCGCGCCTCGCCAATCTCCCGTTGCAGGTTCCCGGCCTCAGCCACGCCGTCAAAGCCATCCTGGGAGTCGCCCCCCAGCGCCGCCTCCCACAGTTCGCCCCGCGCAGCTTCCAAAACCAGTACCGCCCCGTGCCCGCCTCACCCACCGCCCGGCCCGTCCTCCTTTGGCCCGATACCTGGAACAACTACTACCACCCGCAAACCCTCTCCGCCGCCCACTCCGTCCTCGTCTCCGCAGGATTCGCCCCCCGCGTCCCCATCCGGCATCTCTGCTGCGGACGCCCACTCTACGACTTCGGCTTCCTCGACGCCGCCCGCAACTACCTCACCCGCATCCTCGCCGTGCTCGCCCCTGAAATCGACGCCGGCATCCCCATCGTCTTCCTCGAACCCTCCTGTGCCTCCGTCTTCCGCGACGAACTCCGCAACTTCTTTCCCTCTGACCCTCGCGCCGCCGCGCTCCGCAACCAGACCATCCTCCTCAGCGACCTCCTCGCCCAGCACGCACCCCACTACCAACCGCCCTCGCTCGTTGGACAGTCCATCCTCCTCCACGGACACTGCCACCACAAATCCACCTTTAATATGACCTCCGAGCTTGACCTGCTCCGCCGTACCGGTGCCGATGTCAATTTCCTCGACTCCGGCTGCTGCGGCATGGCTGGCCCCTTCGGCTTCGAGCGCGAAAAGTTCGAAGTCTCCCAAACCCTCGCCGAGCGGTCCCTTATGCCCGCCGTCCGCGCCGCCGATTCCCAAACCATCCTCGTCACCGACGGATTCAGCTGCCGCGAGCAAATCGCCCAAAACTCACCCCGCCGCGCCCTCCATTTGGCCGAAGTCCTCACCCGGCACCCCTGATCAGAAGTCCGCTTATTGGGCGTTTCTGAATTGCCCCCACAGCGCATTTTTTTCCTGCTGCCCCCTGCCAAAACTTCAGGTTGGAAATTTTTACATAGCCGAGCATGTCCGTCAGTCAAAGGGCAGCCACGATAAGCCATTTGTTTTGTATGAAGTAATTTTTTCGAAGGCTGATTCCGGCCTTTGGCACACCAACTGCTCTATAGATGGACATACAGGACGCTACACATCCTCCTGAAGTGTGCTCTGCAGAACATAAGGAATCAAAAAACAAGGAAAAAGCTAATGACCAACACAAAGAGCAAATACCAAGCACTTCATATCCCAGCTGCGATCCCGGCTCTTCTTATAGCCGCCGCATTAGCTGTGCCGACTTTTGCGCAGCAGTCTTCAACGTCTCAGGTTCAAACCGGTGCAACCGCTACCGCGAACGAAAGCCCGAGCGCGAACAACACGTATGCCACCGGTCATCCTCTCCCCGTCAAGTCCAATGAGGGCTTCTGGGGACACATGAACCCCTTTGCCCGCAAAAAGTGGGTACATCGCCAGGTCGATCCCGTAAAGGATCGCCTCAACGAGCTCGATCAGCTCCAGGCCAAGAACGCCCGCGACATCAAGGATGTGGACTCCCGCGCTCAGGCCGGTATCCATCAGGCTGAAACCACTGCCGGCCAGGCCAGCGAAACAGCCACGGCAGCGAATAATACTGCCAGCCAGGCCAACCAGCTCGCCGAGCAGGCCAGCACGCAGACCGCCCAGCTCAACACCACCGTCGGCTCGCTTGACCAGTACCACAAGGTCAACGATCTGGAAATTCGCTTCCGTCCCGGCCAGCGCCTGTTGAACGCCCGCGCCAAGGACGCCCTCTCGCAGGTCGCCTCGCAGGTCCAGGGGCAAAAGGGATACATCATTGAGATCACCGGCTATTCGCACAACCGTGGACAGGCCGGCATCCGCAACTCGCAGCACATGGCCGATGCGGTCTACCGTTATCTGGCCGAGCAACAGATCCCCGTCTATCGCATGCACCACGTTGCGATGGGTAACGCTCCTATGAGCGATAACGAGACCGTCCGGCGCGGAAGCGTTGTCCAGGTCACAGTCATGCAAAACAGTTTAGCGGCCTTGAACTCGCCCTCAGCAAATGGCGGTTCGCCGATTGGTGCGACGCAGCAGTCTTCCGCGCAGCCCTCCCCTCAGGGTGCTGCGTCGCAACCACCGGTTCAATAAAACAAGTAGAAAGAACCGGATCAAAGGTCCGCAACCAAGCTCTCAAACAACGAGAGAACCAAGGCAGATTGGCCCCTCACCCGAGGGGCCGCTTTTTTGTGCTGCAGCGCGCACCACGATACGCGCTGCGCGCCGCTTGCCGCCCCAATCTGCAGCCGCTCCCGGTGGTACCGGTGCGCTGCTTAGCCCATGCACGGCCAGTTCCGGATAAATAACGTTAGACTCAGAGGAGCCGCCCACATGACCTCCTCCGCTCAATCGCTTCCCAGTCCCGCCAGCGTCCTCGCTACCACCTTCGGCTTTTCATCCTTCCGCACCAATCAGCTGGAGGTCTGCGAGGCCGCCATCGCCGGTCGCGACCTCCTTCTGGTCATGCCCACCGGCTCCGGAAAGTCCCTCTGCTACCAGCTCCCGGCCCTTGTTCGCGGAGGCACCGCCCTCGTCATCAGCCCCCTCATTGCGCTTATGGAGGACCAGTCCTCCCGCCTCACTGCCCTCGGCCTCCGCGCCGAACGCATCCACTCCGGCCTGGACCGCGACGCCTCGCGCGCCGTCTGCCGCCAGTACCTCGACGGAGACCTCCAGTTCTTCTTCCTCGCGCCCGAACGCCTCCGTGTCCCCGGCTTCGTTGAAATGCTCGCCAAACGCAAACCCTCCCTCATCGCCATCGACGAGGCCCACTGCATCTCGCAGTGGGGACACGACTTCCGCCCCGACTACCGCCTGCTCCGCGAGCACGTCGCCGCCCTACGTCCCGCCCCCGTCGTCGCCCTCACCGCCACCGCCACTCCCGTCGTCCAGAACGACATCGTCGAGCAGCTGGGGCTGGTCCACGCCGCCCGATTCATCCACGGATTCCGCCGCCACAACCTCGCCATCGAGTCCGTCGAGGTCTCCAAACCCCGCCGTGCCCAGTTCACACTGGAGCTGCTCCGCTCCCGTCATCGCCGCCCCGCCATCGTCTACGCGCCCACCCGCAAAGACGCCGAATCCACCGCCGCCGAGCTCGCCGGAACCTTCCCCAGCGCCGCCTATCACGCCGGCCTCGACCCCCAGACTCGCGAGCGCGTCCAGCGCGAGTTTCTCGACGGCCGCCTCGACGTCATCATCGCCACCATCGCTTTCGGAATGGGCATCGACAAGCCCGACGTGCGCACCGTCATCCACACCGCCTTGCCCGCCAGCCTCGAAGGCTATTACCAGGAGATAGGCCGCGCCGGACGCGACGGCCAGCCCAGCCGCGCCATCCTCATGCATTCCTTCGCCGATCGCCGCACTCACGACTTCTTCCACCAGCGCGACTATCCCGACCTCGCCATCCTCGACCGCATCGTCAGCAAACTCGGCGCAAAGCCGCATCACGCAGACGACCTTCGCGACGCCCTCGAAATCGACGCCGGCGTCTTCTCCCGCGCCCTCGACAAGCTCGCCGCCCACGGCGGAGCCGTCATCGACTACGACGGCAACGTCACGCCCGGCACGCGCCAGTGGCGCTCCACCTACGCCATGCAAAGCAGCCACGGCCAGCAGCAGCTGGAAAAGGTCATGCGCTTTGCCCAGGGCGGCCAATGCCGCATGGCCGAGCTCATTGAGCACTTCGGAGACACCGACGACGCCGCCCGCCGCTGCAACCTCTGCGACTTCTGCGCCCCCCAGGACGCCATTGCCCAGGTCTTTCGCCCCCTTACCGGCGACGAGAAGCAAACCGTGCTCGCCGTCGCCCGCGCCCTCCGCCCGCTCCAGGGCATGTCCACCGGCAAGCTCCACAAGCAGCTCTTCCCCCGCGATCAAATCCTGCGCGACGAATTTGAAGCCCTCCTCGCAGCCATGGTCCAGGGTGGCCTCGCCACCTTTGAAGACGCGGAGTTCGAGACTGAAGGCCGCAGCATCTCCTACCGCAAGGTCAGTCTCACCGAAGAAGGGGAAGAGCTTTACAGCGCCGCCAGCCTGCGCCTCTTCATCCCCGACGCAGCCGAGCCGCAAGCCCCGCCAAAGCGCGCCTCTCTGAGCAAAAAGCCGAGAACCACAAACCCGCCCGATTCGCCCCAGCCCGAGCTGACCCCCGCCGAGCTGGATCTCGAAAAGAAGCTCAAGGACTGGCGTCGCGAAGAGGCCCGAAAGAACAATTTCCCCGCCTTCCGCATCTTCGGTGACAAGACCCTGCGAGCCATCGTCCTCGACCGCCCCCGAACCATGGAAGACCTGCTCCAGGTCAACGGCATCGGCCCCGAGAAGGCCGCTAAGTTCGGAGAAAGCATCTGCGCCATCTGCTCCGCAGAGAAGTGAAAGTCCCGCCCAATCCGTCGTGACTGCCATCACGACCTGCCCGCCGTGTAGACTGCACAATTAAGGAAGTCTCGCAGCTTACTTCCGTGCCGCATGCTCTCGGAGGGCATCTCGGATGGCCGTTGCCTTGTATCCAGAAGTCGAGCGCCCTCAGGAGCTTACGCAGGATCAGGTGATCGCCGCTCTGGGCTCCGATCCCTACCTGGGTCTTGCCTCTGCCGAGGCCCGCAACCGCCTCGACCGCTACGGGCCTAACGCGCTCCCATCTGCTCCTGTTCGCTCTGCCTGGCTCCGCTTCCTGCTCCAGTTCCGCGACTGGCAGGTCTACCTGCTTCTGGCCGCGATTCTGGTTTCATTCCTGGTCTGGATCATGGAAGGCGCCGCCGGCCTGCCCTATGAAGCGCTCGCTATCCTGGCCATCGTCCTTCTCAACGCCCTCTTTGGCTTCCTGCAGGAGGAGCGCGCCGACCGCGCCCTCGCCGTCCTCCGCTCCATGACCCCCGCGCTCGCCTCCGTCATCCGCGACGGCCAGGAGCAGCGCATCGAGGCGCAAACCCTGGTCCCCGGAGACCTCCTCGTCGTCCGCGAGGGCGACCGCATCGCCGCCGACGCCCGCCTACTCGAGGTCGCCGCCCTCCATACCCTGGAGTCTGCCCTCACCGGCGAAAGCCTGCCCGTCGCCAAGTCCACTCAGCCTGTACCCCCGGAGACTCTGCCCGCCGACCGCCACAACATGCTCTTCTCCGGCACCACCGCCGTCTACGGACACGCCACCGCGGTAGTCACCGCCACCGGCCGCCACACCGAGTTCGGCCGCATCGCCGCCCTGCTCCATGAAACCGAGGACCGCGAAACCCCGCTCAAACGGGAACTCAACCGCCTTGGCAAGCGCCTCGCCGTCACCGTCCTCATCCTCGCCTTCGTGGTCGTCGCCACCCTGCTCTTGCTTGAGGGAGCGCACGACGGCCAGCGCGTCCTGCATGCACTCCTGTTCGGTATCGCCCTCGCCGTCGCCGCCACGCCCGAGGGCCTCGCTGCCGTCGTCACCGTTGTTCTGGCATTGGGTGTGCGCCGCATGGCTCGCCGCGGCGCCATCGTCCGCCACCTCTCTGCGGTGGAAGCCCTCGGTGAGGCCACCGTAATCGCCGCCGACAAAACCGGCACCATGACCCTCAACCAGATGACCGTCCGTTCGCTCGTCACCGCCTCTGGACTCTCCACCATCCCCATCAGTGACGCCCTTTCGTCGGCCCACCACGCCGAGCTCATCACCGCGCTCAAGGCCGCGGCCCTCGTCAATAACGCCTCTCTCCAGCACATCAACGGAGTCCCCAAACCTCAGGGCGATCCCACTGAGGCCGCGCTTCTCGTGGCCGCCCACCTCGCCGGAATCAATCTCATCGAACTCGGCCGTCTCTGTCCCCGCACCGGCGAAATTCCTTTCTCTTCTGAACGAAAGCGCATGAGCACCCTCCACCGGTGCCACGCCATCCCCGGCTTCGGCCCACTCGTCCTGCTCACCAAAGGCGCAGCCGACCTGCTCCTGCCGCTCTGCACGCAGGAGTTCACCGCGCAGGGAACCCGCGCTCTTACAGGTGCTCGCCGGGCCGAGCTTCTCCGCACTCAGGAGCAGCTGGCCGCACAGGCCCTGCGCACGCTCGCCATCGCCATCAAGCCCATGCCGCCCGGCACAACCATTCCTGAGGGGGGCGAGCAATCCCTCGAACAAGACCTCACCTTTCTTGGCCTCATCGGCATGCTCGATCCCCCTCGTCCCGAAGTCGCCCAGGCCGTCGCCAAAGCCCGTGCCGCTGGTGTCCGCTCCATCATGATCACCGGCGACCACGCCGTTACCGCGCTGGCCATTGCCCGCGAGCTTGGCATAGCTGCGAATGACGAAGTCATCACCGGCCAGCAACTCGCGCAACTCAGTGACGACGCGCTTGCCTCTGCCGTACGCCGCGTCTCAGTCTTCGCTCGCGTCAATCCCGAACACAAGCTGCGCCTCGTCCGCGCCTTGCAGAGCAACGGAGAGATCGTGGCCATGACCGGCGACGGTGTCAATGATGCGCCCGCTCTTAAGGCCGCCAACATCGGTGTCGCCATGGGTATTACCGGTACGGATGTCGCAAAGGAAGCGGCGGACCTCGTCCTCACCGACGACAACTTCGCCACCATCGTCGCCGCCATCGAGGAAGGCCGCGGCCTGTTCGACAACATCCGCAAGTTCCTCCGCTACCTGCTTGCAACTAACTTCGGCGAAATCCTCACTCTATTTCTTGCCGTGGTCATCGCGGCGCATCTGGGCGGTGTAGGGGCCGAACTCGTTCTTCCTCTGCTTGCTGTGCAGATTCTCTGGATCAACCTTGTCACCGATGGAGCGCCCGCGCTCGCACTCGGTCTCGACCCTCCCGACCCCGACGTGATGCGCAACGCGCCCTTCGTCGCCGGAGTCAACATCGTCGATCGCTCCATGGTTGCAGACATCGGCATTGTGGCCTCAATCATGGCTGCGGGAACTCTGTGGGTCTTCTTCAGCGGAGCCGGCGGTGGCAGCCTCGACATGCGCCGGTCCCTCGCCTTCACCACACTGATCCTCTTCCAGCTTTTCAATGCTTTCCAGGCGCGCTCCAGTACGCACAGCGTCTTTGCCGGACTCTTCCTCAACTGGTGGCTTTGGGGCACCATCGTTGTCATGGTAGTTTTGCAACTTCTGGTCCTCGACCTGCCTGTTTTCCAGCGGGCTTTCAGTACGGTGCCGCTTTCGTCCGGGCAATGGATGCGCTGCACGCTGATTGCAAGTACTGTTGTTTGGGGTATGGAGGTCGTAAAGTGGGTGCGTAGGAATTACCGGAGGCGAACAATATGACCACTGAGTCCTCAGCAGCGGCCGGAAACCAGATCACGTGGAAGATCGCCACGCTCTTCCTGCTTACGCTTGCGGTTATTATCGAGTGCCTGCGGATGCTGGGCCCTTTCATGCCCGCCATTGTGGGTGCTTTGGTGCTGGCTATAATCACGCGGCGTCCGCACCTCTGGCTGCGCAGTAAAACCGGCAACCGTACCGTCGCCGCCTCCCTTGCCCTGCTGACCGTAACGCTCAGCATCATCGTCCCGGGGTTCCTGCTGCTGGAGAACATTGGCCAGCATCTTCTTAACGCGGTCCGCCTGCTTCAGAACGGCACCGCCGAACGCAGCGTCAGCCAGTTTCTCGCTGGTCATCAGCAGATTGCCTCAGTTCTGCAAAGCACTTCGCAATATGTCACCTTCGGTCAGGCGACCGAACGAGCCGCCCGCTTCATCAGTGCGCATCTGGTCGGCGTGCTCAGTAACTCGGTCGCGGCCCTCACGCAAATCATCATCATGCTCTTCCTGCTCTTCTTCCTTTACCGGGATGATGAGGCCGCCATGCGCTTCCTTTATCGGATGCTTCCCCTGCATGACTCCGAAGCCAGGAACATGATGGCCCGCATTGCCGACACCATCCGCGCCACGGTCCTTGGACGGTTCATTATCGCCGCTGTGCAGGGAATCGTTGCTGGCGCGACCTTTGCGGCTCTGGGTATCGACGGAGCCACAATTCTCGGCATTCTAACCGCGCTCGTCGCCATCGTGCCGTCCTTTGGCGCCTACATCGTCTGGCTTCCGGTCGCGGCCTATCTCGCACTCACCGGCAACTGGGGCAAGATGGCCATCCTGCTCGCCGTGGGAGCATTAATCATCAGCACGCTCGACAACCTGCTCTACCCCGCACTGGTTGGGGTACGACTCCATCAACACACCGCCAGTGTCTTCTTGTCCTTGATCGGAGGCGTTTGGCTGTTTGGAGTCCCAGGTCTTGTACTCGGGCCGGTTCTCTTCTGCGTGACGGAGTCCCTGCTCGACATCTGGAAGCAGCGACTGAAGGGCCCGGAGCCGGTCGCAATTACTTAGATCCGAGAATTCTCGCCTTCTGCCACTTCCCGCGCCATGCCAGCGGCTGTTTCTTCCGCGGGGTTCCTCACGACTTTGCCGCCGCTTCAGCTTCACGCTCTGCAAAGAAAGTTAAAATGGGGCTTCCGGACCAACCGGATTGAGGACACTGCGCTGTGACCCTACTCCACGAAGATCGTCTATTCCCGGCCGACCCCGCAACCCGCGCCATTGCCAGCCGACTCTACGCATCGGTCAAAGGCCTACCCCTCATCAGCCCTCACGGACACACCCAGGCCGCATGGTTCGCGCACAATCAGCCCTTCCCCGATCCCGCCAAGCTCTTCGTGCAGCCTGACCATTACGTCTATCGCATGCTCTACAGCCAGGGCGTCTCCATGGACGACCTCGAAATCGGTGTCCCCGAGCTGAAAAATCCCCGCAAGGTCTGGCGTCTTTTCGCCGAGCACTATTACCTCTTCCGCGGAACCCCCACCCGCATGTGGCTCGACTACGCCTTTCAAGAGCTCTTCGGCCTCACCGATCGTCTCTCCGCCAAAAGCGCCGACCATTACTACGACACAATTTCTGAAAAGCTCCGCACTCCCGAATTCCTCCCCCGCGCCCTCTACGACCGCTTCCACCTTGAAGTCCTCGCCACCACCGACTCGCCCCTCGACTCGCTCGACGACCACCGCATCATCCGCGACTCCGGCTGGAAGGCCCGCATCCTGCCCACCTTCCGCCCCGACTCCGTCGTGGACCCCGACTTCGCCGGCTTCAGCGACAACATCGCCAAACTCGGCTCGCTCACCGGCGAGAACACCGCCACCTGGTCCGGCTACCTGCGCGCCTTAGAAAAAACCCGCGCCCGCTTCAAAGAGCTCGGCTGCACCGCCACCGACCACGGCCACCCCACTGCGCGCACCGCTGATCTGTCGCCCGAAGAAGCTGCAGCCCTCTATGCCTCAGTTCTCAAAGGTGGCGCAACATCCGATCAGCACGAGCTTTTCCGTGCGCAAATGCTCACTGAGATGGCGCGCATGAGCGTCGCCGACGGCCTCGTCATGCAGATCCATCCCGGCAGCTTCCGCAATCACAATCAGCGGGTCTTTGAGCGCTACGGGCGCGACACCGGCGCGGACATCCCCACGCCCACTGATTACGTCTATGCCCTCCGTCCGCTGCTTGACCGCTTCGGCAACGAGCCGAAGCTGACCATCATCCTCTTTACGCTCGATGAGTCTGCATACAGCCGCGAACTCGCCCCTCTCGCCGGACATTATCCCTGCCTTCGCCTCGGCCCTCCCTGGTGGTTCTACGACAGTCCCGAAGGCATGCAGCGCTTCCGTGAGACGACAACCGAAACGGCTGGCTTCTACAATACCGTTGGTTTCAACGACGACACACGGGCCTTCCTCTCCATCCCGGCGCGGCACGACGTAGCCCGCCGCATGGACTGTGGCTGGCTTGCACGACTCGTTGCCGAGCACCGCCTCGACGAAGACGAAGCCTTCGAGGTCGCACACGACCTCGCATACAACTTGGTCCGAAAGGCATACAAACTCTAAGCGCTCTCGAAACCCAGATCAGGACAACCATGAATCCAATCACAACCGGACCGGAGCAGGACGAGAGCGACTCCAGCGGCTCGCGTCTCGGGCGTGTCCGCTGGACCATCTGCGCCATGTTGTTCGCGGCCACTTCCATCAACTACATGGATCGTCAGGTCATCGCCATCCTCAAGCCGACCCTCCATCACGCCATTGGCATGACCGAGGTCGACTACGGATACATCGTCTTCGCCTTCCAGCTCGCCTACGCCATCGGCGTGCTCGGTGCTGGATGGTTGATCGACAAGCTCGGCACCCGCATCGGCTACTGCCTGTTCATGGGTATCTGGAGCCTCTCCGCCATGGGCCACGCGCTGGCCAGCTCTGCCCTGGAGTTCGGCATTGCGCGCTTCTCCCTCGGCATCGGTGAATCGGGCAATTTCCCTGCTGCCATCAAGACCGTGGCCGAGTGGTTCCCGCAGCGCGAGCGCTCCCTGGCCACTGGCATCTTCAACTCCGGCGCCAATGTCGGCGCCATTCTGGCCCCGGCCATCGTGCCCTGGGTCGCCCTGCATTACAGTTGGCGGGCCGCCTTCCTCATCACCGGAACCTTCAGCATGCTCTGGATCTTCTGGTGGTACCGCAACTACCGCAAACCCGCCGACCACCCAACTTTGACCGGCACCGAACTACGCTACATCTATGAGGAATCAGCGCTGCAGATGGGCCCGGGCATGCGCTGGCTGCGCCTATTCGCCTACCGGCAAACCTGGGCTTTCGCCATCGGCAAATTCCTCACCGACCCCATCTGGTGGTTCTTCCTCTTCTGGCTTCCCTCGTACTTCAGCAGCCGTTTCCACCTCAGCCTCGCCGGACTCGGACTTCCGCTCATCATTGTCTACACCACGTCTTCGTTGGGCAGTATCTTTGGCGGGTGGCTCCCGGTGCCCTTTCTCAAATTCGGCATGACGCCCCAGCGCGCGCGCATTGCCGCCATGTTCGTCTGCGCCTGTGCCGTGGTTCCCATCTTCACCGCGGGCAGTCTGCGCTCGGAGTGGACGGCCATTGGCCTGATCAGCCTCGCAACCGCCGCGCACCAGGGATGGTCCGCCAATCTCTTCACCACTGTTTCAGACATGTTCCCCAAGAGCACCGTGGGTGCTGTGGTCGGCATCGGCACCAGTGCAGGCTCTATCGGAGGCATGCTCATCGCCGTCGCGGCCGGCTGGATTCTCCATCTCACGCATAGCTACGTCAGCCTGTTCGCTGTTGCCTCCTGCGCCTATCTCGTCGCATTGGCCTTTATCGTTCTGCTTGCTCCCCAACTCCGCAAAGTCGAGGTCTCCGCATGAAGTCTCTCAGTAAATTCTCTCTTGGGGTCGGTGATCGCTTCTCCCATCAGGCCCGCCCCCAGCTGCAGGCCTGTGTCCTAGCCGCGCAGCAGGGCATTGACGTTATTCCGGTCTGGAACAAGTCCAACCGCGAGCACACCATCATCGGTTCTGAGCCATCATCGGCCCGCGACGCAGCCGATGCAGCCGTCAAGGCGCTTCACTGGGACAAGCCCTACTTTTGCGACGCCGACCACATCAACCTCACCACCGTTGATCGCTACCTCGACTCCTGCGACTTCTACACCATCGACGTCGCCGACTACATCGGCAAGCCTGCGGAGCCTGCCTCAACCCAGTCCTTCATCGCCACGCACCCGGAGCTGATTGGCACAACCAGCCTCGACGGATCGGGCGAGGCCATCACCATCACCTCGGACCAACTCTCCTCCACCGCCGCCAAGTTCCTCTTTGCCGTGCAGGAGGCGGGCAAGGTCTACCGCAAAATCGAATCCGCAAAAGGGAAGGGAAACTTCGTCACCGAAATCTCCATGGACGAGACCGACTCCGCGCAAACGCCCGACGAACTTCTCATCATCCTTGCCGCCGTCGCCGACGAGGGCATCCCCATTCAGACCATCGCTCCCAAATTCAGTGGCCGCTTCAACAAGGGTGTCGATTACGTGGGAGACGTCGCGCAGTTTACCCGCGAAATGGCCTTCGATATGGCTGCCATCCAGCATGCCGTCGCACACTACGGACTCCCCGCCGACCTCAGGCTTAGCGTCCACTCCGGCAGCGACAAATTCTCCATCTATCCGGCCATTTATCAGTGCATGCAGCAGTACAACACTGGTGTGCATCTCAAAACAGCCGGCACTACGTGGCTCGAAGAGCTGATCGGTCTTGCCGAAGCCGGTGGTCCGGCCCTCGCGCTCGCAAAAGAGATCTACGCCCAGGCATACGACCATCGCGACGAGCTTTGCGCGCCCTACTCCACCGTGATTGATATCGAGCCGGATAAGCTTCCCGCGCCCGCTGCCGTTGCTGCCTGGACGTCCGAGCAGTTCACCTCCGCCTTGCGTCATGATCAGTCCAACCCCGCCTACAATCCCAGCTTCCGACAGCTTCTCCATGTCGGCTTCAAAATCGCCGCTAAAATGGGCCGTCGTTATATCGACCTGCTCGAAGCCAACGAAGCCGTCATCGCTAAAAACGTAACCGAAAACCTTTACACTCGACACATCGCTCCCGTCTTTTTCGGACGCTAGCGACACTCATACAAGGAAGGCTCATGCCGTACGCGCCGCTCAGTCTTGAAGGAAAAACTGCTGTCATCATCGGAGGCACATCCGGCATTGGACGCGCGCTCAGCCTCGGCCTCGCCGACGCAGGCGCAGACGTCGTCGCGACCGCCCGCCGTCAGGAGCACGTTGACTCCACCGCCGCGGAAATCGAGCAGCGTGGCCGCCGCACGCTCCGCATCTGCTCCGACCTCGCCAGCCGCGAATCCATCGAAAGTCTCCTCGCCGCGTCGCTCCAGGCCTTCGATAAGGTAGACATCCTCATCAACTGTGCCGGACGCATCAAGCGCGCCCCCACCCTCACCTTTCCTGAAGAGGAGTGGCAGGCCATCCTCGATACCAACCTCACCGGGACCCTTCGCGCCTGCCAGGTCTTCGGCAAGCCCATGCTCGAGCGCGGCTACGGACACATCGTTAACATCGCCTCGCTCAACAGCTTCGTTGCGCTCAGCGAAGTTGCGGCCTACGCCGCCAGCAAGGCCGCCGTCGTCTCGCTCACCCGCTCACTGGCCGTCGAGTGGTCTAAGAAAGGCGTCATCGTCAACGCCATCGCCCCCGGAGTCTTCCGTACCGCCCTCAACGCCGACCTGCTCGACAACACGCCGCGCGGGCAGGAACTGCGCATGCGCACGCCCATGGGCCGCTTCGGCAAGACCGAGGAAGTCGTCGGCGCAGCCATCTTCCTCTCCTCCGACGCCGCTTCTTTCATCACTGGCCAAACCCTCGTCGTCGACGGAGGCTTCCTCGCCAGCGGTGTCAATCAGTAGTCCACGCGCAAACTTTAGCCTCACGGAGAAATAGAAATGCCCTGGTTCACCATCGAAGCTGACTCAATTCCCGCAAGCGATATCAAAGCCGCTGCCGTGCGCCTTATCGATGAAGCTCAAAAGCGCATCTCGCCCAGCCTCAAGCGAGTCCTTCTGCTGCCCCCCGATCTCACCCGCGCCCACTCCGGCTCCGGCAAAGTCACCGAGTGGCTCTATCAGGAGATCATCCGTCGCGAGCCCAACGCGCACGTCCGCGTCATCCCTACGCTCGGCCAGCACATCCCCCACACTGAGGCGGAAAACAAATGGATGTTCGGCTCCATCCCCAACGACATTATTCTCCCGCACGACTGGCGCAACGGCGTCTCGCACGTCGGCGAAATCCCTGGTTCCATGGTCAAGGAAACCACCGGCGGAGCCGCTGACTGGCCCATTCCTGTCGATATGAACTCCACACTCATGGACGAGCACTGGGACCTCATCATCAACATCGGTCACGTCGTCCCGCACGAAGTCCTCGGCTTTGCCAACCACAATAAAAACTACTTCATCGGTCTCGGCGGTAAGGACACTATCTGCGCCTCGCACATTGCCGCCGCCGTCTACGGAGTCGAAAACAACCTCGGCTGCCTCATCACGCCTCTGCGCGCCTGCTACAACTGGGCCGAGAAAGAAATGCTGCGCCATCTCCCCGACGTCTACTTCCAGATAGTCATGCAGCGCGACCCCGCCAACCGCCTCGTCACCAGCGGGCTCTTCATCGGCGACGACCTCGACACCTACCTGCAGGCCGCAAAGCGCTCCCGTAAGCAGAACATCACCATCTTCGATAAACCCATCAGGAAAGTAGTCGCCGTCATGCAGGCCGACGAGTTCCGCGCCACCTGGGTCGCCAACAAGGCCGTCTACCGCACCCGCATGGCCATCGCCGACGGCGGCGAGCTCCTCGTCATCGCCCCCGGCGTCGAGCGCTTCGGTGAGCAGCCCGAGGTCGAAGCCCTCATCCGCAAGTACGGATACAAGGGCAACGAGCGCACTCTCCGCCTCTACAAAACCGAGGCCGACATGCAGGCCATCCCGCACGGCGTCGCCCACCTCATCCACGGCTCCAGCGAAGGCCGCTTCACCATCACCTACGCCCCCGGCCGTCTTACCCGCGCAGAAATCGAGTCCGTCGGATACCAGTACGCCGACCTCGCCGAAGTCCAGCGCCGCTACGACCCCGCAAAAATGCAGGAAGGCTGGAACACCATGCCCGACGGCGAAGAGGTCTTCTACATCAGCACCCCCAGCGCCGGACTCTGGGCCACCGACGCAAAGCTCAACGACCCCGCCCGCCGCGACTTGGCAAAGCAGTAGGTTGTATCAAGTTGTCTCTGGGAATTGTGGAGGCGCGGGTCGGAGCCGAACCGAAGCCTTTTAATGGCGGTCCATGCCTCGCCGAGCCGATTAACAAGGACGTGGGCATTGTGAAGTGTAGCCTTGGTGGCGATGCGAAAGATGGGGTGAGATTCAACAGCAGTCTAAAATGAAGCGCGAGGTCAGCCAATGGACGAGAAAGCACCGGAATCGCCGCAAGAGCAACCGCCGCCATTCGCCGAACAGCTTGCCGAACAGCTTAAAGACGTTGAATTGACTCCCGAACTGGTTGCCAAGCTGGAGGTCGTTTTTGACTCGATAATTACACCGCTCGCGAGCCTACGTCAGACAGTAGAAAAGATGCACTCGGGGTCTATTGCATACATGGACCGCATTGTGTTGCTGGCTGGTGGCACGCTCACGCTGACATTCACAGCATTAGCGACTATCAGTGGCCACCTCGCCGATGCAGGAAAAAGTGCGGCCCACCCCCGATATATTGTCGCCGAGTGCTGGTTGCTGTGATAGCTTTGGGCCTCGCCTATATCCGAATGGTGATCTCGCTGAGAGAGCAGAACGAGCAGTTGAGTGTCCTCGCTGAAATGGCTATACGCTCGAAATTCAAAATCCTTACCGCGAACCCAAAAGCGGATATCTCGAAACTTCCAGACTCGTCTCAAGGTTTGATTAGTGATAGGTTGATGGCTCTAACGACTTCCAGTAAACTCTGCTCGGTTGCCGTTCACGGCTGTCTCATCGCAGCGTTTATCTTTCTCGCGCTCTTCATTCAAGACAACATCGGCGTCATTCTGACCGTAGCCCGTCATACGTCGCACTGACAAGCTAAAGAGTTCTCTTATGTCTATGGAGGCGCGGGTCGGGATCGAACCGACGCATAAAGGTTTTGCAGACCTCTCCCTTACCACTTGGGTACCGCGCCTTGAACCGCTTATCTTAATTCAGGCTGGGATGGAAAAACCAGTCAATCGCAACGGCAGTCTGGAGAATTCCTGTTGCGGACTGGAGCGGGAGACGGGACTTGAACCCGCGACCCTCGCCTTGGCAAGGCGATGCTCTACCACTGAGCTACTCCCGCTTGAGTACTTCCTGAGTATATCGGTTGCCTGAGCGCAAGGTCAACGCAGCCACAGCCTTACCAGCGGTGCGATCCAACCGTCCCTTTTCCCGCTTCAATTCCGGTAATCGCGCCGTCCCGCATGTGCAGAATCCGGTCCCCGATGGCGGCTGCTTCGGGGTTGTGGGTAATCATCAGCACCGTCTGTTTGAACTCCCGGTTTGACCGCCGCAGCATCTCCAGCACCGCATCTGAATTGTGTGTGTCCAGGTTCCCGGTCGGTTCATCTGCCAGCACAATCGAGGGCCGTGTGATGAGCGCCCGCGCAATCGCCACACGTTGCTGCTCGCCACCGGAGAGCTCCGACGGCCTGTGATCCAGCCGTCCGGTGATGCCCAGCAGGTCCGTAAGGTGGGCAAGGTAGTTCTTGTCGATCGGCCCGTCCTGCCCTGAGATGTCATGCGCAATTTCAATATTGGTCCGTGCGGATAATGTCGGCAGCAGGTTGAACTTCTGGAAGATGAAGCCGATCTTCGACTTGCGCATCTTCGTCCGTTCCGCATCATTCAGCGCTGCAAAGTCCACACCGTCGATCACAATCTTGCCGGATGTGGCCCGCGTCAGCCCCCCAAGCAGGTAGAACAGCGTCGATTTCCCGCTGCCCGAAGGGCCGACAATGCTTACAAACTCGCCCTCCTCGATGGAAAAGGAAACGTCAACCAGAGCCGGAACTTCGATTTTTCCGCTGCGATAAATTTTGCCAAGATGCTCGGCTTGGATAATGGGCTGCACTCGCCTATTGTACCTGTCAGGCGGCCTTTAGGATGCGACCGCCGGCTGCCTGCGGTCCTCGTACGCGGCTTCGTAAGCCCCGGTAAATGCAGGCCGTTGCGCCGCCTTTTTCGGGCCACGCTTCCGCGCAATCATCACCCGGATCCGCTCCAGCATCTCCACCGGGGTGCAGGCTCCCTTGGGCAAAAAGGCATCGGCGTGGCACGCACGGTCAAAAGCCTTCACTGTACCGCTCAGCAGCATCATGGGAACCTCAGGCGCGATCTCCTTCATCCGCTGCACCATCTCGTTCCCGTCCATCTGCGGCATTATCAGGTCCCCCAGCACCAGATCCACTCCGCCTTTGCGAAAGGTCTCCAGCGCCTCATGCGCAGAATCTGCAGTCACTACGCGATAACCACGGGTCTCAAGTAGAAATTTACGAACTGACAATGCTTGTTCATTATCGTCCACACAAAGGATCGTCTTCTTTGGCCTCATAATTTCCTTACTGCTTCGTATACGCACGAAGCCGCTTCAGCGCGGACACACTAATCATCTGTGCCCGCTCTTTGGTTACTGTTGTCCGCATCCTGGCCCAGCGCGGTCCGATAAAGGAAATACGGCTCCTGACGCGCGTGCGCGACGATTGGCTGAAACACCGTCGGCGCCATTGCGCGGGGCCGCGATCCGGTTCGAACCAGGATGCGGAGAGCAGGGAAGTTCCGCTGCGGTTGCCTGCGCTACAGCATCTGCCTCCGTGCGCCCGGTGTTGGTTTCAGGCGACAAAGAGGGCAGCCAGCGCGCTCACAGCCGAGCCTTCCTGCTCTAACTCAAATTGTTTGTCTATCGGCGAAAGTTACATTCAATCAACTTGAACGTTGCCAAGACTACGAACAGCAAGGCGGCCTGTAAACAGGGAATATCAGGCGAAGAAGTCAACAAATTTCTGCTCGCGCTTCCACCGCATCCTGCGCACTCCTTATCAACACTGGCGATTTCACTCCATGCGACTGTTGAAAGCATGTGCATCACGCAAGGAAAATGCGTCCTTTTGCAACAGGAACTGTGCTTCCCCCAACGCAAACTTTGCCTACCCTTCCGTCGACCAGATCCGCAGAAAGGTAGAGATCGCTAGGTCGTCCCATTGCAATGCCCTGGCGAAGGTGCACTCTCCGTCCTGGCGCGCAGAGCCCGTGCTTCACCAGATACGAAATGGCGCATCCAGCCGCTGAACCCGTCGCCGGGTCCTCGCCGTTGTAGAACTGCATCCGCGCTTGCCATCCATCGCCATCCTGTGCCAGCGCATAGAAGAACTGCGCATCCGATGTCCTCGCATATCGCTCGCTCGCGGCCACATCCAGTTGCATCCGTTCCAGTGCCTCCAGGGACCGCAGCACCACAACGCAGAAGGCAACACCCGTCGACACCGTCTGCGGAGCCGCCTCCGCAATATCCTCCGCACGCAGATTCAGTACCGCAGCAATCGCCTCAACCCTGTGTGTCGCTCCGAACACGGGATCGAGTTGCGTCATTTCGGCAAAGGTTGCGCCATTGTCCGACCTGCCAATGTCAAAGGTCACGGGAATCTGCCCCGCGTTCAGGTCCAGCACCAGTTGCTGTGCATCGGCGTACTCCGGCACATACTTGCGAATCATCGTGGCTGTCCCCAGCGTCGGATGCCCGGCGAAGGGCAGCTCCTCGAGTGTCGTAAAGATCCGCACCCGCACGCCCCGTTCGCGCTCGGTCGCCGCATCCCGGCGCAGCACAAATGTCGTTTCAGACAAATTCATCTCCCGCGCAATCGCCTGCATCTCATCGTCCGCCAGGCCCGCCGCGTCGGCGAAAACCGCTAGCTGATTCCCAGCAAGCGGCGTTGCCGTGAACACGTCACACCACAGGTACTCAAATTCGCGCACAGTCCAATTTCCTCCAAAAAATCAGTCTAACTTTTTCTTCCTGGCGGCAATGCCGGCATGTATCGTAATTGCATGCCCTTCGTGCTCTTTTCATGGATTCGTCGCTCTGCAGTTCTTCTCCTCGGTGGCTTGTTGCTTCTCGCCCCGTCCGGCTATGTTCGCGCTCAGGATGCTGCCAAACCCGCGGCCCAGGCTAAAACGTCCTCGGAGAATGCCGCGGGAAAAATGCATCTGCCGCCGCTCCCTTCGGATGCACACGTCGAGCAGACCATCACCCTGAACGGAAAGACGCTTCACTACACGGTTACTGTCGGCACCTTGCCTGTCCATAACAACGACGGCAAAAAGGTAGGCCAGGTCGTCTACACCGCCTATACGGTAAAGGCGCCGAACCGCCCCGTCACCTTTGCCCTCAACGGAGGCCCGGGCGCTTCCTCCGTCTACCTCAACTTCGGAGCCATCGGTCCCAAGCATCTCAAGGGAATTGGCAACCAGGGCGACAGTCCCTCCGATCCTCCTACGCTTGTCGATAATCCTGGTACCTGGCTGAACTTCACGGATCTGGTTTTCATCGATCCCATCGGCACCGGCTTCAGCCGCGCTCTTGTTCCAGAGGACCAGGCCAGGAAGCTCTTTTACAGCACCGAGCCGGATATCCACTATCTCTCCCGCGTCATCTACGACTGGCTCGTCAAGAACGACCGCCTCGACGCCCGCAAGTATCTTGTGGGTGAGAGCTATGGCGGTTTCCGCGGTCCCCGCATCACCTACTACCTCCAGTCGCGACTCGGCGTCGCCATGAATGGCGTGGTTCTCATCTCGCCCTATCTCAATCCCACGATCGAGCGAAATGGCAACCTGTCGCCCATCCCCTGGATGGTCACTCTGCCTCCCATCACCGCCGCTCATCTGGAGCGGGAGCACAAGCTGACATCGCAGGCCATGGCCGCGGTCATTGCTTACACCATGGGCGATTACGCAACTACTCTGCTCAAAGGCAATTCCGATCCCGCTGCGACGCAAGCCATGATTCAGAAAGTCACCCAGATGACCGGTCTCGATCCTGAGTTTGTGAAGTCCTCCGGCGGGCGCCTCGAAACCGGAGCCTATCTCCGCGAGGCTTGGCGCGAGCAGGGCAAGATCGGCTCTATATACGATTCGAACGTCACGTCATACGACCCCTTCCCGTACGCGCCCTATCAGGAAGCGAACGACCCCATACTGGCCAGCATTATTGCGCCCACCACCACGGCCATGGTCAACTTCGTCACGCAAACCGTGGGCTGGAAGATTGACGCCCGCTACAACGCCCTCTCTTACCACGTCAACCGTCTCTGGACCCGCGATGCCGATCTCCGCAAGGGCTCTGCCACTCAGCTTCGTAAGGCGGTCGCTGCCGATCCCAAGCTGCGCGTCATCATCGCACACGGCTGGAACGATCTCTCCTGTCCTTTCATGGGATCAATCCTTACCGTCAACCAGATGCCCATTATGGGAGACCCGACCCGCGTCCAGGTTCATGAGTATCCCGGCGGACACATGTTCTATACCCGCCTGGACAGCCGTCTGGCCCTCAAGAAGGACGTCAAGAAGATGTACAGCATCCACTAGCCGATCGTTCTACGGCTGTGCGTCGCCTGCTGTGGCGCGCAGCCGCACTTTGTTTGACACGGTTCTCCCCGCGTTCTATCCTCATCCTCAGCATGAACTTTTTCGCTCCTGCTCGTATGTGTATGTGCTGCTGCTGTCATAGCGGCCCCACACGGGTGTGATCCTGGAGCGAAATCAAAGTTTTAAACGCACTGGCCCACCCGCAGAGTTCTGCTGAGGTGGGTTTTTACTTGGACAACGGATTTTATCCAGCACGAATACGAGGCAAAACAACATGTCACTTCGCATAAATGATATAGCGCCTGACTTCACCGCAGAGACAACACAGGGAACCATCCGCTTTCATGAGTGGATCGGCGACAGCTGGGCCATTCTCTTTTCGCACCCTAAGGACTTTACCCCAGTCTGCACCACCGAACTCGGTGCTGTTGCCGCACTTGAGAAGGACTTCGTCGCCAGAGGCGCCAAGGTCATCGGCCTCAGTGTCGATGAGGTGGGTGATCACAGCAAGTGGAAGCAGGACATTAAGGATGTAAGCGGGTACGATGTCAACTACCCGATCATCGGAGACCCTGAACTCAAAATCGCCAAGCTCTATGACATGCTGCCGGCCGACGCTGGCGACACCTGTGATGGACGCACGCCCGCGCTCAACGCGCCTGTTCGCACGGTATTTATCATTGGCCCGGACAAGCGGATTAAGCTCACCCTGGCCTACCCCATGACCACCGGCCGCAACTTCGACGAGATCGTTCGCGCTCTCGACTCTATCCAGCTCACCTCAAAGCACAAGGTGGCAACACCGGCGAACTGGAAGCAGGGCGGAGATATCATCATCGGGGGGACTGTCTCAAACGAGGAAGCTGATAAAATCTTCCCCGGATACAAGATAATTAAGCCTTACCTGCGCACTGCAGCGCAGCCTAAGTAAGCTTCATCGCGTTTCCTCCGCGCATACCTGCCGCGGCGGACGTAGGGCACCGGTGGCGAAGTGGCTAACGCGCTGGTCTGCAAAACCAGTATTCATGGGTTCAAATCCCATTCGGTGCTCCATCAATTCAACCCAGGGTCGCTGTCCCCGCCATCCACGCTAGCTCTGCCTCAATTTGAGCCGGCATTACTTCTCCGGGCGCAATAAAAGGGCAGGCATCGTCTGCCTGCCCCTCTTCTATCTGGTTGATTCTTACCAGCGCACGCCTACTGTCACTGGAATCAGCGTTTCCGTGCCTTCGCCATCCTGCGTGGCAGTCGGCTTGGGTGAATCCACCCACTTGTAGCGAGCTTCGGCATAAAGTTTCGCATTGCTGTCCTCGCCGAACGCCTTCCAGTACACGCCGCCGCCTACGTCATAACCCGCCTGAATGCTGGAGAAATTCGCAACCGTCTGATTCGCGTAGCCGGTGTAGCAGAAGTAGTAGCACTGCGTTACCTGCTGTGGCGCCGTAAAGTTCGTGACCTTCCGGTAGAACCCGCTCCCCGCCAGTCCGTACACCCCAACCGTGTGGGTGATCGGCTGATAGTACACCGGCTCAACTATCAGCGAGTGCGTGTTGATGTTCCCGCCAGGGAAGCCCGCCGCCGCCAGCGTCGCACCCGGAATCTTGTTCTTGTTGAACTGGTATTCCAGCAGCACCCCGAAGTGCTTGTTAAAGTTCCAGCCTGCGCCCATCGTGAAGTTATATCCATAAGTTTCGTATTTATTGTTTGAGGCGTTGCCAATCGGAGTGGTCAGACCGCCTCCTACCTCAAACGCCAGATGGCTCCACCGGCTCTGGTAATTCGGGTAGCGGTTGTTTTTCCCGTATTGCCCGTATTGGCCCGATGCCTTGCCTCCCGGAGTCCCGGTCGCGTCAAAACTGGTCAGCGTAGCCCGCCAGTCGGAGGAACTCGAATATTGATGGCCACCCTCCGGTGTCGTTCCGGGCAGTGCCTGTGCGGTAAAAGGCAGCAGGGTGATCGCTACAGCGCATGCGGCAATCGCAAGACGGTTCAGCAGCTTCCTCGAAAAAAAACAGCTGGAAACCATAAAGAGTGACTCCTTCTCAAATTTATAGTCTGAAGTGCAGCGCAGCGTGCGCCATTTATTGCTTAAACGATCAAACACGACTCAAGCTGGTTAGACTCGCACCGAACCGCTTTTGTTTCAAGAGTTGCTGGTCCCGCTCCGATTTGTTGCGCCATCAAACCGCGTCAGCGTTTCGGCAGCGTCAGTTCCACCCCCCCCACAATCGACCGTCCCTGCATCCTTACCCCCTCAATCTCTTCGTATCCAGTATTACTCAGGTTCGTCAATTGCAGATACGGGTGGACCCACCCCCGTTCCCGCGCAAATGAGGCGTCCCAAACCGGGTAAGCATCCTGCTGGTAGCGCTCCACCACCTCCAGACGGCTCCGGGCCGCAAATCCGCCAAACTTGCCTGTCCATTCCGCGGCCGCGTTGTTCACCGGATAGTTGAAGATGTACAGCGATTCCAGCTCGTGCAGCGCGCCCTGCGCTCCCCACAGCACAGTATCTGAGAACCGGAGTGCCTGCCTTGACGTTGCCTGCCAGTTCACCGAACTCTCCACGCCGGTAAAGGCCACCCCGCTCAGGTTTTCCGCCCGCCATAGCTGGCTTGGATCGGCGCGGACATAATCAATCGCGTCATGCTGACGGGAATAAAACACCGTTACCGATGCCTCAAGCCTTGCCCCCGGATACCAATCCGCTCCGCCCTCGCCCGACCACGCCGACTCAGGCTTCAGATTCGCATTCCCCACCGTGGTCGGATCGCTGTAGTACAGGTCCGTGTAGGTCGGCAGCCGGAAGCCGTATCCCCCGGCTGCCCGCAGCTTCCACTGCCGCCCCAGAAACAGGCTCCCGGAAATCTCCGGGCTGAACACCGACTCCGGACCCCCGCTCAGCAATTCCTCGCGCGCCCCCACAGACAGCGTCCCCCGCCGCCTGAAGTGCAAATCCAGATCGGCGTATCCCGCCCCTCGGTTCCGCGCATGCTGCCCTAAGTTATTGCTGTGAATCGAGTCCCCCTGAAAATCCAGTCCGTAGAACAGCCCCGACTCTGCCCCCAGCGTCTCTTTCCTCCGCACCACCGCCTGCCAACTCGTATCAATATGGTTGTTCGCGTATACGCTCGGGTCGTTGCGCAGCAGAATAAAGTTGTCCGTGTGTCGCCGATACCCAAACGCCGCGCGCGTCTTGCTTCCCAGTTTCTGACTCACTGAGGCAAACCACCCCTTGGTCCTCTCCCATGAAGGATAGTTCCCATAAAACTGGTTCGCCCCGAATGCCCGGTCGCTGCCTGCCAGCAGAACACGGGTCGCGCCCAGGCTCGACTGGTAAACGCTCTCGCTGCTTGCCTCTTCCGTCCGATAGTCGCGGTCGTACATAAAGCCGCTGGAAAAGTCCCGTTCGCCCGTCAGCGCCTCACTCCAACGCCCGCGGACGCCATCCGCAATCACCGCCTGCTCATTCTCTCCGTAGCTGCCCGCGCCCGCCCGCAGGCTCAAGCTGGTCCGCGTCGGAACCGCGGTAATAAAGTCCACCACCCCGCTCATCGCATCGGCCCCATACAGCGTCGAGCCCGTCCCATGCAGCACATCAATTGCCTTCAGTGCCTCCAGCGGAACTGGAAGGTCGAGATTGTGATGGGAGGTCTGCGCGTCGTTGATCCTGAGCCCGTTCAGCAGCACCAGCGTCTGCTCAAACGTACTCCCGCGCAGCGAAATATCCGCCTGCACGCCGCCTCCGCCGCGCTGTTCGATAAATACAGAACTGTCCGTCCGCAGATAATCCTCCACCGTCGGTACCACCAGTGGGTGCGCTTTTGTATCGATTACCGTCACCACTCGCGAGGACTCCGCCTCGGTCACCGGCTCCGGGCTGCCCAGCACCACCACGGTCGAAGAAACCTTAGGCCTCGTCTGGGCTGTCTGTGCCCGATCCTTCCCCGCCTCAGGTTGAGTGGGATGCTTGCTGTCTTTCGTCTGGGCCAGGGTAAAACCGGCATACAGCAGCATGCTGACGCCTGCGTAGACTCTGAGTTTCATGCGTATGAGCTGTGACTTTCCCGCTTCTTGTGATGGGTAATGCTTTTACTTCGGGTCTCCGCTAATTCTATCTGGTGAATCCGTTCCATCATTCCCTGTAACCTTTTGGCTCCTCGCGGTTCTATTCTTATGCGGGAGTGCCAAATCCATCGGAAAGGAAGGAAGCAGCTTCGGTTTGAATGCACAGACAGTAGCGGCAGCCCATGGCCTCAGAAATGAAGCGCGGCGTATTGCCTCCATCCTTGCCGGGAATACGCACGAGTTCCACGACCTCATCCGGCCCTACGAGCGAAGTGCCTACATCATGGCTCTCTCCATGCTCAAGAATGAGGCGGATGCCGAAGAGGTCGCGCAGGAAGCCTTCCTTAAGGCCTTCCGCAACCTCGGCAGCTTTCGAGCGGAATCAAAGTTCAGCACCTGGCTCATGAGCATCGTTCTCAATGAGGCCCGCAACCGCCTCCGCCATAGAAATATCCTTAAAATCGAATCGCTCGACGACACCGGGGACGAACAGGAACATGACTCGCCTGCTATGCTGCGCGACTGGCGTGAAATACCCTCCGAGACCCTCGAGCGCATGGAGGTCCGCCAGCTTTTGCAGCAGGCTGTCGCCTCTCTCCCCGAACTCTACCGCGAAGTCCTCGTCCTGCGCGATATCGAAGAGTTTAGCGTTATTGAAACCGCAGAGGCGCTCAGCATCTCCGTCGCAACCGTCAAGGTGCGGCTTCACCGCGCGCGCATCATGATGCAGAAATCGCTCGCGCCCCAGCTTAAACAGCTCAATCCAAAAAGGAGGTGGCTCTCATGGTTCTAGATTGCAAGCACGTGTGGGGTCACATCTCCGGCTATCTCGACAACGACCTTGCGCCGGAGGTGCTTGAGCAGATACAGGAGCACCTCGATCACTGCGAAATCTGCTCGGCGATCCTCGACTCTACGCGCAACATCCTCATTCTCACCGCCGACGAGCGCGTCTTCGAACTTCCCTTGGGGTTCAGCGAGCGGCTGCACGCCCGCCTCAACGCGGAAATTAAGGGGATGTCCGCTACCGCGCCCGAAGACGTCTGATCCCGCCCGGCTGCATAGAACGGCTCAGCTATAGCATTTCTCCATCTGGTGTAGAGGGGGCAGAACGCCTTAAAGTGGCTTTTTCCTTAAGAAAAAGCCACCCTGTACGCTGCTGGAAACTCCACAGAAACTGGAGAAATGTCTTAGAATGCGGCCGCGATGCCCTCATCCTCATCGCAGTAAAGGAGTCCCGGCACTTCCACCTGCATCATAGCTTTTGTTCCGGTACATCCTCCGCGTCCGCCGTCTCAACCTTCTCCTGCGCATCCAGATAGTCCTGCAGTCTGTACCCCGCCTCCGCAATTCCCTCGCGAGCCTCCTCAACCGCCGCTTCCGCCTCCAGCACTCCAGGCAGTGCATCCGCATTTGGCTCGGCCATCTCCAGCAGAGCAGGCAGTTGCAGCCAGTCCGCCAGCTCCTCGAACTGCTCCTTGTTCACATAGGTCACGCCGTCCGACTCGTTCACGCCTGCCAGCCAGCGAACGTCTCCGTCATTCCAGAAGGCATTGGGATCAGGCTCCAGCGCATGAAGCAGCAGAACGCGTATCTGCGCCGCCGCCCGCCACGTTCTGTCGTCCTGCATGCCGAACCCGGAGAAAATTTCAGCCAAAGCCTCACGCATCCGCAGGGTTTCAAACGCCCCCAGCCTTTCCATCTTCCAGGGCAGGCTGTCAGCCACAATCCATGCCGCCAGCATGGCCCAACGTTCGTCGGAGTGTGGAACTACGCGCGCCACCACCGGCCACTCCGCGCCGTACTTCCGCTCCAGCAGCAGCAGTCGTGCCGCCGCGGCTATCAGCTTCTCGCAATTTTTGCGATAGCTTAACGCTGCTTCCTCTGCGCCAATGGCGGCCTTGATCTGGGCGGACAGCTCACGGTTCTCGGCAGGCAGGCTTGCCATTGCCTGTTCAAACAGGCTGGCGCAGATTTCCAGGAACTCCTGTACCTGGCGCGCCATCGGCTGCAGTGCGTGCATGCGCTGTGCCGCACTTTGCCGCGAAGCGCCGCCTTCGATAGCTCCAGCCGTATCCGCTTCAGAAGCCACCTTGCCTGCGATCTCGGCAAAGGCGCGCACATTCTCCTGGCTGATCGCACTTTGCAGCAGTCCGTGCAGCGGACGAAGCCGCAGCATCGACAACGCCGCATCCACGCTTTGCACGCCTTCCCCTCGCAGCGCATCGCACAACCGGTCCCACGGATACTCCATCGACGGGCGCAGTTCGCGCCAGTCCAGCAGCACCACACGCTGGTAGCCGTGCAGCCCAACCGTCAGCCCGTGATGATGAAAATCAATTCCGCGACGCAGATATTCGAGTCCCGTCACATAGTCGCGATACGCCACGACCGTGTCATACCCGGCCAACCCCAGCCCATCGCCCAGTCGCGTCTGCTTCAGCGAGCCGGTCGCCTTATCCATCGTTGCCGCCGATACATGAATCGTCCCGTGCGTCGTGCCATAGCTGTTGTTGTATAGAATCAGCGCCCGCTGGTCGCCCACTCGGTTTGAGTACGCAAACACGTTCTCGTCCACAGTCCCGTAGCCCGTCCAGTAGTCATACAGTACAAAGTTTGTGCTTTCGGCAAACAGCCACCGCCGATACAGCAGCGGAGCAATGTAGCGCTGATGCTTGGCCACCAGTTCCTCGTTCGGCAACTCCTCCATCCGCGCCTGCTTGAACTCCATGCCGTAGCGTTCCGTGAACCCTTCAATCTGCCCATGCCCGAACATCGGCAGTCCCGGCAGCGTGGCCAGCATCGTCGCCACGCCAAAGCACTTGTCCCCGGTGCCGAACTGGTCAATCGACGTCCGCTCATCCGGATTGCTCATGAAGTTCACATACCGCTTCAGAATGTCCGGGTCGAACTCGATCGTCTTTTTCAGATATGACCGGTACTTCGCGTTCTCCTCATCGCGCAGCATGTTCATAAACGCGCTGTTGTATACGCGATGCATCCCCAGTGTCCGGACAAAATATCCTTCCAGCAGCCAGAACGCCTCCGCCAGCAGCAGCGTTCCCGGAACCTCCGCCGCCACCCGGTCCACCACCTCGCGCCAGAACTCGTGCGGCATCAGCGCATCAAACTGCTCCTGCGAAATTGCGCTCTCCGCCCGCGAAGGAATTGACCCGCCTGCGCCCGGCAGCGGAAACCACAGCCGCTGCACATGCCGCTTCGCCAGCACCATCGCCGCGTCAAACCGGATAATCGGCGACAGCCGCGCCACATGCAGAATCGTCTGAATCACATGCTCCCGCACATCCGCTTTGGAGTAATCCAGCTGCGCTGTGTCATTCCAGGCAAAGCTGGTCCCGTCATTGCCGTGATACATAAAGCGCGTCGCGCTGTCATGGTGGTGCCGCAGCCGAAACACCACCGCCGCGTCCGTCTGATCGTAGTAGTGGTCCTCAATCTTGATCTCAACCCGGCTGTCATTCGACAGGTCTGGCCCGTTAAAGCTGTACGACGGAAACGGGTTTTCCCAGCGATGCAAAAACCAGTCCGGATGCTCGATCACCCAGTCCGAATCAATCCCCATGTGGTTCGGCACCATGTCGCTCGCCATGCGCAGGCCAAACCGCGCCGCGCGATGCTTCAGGTTGTCGAATGCCTCATACCCACCCAGGTCCTGCGCAATGCTGTATCCCTTCAACGAGTAGGCTGACGCCACCGCATCATGCTGCCCGCGCAGCCGCTTGATCGTCTGCGACGCCGTGCTCCGCTCCCACAGCCCGATCAGCCAAAGGGCAGTGATCCCGCCCTCGGCCAGCAGTTGCAGCTCCTCATCGGGAATCTGGTCCAGCCTGTGAATATGCCGCTTGTACTTCTTTGACAATTGCTCCAGCCACACATACGTGCTCTTCGCAATCATCACCACATTCGGCATCCACGCCTGGTCATGGCTGAACGCCTCATACTCGTTCAGCGGGGCCTGATAGTCCGAGGCATACCGCCGCCGGCCGCCCGGCCCAAACTCCTCTTCAAAGCCAACGAACTCGTCCCCCACAAATCCCGCCATCCCCCAGGTCGGCGCGCCGTGCCTATGCCAGTCCGGCCCCGGCGGATGGAACCGCAGCCAGATCGCCAGGTCCTCTTCGCGCATCACGTCGATCGCCAGAAGTACCCGCTTCAGGTCCTCGCCAAGATGCTGCGTCCATTTCTCGCGAATGTATTCGAGCTGCCCTGTCAGCGAATCCGGCGAGGCCAGCATCGGCGCCTGCAGTGCATCCAGCAGGCTGCCCACCTCCGGATCCAGCGGAGGCCGCGTGCTGAAGTAGTCCGGGAATGTCGCCGTCACGCTCTTGTAGATCGTCTTTTCCCGGAGTTTCGCATCCTCAAACAGCTCCCGGAACGGCTTGAACGCGGGATTCGTATTCGCCAGCCACAGCATCAGCAGCTCTTCCAGCGCCGCTTCGCGGTTTGGCGTCCCATCGGTTGAGCCCTTCAGCCACTCCGCCGCCGTCACTTCGCCACGATAGATCGTCGTATTCGGAAACTCTTCCGTAAACTGCAGCAACAATTGTTCGAGTTCCCGGGGCTGCGCCTGCGCACCAAACCAGCGCATCGCCTCTGTCAGTACTGCCGGGTCAATCTGCTTGCGATACAGCGCCACCAGCGCATGGTTCAGCTCATCAATCAGCCCCATGGCGAACAGCGCTGCGCCGTGGATTGTCCGCTCCGGATCAGACTCCGTCCCCCGCACTGTATTCAGTTCTTGCGCCAGCTTGCGGCTCGCGGCTATATTCGCAAAAATCGCGTTCCCTGTATAGCTGAACAGCAGATCATCCAGTTTCAGTTGTTCTCTGAGCGCGCGGTGGATATGAAATTCCATGCAAAATGCCTCAACTAATTCCAGCGGCTCTGCAGCTTCCACAGCTATCGTAAGCGCCAGCGTATATTCAGTTGGATGCGTTTACATCCGCTGCGCTTCAATACTGCAATGCCGTCCCTGCCATCCTATCTTGCCTTCTGCCAGAAAGGAATTGGACGAGTGAAGGGAACTCTTTCCTGCGAAGTGCACACACCACTTCCGTCCTGTTTCCCCAATGTTGTGCGGATAGGAAATCAGTGCGGCATGGCCCGTAGTGCCGCGTCAATCCAGTTGAGCAGCAAGTCCGGATAGCATCCCAGCACCACAACCAGCAGGGCCACCACGCCCACCGTCGCACGCATCAGCAGCGAAGTTTCAATCGCGCCCGCGCCTGCGCCGGGGTCACGCACATACACCTGCTTCAGCACTCTCAGATAGTAGTAGAGAGATACCGCGCTCATGGCAATCGCCAGAGCCACCAGCCACAGCAATCCGGTACCGGCGTGCAGTGCCGAGGAAAATACAAAGAACTTCCCAAAAAATCCTGACAGCGGCGGAATCCCCGCCAGCGAAAGCAGAAAGATCAGCAGGCAGAAGGAAAGCCACGGAGCCCGCCGCGACAGGCCCGCAAGGCCGTCAATCTCATCCATGCCTTCCTTCTCCAGTGCAGCCAGTACGCCAAACGCGCCGACCGTTGCCAGCCCATACGTAATCACGTAGTAGAGCAGCGCCCGCAGGCCCAGTTCGCTGTTCGCCAATATCCCCAACAGCATGTAACCGGCGTGCCCAACTGCGGAGTAGGCCAGCAGCCGCCGCGTACTGCTCTGCGCAATGGCCGCAAGATTTCCCACCAGCATCGACAGGGCTGCTATGACCGCCAGCAGCGGAACCCATGCAGCTTCCGGCCCGTGCCAGGTCCTCGCGCCCGCCGTCAGTCCCATGACCATTACCGTCGCGAACACAAAGAAGCTGGCAATTTTCGAGCTTGATGCGATCATCGCCGCGCTCGGCGTCGGCGCGCCCTGGTAGGCGTCCGGAGCCCACAGGTGGAACGGCGCCGCCGCAACCTTGAAGCCCAGCCCGGTCACGACCATCACAATCGCGACCATCCACAGCGGAGTCAGACTCTGCGTCTCCAGTGCGCTCGCGACGCCCGACATCTGAATCGACCCCGACAACCCATACAGCAGGCTGATTCCGAACAGGAAGAACGCTGCCGCCATCCCGCCAAACAGGAAATACTTCAGCGCTCCCTCCGCCGACAGGCGGCTTCGCTTGTTGAATGCCGTCAGAATGTACAGGGAAAGGCTCAGCAGTTCCAGCGACGCAAAAATCACCAACAGGTTCCGCGTGCTTACCAGCACCATCATCCCAGCCGTCGCAAACAGCATCAATGCCAGGTATTCGCCAATATGCTGCGTAAAGTCGGAGTCCACCGAGAGTAGCACGGCCAGAATCGTGAACCCCGCCAGCACCGCCTCTACCATCTGCGTCAGCGGAGCCACCACCAGCATGCCGTCATACAGGGTGGCCGTCTCCGGACGCAGCACCAGCAGCAGAATCGCTCCAGCGCACCCCGCACACGCCACCAGCGCGCCGGCCTTCCATCGCACCGCCGCCGCGCGTCCCTTCAGAACAACCAGGTCCAGCGTCAGAGTCAGCAGCGCTGCAAGCCCCACCACAATCTCAGGCAGAGTAAGCCGCAGCAGGTCCACAGCGTTTATTACGTGCGTGTTCACCGCCACAGTCCCCTCCGCAGCCCTTCAAACAGCGGCGAATTGAACGCCGGAAGAATCAGGTCAAGCAGCAGCCTGGGATATAAACCCACCGCCAGGGTTGTTGCTATCAGTATGCTTGTGCCTGCGCGCTCGGCCCATGTAATGGGTGGCAATTTCACCGCTTCCTGGCTGCCAACCGCGGCTTCGCCTAAAAACACCTTGTCCAGCGCCCGCCACGTGAACGCAATCCCTATCAGGATTCCCACGCCCGCCAGTACCGCCAGCGTCGGAAACGCCCGCCAGGCCCCAATCAGAATCTCAAACTCCGCCACAAATCCGCTGAACCCGGGCAGCCCGATCGAAGCCATGCTCGCCAGCACAAATGTCACCGCCGCAAACGGAATCACCCTGGCCAGGCGCATCGGCCCCAACTCGTTCAGCATGCGCGTATGCGTGCGGTCATACACCATCCGTCCCACCACGGCGAACAGCAGCCCGGCAATAATGCCGTGCGAGAACATCTGCAACACCGCGCCGCCCAGTCCAATCAGGTTCAGCGTCATTAACCCCAGCAGCACAAATCCCATGTGGCTCACGCTGGAGTAGCCAATCACGAACTTGAAGTCCTTCTGCACCAGCGCCACCGACGCGCCGTACACAATCCCGATCAGCGCCAGCACCGCAAACAGCCCGCGCCACGACCCCAGTCCCAGCACATGGAAGCCCCACGCATCCATGCCGGCAGGAAACAGCATCATTGCCACACGCAGGCAGCCGTAAGCGCCCAGCTTCATCACCACGCCGGCCAGCAGCATGGAGGCCGCCGTCGGAGCAGCCGCATGGCCCGTCGGCGCCCAGGTATGGAAGGGCCACATGCCTGCCAGAATCGCAAACCCCAGAAACACCAGCGGGAACACCCACATCTCAAAGTGCAGCGGGAAGGGATACCGCGCCAGTGCTGCAAGATCGGTCGTCTTCGCCCCGGCCTCTACATAGGCTGCGATCACCCCGATCAGCACCATCGCGCTGCCCACAAACGAGTACAGCGCCAGCTTCATCGCGGCGTACTCCTTGCGCGTCGAGCCCCAGATCGCAATCAGGAAGTACTTGGGAATAATCACCAGTTCGTAGAACACAAAGAACAGGAACAGGTCGAAGCTCAGGAACACGCCGTACACTGCACCGATCAGCACCAGGTACAGAGCAAAAAACTCCGTCGGCCGCTTCTCCACGTTCCACGAGAACAGCACGCCCGCAATCGCCACAATCCCCGTCAGCAACAGCAGCGTCAGGCTGATTCCGTCCGCCGCCAGGTGATACCCGATCCCCAGCGAAGGAATCCACGGCACGCGCGCGACCTGCAGTATCTCGCCCGGAGTAAACCGGCACCATGCCGCCACCGTCACCGCGAAGCTCGCAATCGCCGTCGACAGCGCGATCACTCGCGCCGTGCGCGCACTTGCCCTCGGCGTCAGCATCAGCAACGCCGCTCCGGCAAATGAAATGTAAATCGTCCACGCGAGCATTACTTAAAACCTCAGTTGTGATACCAGTTGAACCACCGTACTGTTCACCATCCCCACAATCAGTTGCGGATAGAATCCAAGCACAAACATCAGCGCGACCACCGGAGCCAGCGCCCACCGCTCGCCCGTGCTCAAGTCAGGCAGCACGGCCCACCGTTCGTTCACCGGCCCGTAGAACACCCGCTCCAGAATTACCAGCAGGAACACGGCTGTAATCAGCAGCCCGATCACGGACAACGACGTGGCCCACGTTGCCAGCGGAAACGCGCCCTTGAAGATCAGGAACTCACCCGGAAATCCATTCAGTCCCGGCAGCCCCAGCGACGAAAACACCGCAATGCCCATCAACCCGCAGAACACCGGCGCAATCTTGCGCAGTCCGCCAAAATCGTTCAGCCCGCGCAGCCCGCCGCTCCGCTTCTCCAGCATCGCCATAAACCAGAAGAGTGCCGCCGCCGTAAGCGCGTGATTGAAAATCTGCAGCAGTGCGCCGTCCAGCGCCGCCGCTTTCTCGCCGGCCATCGTGCCGCCGGCCCACTTCACAGCTACCAGCACGCCCAGCACGCAATACCCAAGATGATTGATCGACGAGTACGCAAAAATCCGTTTCAGGTCCGTCTGCGCCCACGCCACAAATGCCGACCACACAACGCTCGCTACCGCCAGCCACAGCAGCAGCGTCAGGGAATGCTGCATCTGCTCGGGGAAAATCGGCAGCAGAATTCGCAGCAGCCCGTACAAACCCATCTTCGACATCGCGCCCGTCAGCAACATCGTCGTGCTCGACGGAGCCTCTGCATACGCCGAAGGAAGCCACGTATGGAACGGCACAATCGGAATCTTTACCGCAAAGCCCAAAAACGCCGCCCAGAACACCCACTCCATAATCCGGCCGCTCGTCCAATGGCCCCAATGCAGTCCCTGCGCCATCGCCGGGCCAAGCTGTCCGCTCTGCGCCATCTGCGCCAAGTCAATAAAATCAAACTTGCCCGTCGCCAGAAAAATCGCCAGAAACGCCAGCAGCAGTCCCACGCTGCCCACCATCGTGTACACAAAAAACTGATTTGCCGCCCGCGCCCGTTGCGGCCCTCCCCACAGCCGGATCAGGAAAAACGCCGGTATCAGTCCCAGCTCCCAATAGAAGAACCAGTGCACAAAATTCAGCGCCGTGAAGGTCCCGAACAGTCCCGTCTCCAGCAGCAGCACCAGCGCAAAGTACAGCCGTCCGTGATCTTCATTGCTCCACGAGGCCGCCACCGACATCAGCACCACAATCGCCGACAGCAGCAGCATCAGCAGTCCCAGCCCGTCAATGGCCACGTGGTAGTCCACGCTCAGCGCCGGAATCCACGCATGCCGCTCCTGGAACTGCAGCGCGCCGGACGCTGTGTTAAATCCGTGCCACAGCCCCAGCACAATCGCCAGCGCAATGCCGCTCACTGTGGCCGTCACGGCACGCGCGGTCTTGCGGTTCTGGCCCGTCAAAAGAACCAGAAGCGCGCCCACGAAGGGTGTCGCCGTCAGTACGCTGATCCAGGGAAATCCATTCATCCCTTATGGCTCCAGAAGAGGAATAGGACCAGCGCCACCAGCGCAATGCCCAGTACCCGTAAATAGCTCTGCACGCGTCCGCTCTGCACGCGCGTTACCAGCCAGCCGCCGCGCGAAACGCCTTCGCATCCGCGGTCAAATCCTGTATTGATCACGGCCGCGTCCAGCGACGAGTCAATCCACGCCACGCCGGTCACAAGCCCCGCGACTGCCTGCACCGCGCCATTCCATACCCAGCGGTCCGCCCAGTTCATCGCACGCGCACACCACCGCGCTGGTCCTATCACCATCACGCCGTAAACCTCGTCCACATACACGCGCCGCGCCAGCACGTGGAACGGGCCCGGCATAATCCGCGCCAGAGCATCCGTGGCCTCGGCGCTCTCAATCGGCTTGCGCCCGTACAACCACCACGCCAGCCCCAGCCCGGCAAACACAATCAGGGACGAAATCGCCATCAATGGCAAAATGCCGCTCCCCGCAAACGCCCTAAAGTCCAGCGCCGCATGCCGCCCCCCAAGGAAAGCCTGGAACCACGGCCACGCCGGCGTTCCCACAAATCCAAGGAAGGTCGCAAACAGAGCCAGAATGATCAACGGTACCGTCATCACCGCCGGGCTCTCATGTACTTCGCCAACTCCGTGCCCCGTCCCATGCGCGTCAGCTCCATGTCCGGCAGCGTGGCCCGCCGCGTGTTCATCCGCATGCTCCGCTCCGGCTTCTGCCGCCATCCTGTTCTTGCCGAAGAACACGTAGGCAACCTGCCGCGTCATATAGAACGCCGTCAGCAGCGCGGCCGCCGCGCCCAGATAGTAGGGAACCGCCGACACATTCCACCCATGCGCGGAATGCAGAATCTCGTCCTTGCTCCAGAACCCCGCAAACAGCGGAACCCCGCACAGCGCCAGCATGCCCGCCGCATAGGTCGCGAAGGTAATCGGCATACGCTTCCGCAGGCCGCCCATTTTATGAATGTCCTGCTCGCCGTTGCACCCGTGGATCACCGATCCTGCGCCCAGGAAGAGCAGCGATTTGAAGAATGCATGTGTTATCAGGTGGAAGATCCCGACCGCTACGCCGCCCACAGCAAGCCCCAGCATCATGTATCCGAGCTGCGAGATCGTGGAGTACGCCAGGATACGTTTGATGTCGTCCTGCGCCACGGCAATGAACGCGGCAAACAGCGCCGTAATCGCGCCTACCCACGCCACTACTTCCAGCGCCTGCGACGTGCCCCCATTCGCCGTTGCCGATATCAGCGGATACATCCGCGCAATCAAAAACACGCCCGCAGCCACCATCGTCGCCGCATGGATCAGCGCGCTCACCGGCGTCGGGCCTTCCATCGCGTCCGGCAGCCACACGTGCAGCGGAACCTGCCCCGACTTGCCCGCCGCTCCGCAGAAGATCAGCAGCCCGATCGCGCTCGAAGCCGTCAGCCCCAGCGCCGCTGCATGCGCCACCATCGCGCTCACCGCCGCATGCTCCAGGCACCCCGCGCCGTTGTCGTAGAACACCAGCGTCCCGCTCAGGCTGTACAGCCACAGCATGCCCAGGAACAGCCCCAGGTCGCCGATACGCGTCACGATAAACGCCTTCTTCGCCGCTGCCGCCGCCTCCGGCTTGTGATACCAGAAGCCGATCAGCAGATACGAAGTCAGCCCCACCACCTCCCAGCACATGAACAGCAGCACCAGATTGTTGGCAATCACCACGCCCAGCATCGCGCCCGCAAACAGCGCCAGAAAGCAGAAGAACCGCGTGAAGTTCTCATCGTGCGCCATGTAGCCCACGCTGAAAATGAAAATCAGCAGGCTTACAAGCGTCACCATCACCAGCATGATGGCCGTCAGCGGGTCCAGCATCCACCCGAACTTCAGCCACTCCGAGCCGAACTCGATCCACCGGAAGTTCACATACTCCGTCGCCGGCTGCGCCAGCATGTGCGCAAGGGCAATCAGCGCCAGCAACAGAGAAATCCCCATCGACCCGATGGCCAGCCCGGCCGACAGCTTGCGCTGCGCCTGTCTGGATAGCGCAATCACCGCCGCTGCCGCAGCAGGCAGCGCCGGAATCAGCCACAAATTACGTACAATCCAGACCATTCTTGCTCGTCTATCCCTTCATCGCATCCAGCTCGTTTACATCGGTGGTCTTCGCGTGCCGGTATACCGCCTGGATCAGCGCCAGCCCCACCGCCGCCTCGGCTGCGGCAATCGCAATCGAGAAAATCACAAACAGCACTCCCGTCAGGGCCTCCGGATGCGGCCCATACCGCCAGAACGCAATAAAATTCAGGTTCGCGGCGTTCAGCATCAGCTCAATGCCAACCAGCACCAGAATCGCGCTGCGCCGCGTCAGCGCGCCTCCGAGGCCAATCGCAAACAACAGTGCGGAAATAAATAGGAAGCCGTTCAGAGGAGTCATCATTTGCTTTTCTTCTCCTCCATCGCGATCACCACTGCTCCAATCAGGGCCGCCGTCAGCAGCAGTCCCACCACCTCCAGCGGAAGCACATACCGCTGCATCAGCGCGCTGCCAATGTCTTTGATCGCCGCTTCCGGCTGTGTCCCCGCCGCGCCAAATTTTGCGCCGCCTGCGGTCACCGCCCATGCCAGCAAGGCAAACACCAATGCGCTTACACCCAGCCCGGCAATCCTCGTGCGGCTGGTCTGCGCCGGTAGCTCATCGTGCCGCGTCAGCAGGATCGCGAACACAATCAGGATCACCACCGCGCCCACATACACCAATATCTGCACCAGTCCCACAAACTGCGCGTTCAGGTTCAGATACAGCCCGGCCAGCCCCACAAAGCATACCGCCAGCGCCAGCGCGCAATGCACCAGCTTGCGCAGCGTCATCGCCGCCGTCGCTCCGGCAATCGCCAGTATGGCCAAAATTACAAAGGGCGCCGTCATCTCAACCTCGCAGCGGTCTTGCCGCGCATCTGTTTACTCGGCATACCGGTACACCCGCTTCTCAATTTTCCGGTCCGTCTGCAGCACCCGCCCCAGCACCACATAGAGCAGTGCAATCGGAGCCGCGCAGATCAGCCACCGCAGTACGCCCGAAGGCAAAAAACGCCACAGCCCTGCCGAGAAGATCACCATCAGCGTCATCGGCAGCATGAATTTCCACGCAAAGTTCATCAGCTGGTCCATGCGCAACCGGGGCAGCGTGCCTCGCACCCAGATAAACACCGCAATCAGCACCAGCAGCTTCCCAAAGAACCATATCCACGACGGAACCCACGTCAGGAACGAGAACGGTGCGGCCCATCCACCCAGGAACAGCGTGATCCCCAGCGCGCTGATGGCAAACATCCCTAGGTATTCACCGAGAAAGAACAGCGCAAACTTGAAGCCTGAATACTCCGTAAGGTACCCGGCAATAATCTCCGACTCGCCCTCCGGTAAATCGAACGGCGATCTATTTGACTCCGCCGTCGCCGCGATCATGAACAACACAAACCCGGCCAGACCCCACGGCGTCAGCACATACCAGTGCGGCCAGAACCCGCTATACCCCGCCTGCTTCTCGACAATCGTCACCGTCGAGAGCGACCCCGCCGCCATCACCACCGCAATCGACGACAGAATCAGCGGCGCTTCATAGCTGATCATCTGCGCCACCGCGCGCATTGCGCCCAGCAGTGAGTATTTGTTCCGGCTCGACCACCCCGCCATGAACACTGACATTTCCGTCGCCGCGCCGGCCGCGAAGAAGAATAGTACGCCGCAGTCCATATCGGCCAGCACCATGTTCCGTCCAACCGGAACCACCGCGTACTCCACAAATACAGCCGCTACCAGCAGCAGCGGAGCCAGAAAGTGCACCAGCTTGTCCGCCGAGCGCGGCACAAGGTCTTCCTTGGTCAGCGATTTCACTGCGTCCGCCATCGGTTGCAGCAGCCCGAAGGGCCCCACTCGGTTCGGACCGTAGCGGTTCTGAATGCGCGCCAGACCCTTGCGCTCCAGGACTGTTGTGATGGCAAACAGGGCGGGAAATGCAATCAGTATGCCTACAACCGGCAGCAATATCGAAACCGCCGGCTGCACCGCCGCCGGAGAATGGCTCACCGCCCAGTGTTGGAGCGTCACGAAGATCTGGTCCAGGCCTTGCGTCATTGTTTGGCTGAACCCTCCGTTTCTGTTGTCTCCGTCTTGGCTGCTGCCGCTTTTGCCGCCTCGGCCGCAGCCTTCGCCGCTTCGGCTGCTGCTGTCTTGGCCTTCTTCTCTGCACGCTCCGCGTCCACTTCAGCCGCTTCCGTCGGATGAATCTTCTGGTAGTGTTCGTTCGGCTTGGACAGCTGCTCCTTCGCCCAATGCAGCCCGCCAAAGCGGTCGTCCGTGCTCAGCTCAAAGGCCGTATCCATCTTGATCGCTTCAAACGGGCACACCTCCACGCAGATCTGGCAGCTCATGCATACCGAAACATCAATCTCAAACTTCGCTGGATAGAACTGCGGTTTCCCTACAAAATCCGGCTTCTTCCCGGTGCTCTTTTCAATCGAAATGCACTGCGGCGGGCACTCCACCTCGCAGATCTTGCACGCCACGCAGCGCAGCCCCGCTTCCATATCGTCGGTGTCATACACCAGGAACGGAAACACCCGTGCGGCCTCGGCCTGCGGCAGTCGCTCTTCCGGAAACTGCACCGTCGTCAGCCGGTCCTTCTCGACATAGCTGCCGAAAAAGTTCCGCGCTGTCTCCGCCAGTCCCTTTACGATGCCTTCACCCAGCATGGCTCACCCGCTCGTCTTGTTTCGCAAACCGCATTGCAACTCCCAGTCTCAATCTCCGGCTTCAAAATCCTCATCCACCGTACATCAGGCTCAACGGTCAACCTCGCCCAGCACAATATCCACGCTGCCTAAAGTCACCACAATGTCCGCCACGCTCCGCCCCAGGCACATATCTTCCAGCACCGTCAGATTGATCATGCTCGGCGGCCGTACCCGGTACCGGTATGGCTCCGTTGTCCCATTGCTGATCAGGAAGAATCCCAGCTCGCCCTTTGGCGACTCAATCCTTCCGTATGCCTCGCCCGCCTTGGGACGCAGTCCGCGCAGCCGCGCCTTGGGATCCATCACCGGGCCCTCCGGAATTCCCTTGAGCGCCTGCTCCAGAATCTTCACCGACTCCCGCATCTCCAGCACCCGCATCATGTACCGGTCATACACATCGCCGTGCTCGCCCAGCGGCACCCGGAACTGGAACCGCTCATAAACCCCGTACCCATCCACTTTGCGGATGTCATAGTTCACGCCGCTCGCCCGCAGCATCGGCCCGGTGATGCCTGCGTTCACCGCCAGTTCGCGCGACAATATGCCCACGCCCTGCGTCCGGCTCATCAGAATCTCGTTCTCCGCCAGCAGCGCCTCAAACTCGCCCAGAAACCGCGGAAACCGCCCCACCAGCGCCTTCACTTCCGCCAGCCACGCCGCCGAGGGGTCCACCCGCACACCGCCGAACCGCATGTAGTTGCACATCATGCGCGCGCCGCTCAGCGACTCGAACAGATCCAGAATCTTTTCCCGCTCCCGGAACGCATACATCAGCGGAGTCCCGCTCGCCCCCATGTCCTGCATCAGGAATCCGATCAGCGACGCGTGGTTCTGCAGCCGCGTCAGCTCCGCCACAATCACCCGCACGTACTCCGCGCGCTCCGGCACCGCAATCCCCGCCAGCTTCTCGACCGACAACGCATAGGCCCAGTTGTTCGTCATCGAGCACATATAGTCCAGCCGGTCTGTGTAGGGAATCGCCGCCAAGTAGCTCGCATTCTCCGCAATCTTCTCGTGGTTGCGGTGCAGGTAGCCAAAGACCGGCTTCAGCTTTACCACCTGCTCGCCTTCCAGCTCCACGTTCATGCGAAACACGCCGTGCGTCGACGGATGGTGCGGCCCCATCGAAATTTCCAGCACCTGCCCGCTGTCCGCGTCGCCGGTCAGCTCCACAATCCGCTCCGCCACCGAGCCCGCGCTCATTGCTCGCCCTCCTGCGCCGCCGCAACTGGTTCTTCTTCATCCTCAGGAGCCACGTAGTCCTTCCGCATCGGATGGTCCTTGAACTCATCCCACATCAAAATCCGCCGCAGGTCCGGATGCCCCTCAAACACAATCCCGTACAGGTCAAACGCCTCGCGCTCCTGGAACTCCGCGCTCCGCCACACCGGCGTCAGCGACGGAACCCGCGCACCTTCGCCCCGGTCCTTGGTCCGCAGCCGCAGCACCACCGGCCCGTGCTTCTTCTCCATCGAAAAAAGGTGGTACACCGCTTCCAGGTATCCCGGCGTCGTGGTCGTCTTCACTTCCTCGACCTCCGTCTCCACGCCATCCACCAGCTTCTTGACCTTCACCTTTTCCTTGGCTTCCGCGTCCAGCCAGTCCACGCCCGCTACGTCCGAGCAGAAGTCCAGCCGCAGTTCCGGGTCATCGCGTAAAAACCCTGCCGCCTCTACCGCGTGCTCATGGTCCAGAATCAGCGAGTGCTGCCCCGACGGGCTCTCATTCGGCAGAATCTCAACCTGGCAACCGGGTACGGCAGCCTCAATGGCCGCCTTCACCTGTTCCGCCGCAATCGTAATGTTGATCGTCGTTTCGGCCATCGTTCCTTATTACTGAAGCACCTTCAGCGGATTCCAAACCTCCGCGTTCTCTGTGGGTTCCAGCCCATGTTCCCCAAACTCCGGCACTGGAAACTCGCTCGGCAGCTCTGCCTTCAGGTGTCGTGGACGCTCTTCACCCGTCAACTGCTGCTCGCTGATCTTCTTCTGCAGCGTCATAAACGCGCTGATCAGCGCCTCCGGCCTCGGCGGGCACCCAGGAATATGCACATCCACCGGAATATACCGGTCAATTCCTTTCAGTACGTTGTATCCGCTGTGGAACGGCCCACCCGAAATCGCGCATGCGCCCATCGCAATCACGTACTTCGGTTCCGGCATCTGGTTGTATAGCCGAACCACCTGCGGAGCCATCTTCTTCGTCACCGTTCCCGACACAATAATCAGGTCCGCCTGTCGCGGAGACGCCCGGAATACCTCCGCCCCAAACCGCGCCAGGTCATACCGCGCCATCGTCGTCGCAATCATCTCGATCGCGCAGCACGCCAGCCCAAAGGTCAGCGGCCACACCGAGTTCTTCCGGCCCCAGTTGTAAATCTCCTGAAAGGTCGTCGTAAAAACCCCGTGCTTGCTCAGCTCGGTCTTCAGTTCCTGCACGGATTTTTCATTCTGCTCCATCACATTACCCATCTCGTCGAGGCCTTAGCTCCACTGCAGCACGCCCTTCTGGCAGGCCCATACCAGCCCTTCCACCAGCAGCAGAAGAAAAACCAGCATCGCCACGCATGCCCCAAGAGTCAGTCCGGTAAAAGCCACCGCAAACGGCAGCAGGAACACCGCCTCAACATCAAAAATCAGAAAAATAATCGCATACAGGTAGTAAGACGATTTGAACTGGATCCAGGCATCCCCGGGCGACTCAAGCCCGCATTCATAGATTGCGTTCTTTTCTTTGCCGGGCTTTGCGGGCGAAAACTTCACCGCCCATAGCCACGCCAGGCCCAGCGGCGTCAGCCCGAATGCAACAGCGGCAACCAGCAGCGTCACAATCGACGGCCAGGGATTCGGGCCTACCATCAACAGGTTCACAGCAAAAATCATCTGGAAGTCAATCCCTTATCTCGCGTCCGTAACCGTAAGATTCCACAACAAATCATCCTCGCATATCTTTATCAGAAACTAAACCTGTCTTCCTGTATCCCGCATCACAGCAGTGTGTTGCGCACCACAACGGGAATACCATGTTCCGGATGAGCGTCCGCAAAATCGTTCATATTGATATGGATGCATTCTATGCTTCTGTGGAGCAGCGCGACGATCCGCGCCTGCGCGGACGCCCCGTCGTCGTCGCCTGGAAGGGCAATCGCTCCGTCGTTTGCGCCGCATCGTACGAGGCCCGTGTCTTCGGCATCCGCTCCGCTATGCCAGCCGTCCGCGCCGAGCGTCTCTGCCCTCGCGCCGTCTTCGTTCCGCCCGACTTTCCCCGCTACCGCGCCGTCTCCCGCAGCGTTCGAGAAATCTTTTCCCGCCACACCGACCTCATCGAGCCGCTCTCCCTCGACGAAGCCTATCTCGATGTCACCGTCAACAAAACCGGTCTGCCCACCGCCACTCGCGTCGCCCGCGCCATCCGCCAGCAGATCCACCTCGAGCTCAACCTCATAGCCTCCGCCGGAGTCGCCCCCAACAAATTCCTCGCAAAAATCGCCTCCGACTGGCGCAAACCCAACGGCCTCTTCGTTATTCAGCCGGATGAGGTTGAGGCATTCCTCACTGCGCTCCCCATCGGACGCATCCCCGGCGTCGGCAAAGTTACGGAAAAACACCTCGCCGAGCTCGGCGTTCGCACCGCCGGAGACCTCTGCAGACTCGACCTCGCCGTCCTGGAAGGCCGCTTCGGACGCTACGGACGGCGTCTCTATCAGCTCGCACGCGGCATCGACGAGAACCCCGTCGTCTCCGACCGCCCTACCAAATCCATCTCCGCCGAAGACACCTTCGAGCACGACATTCCACTCAATCAAACCGAACCCATGATCCGTCGCCTCGCCGAAAAGGTCTGGAACGCCTCGCGCAAGGAGACGCGCATCGCACGCACCGTCGTCCTCAAATTAAAAACAAGGGAATTCAACATCCTCACCCGCAGCCTCACGCCGGCCGTTCCGCCCGCCTCCTGTGACGAGCTGACCGCCATCGCCCTCTCGCTCTGCGAACGGGTGCACCTTGCCCCCCGGCAGCGCTACCGCCTCGTCGGCGTCGGGCTCAGTAACTTCCTTGACCCGCACGACCCAGGCAACGACGCCCTCGCCCAGCCCATGCTCTTTCCAGATTAGATCGAGAGCGCCCTCGACAACGTCGCTGAAGGGCGCTCGCTGATAGTTAGATCTGCTCTGCGTTAAAGCCGCCGAGCACAATCTTTGGCTTTTCACCGCGCGTATCAATGTCGTTCAGCTCGGTCGTAATCGTCCGCTCTTCGCCCGGCATCAGCGACACATAGTTATCGCTGTAGATCGCCGGCAGAATTCGGTCGCCCGCCTTTTCCCGCACTGCCTTCAGCCGCAGTTGCAGCGCCGGAAACGGCGAAGTGTTCTTTACCTTCGTCGTCAGTAGCCACAGGTCGCCCGTGTGGTCCACACTCGTCGAAGACTGAATCTGCGCCTTCGCCAGCTCACGGATCGCCCGGAAGTCGCTCGCCCGGCTGCTCCGCGGGTAGAAGTTTGTAGAGATTGTATTGCTGCCCTGCGTCAGTTTCATCCGCAGGAAGTGAACATCGCTCAGCCCCGCTGGAAATGCCAGTTTGAAGCAGAGGGCCGTCGAGTCTTCCTTGCTGTCCAGCGTGGAAGAGTTCATCCACATCCGGCTGCCGTCCATATTGATGATCTCCGCGTGCGCCGTCAGCCCTCGCTGCTCACCGCCGCTGTAGTTCACCACTTCCACTGCATCCGTGGAACGGTTCCACTGGATGTGCAGCGGCTCACACGCATTCTTGCAGCCGTAGTACGCCGCCGTCGGCTCAAAGTAGTAGTCGTATGTCTGCCACACAAACGAGGGCCAGCACGGATGGCTCATCCACAACAGCAATCCCATGCGGTACTTGCTCTGAGCTTCAAACATCGCCTGATAGCCCTGGTAATTGATAAACTGCGCCAGCGTCACCCACTCTTCGGCATCATCCGCGCCGCCGTAGTTGTTGGCAATCATTGACAGGAATGACGTTCCGCCCTGCGCGCCCTTCAACGTAAAGTCATGCAGGCCCCAGTCCAGACCTTGCGGCCACATCGCCTTCGCCGGCATCATCCGTTGCAGGCTCTCAAACGGCGGAATATTCGGCATGCCCATCTCGCTGTGCAGCTTAGGATCAGGCCTGCGGAAATAAAACTCCGGAGGCAGTGCCATGTACGGCCCATGTCCGCTCACCACATCATCGGCGGAGCTGCCGATGTACTGGATCTGCGGATGCAGATCCTTGATCGCCTCAATCAACCCTGCCTGCAGTGCCGCCGGAGGATATCCCTCATTCCGTCCGCAGTACAGTCCGATCGACGCATGGTTGCGGATCCGCAGCAGCAGGTCGCGCGCATTCTTCATGAACATCGAATCGTCATTCGGAACCGGCCCGTCCCACGGATTCGCCAGCCAGAAATCCTGCCACACCATGATGCCGTGACGGTCGCACGCCTCATAGAAGGCCTCATCGCCAATCTGGCCCACCCAGTTCCGGATCATCGTAAAGTGCATCTCGCGGTGATAGCGTGCCGCTACGTCATACTCGCGCGCGCGGTAGCGTAGCATCGACTCGCTAAAGCCCCAGTTGCCGCCCTTGGAAACAAACCGGCGTCCGTTCACCCAGATCCGCAGATCGCCGCCTTGCTCGCTGTAGGTCATCTGCCGCACGCCCGCCTTGAACGCCTTTTTGTCCGTCGTCGTATGGCCGTGCCCCTCAAACCACAGCTCTACGTCATACAAATGCGGCTCGCCATAGCCCGCCGGCCACCACAGCTGCGGATTCTCAATTTGCAGCTCCGGATGCGTCGTCGCATCCAGCGTCACCGTCTGCGTCGACGAGCCTTCCACCTTTACCTTCTGCTTAAAGGTCACATCGCCGAACCGTCCGTGCAGTTCACCAGAAACGTGCTTCGAATCGTGATTCACCAGGTCGACGGCAATGCTCACCGCCGCACTCGATGTATCAGGCAAGGGAAGCGTCGTCGTGACGTACGGATTCTCCACCGTCACCGCCCCGGTCACCGTCACGAACACATCGCCCCAGATGCCGGTATTCCGCCCGCGAATCGTCGGAATCCAATCCCATCCAATCGAGGCGTGGTACGTCGGATTGTCCGCGCCCAGCGCGCCGCCGTTCTTGCCCGTGCTCTCGTAGGTCTTCTGCTTGCAGCTTCCCGGTGTCGCGTTCTTCTCAATGCGCACGGCCAGAGCGTTCATCTTGCCGGGCAAAAGCTTGTCGGTTACGTCAAAGCGTCCCCGCATAAAGCCGCCATCAATGCGCCCCAGATGTTCGCCGTTCAGGTAGACATCGGCCTTCCAGTTAATGCCGTCAAAGTTCAGCCATGCCTTCTCATGCTTTTCCAGCGCTGGAGTCTCAAACTCACGCCGGTACCAGAAGTCCGCGTAGAAGTACGAGTCGGAGACATACAGTTGGTTCTGTCCAAAGTTGGGATCAGGAATCGCACCTACATTCAGATACGACGTCAGCACCGTTCCCGGAACCGTCGCCACCACCCAGCTGTCATCGGCATACCCGTTCTTCGACAATGCCTCGCCGCCGTCCTGCACAAAGTTCTCGCGCTGCAGCCTCCAGTTGCCGCCCGCCAGATTCAGCCGCCCCTCTTCCCGTACCAGCGACGGGGCATGCGGCTGCGCCACCGGTCCACCGCGCCCGTACACCTCAATCTCACTCAGGATGTACCCGTTCGGCCCTGCCGGACGCGTCATCAGCACCCGCACATAGCGCGCCTGCGTCGGAATCGTCAGTTGGAAATCGTCAACCTGTCCCGATCGTCCGCTCAGCGACAGCAAATCCTTCCAGTTCACCGCATCGTCGGAGATCTGGACCGAGCCTTCTGCCGCCCGCTCAACCCAGTACAGTGTCACGCGATCAAAGCTGCATCGTGCGCCCAGATCGACGTACACCCACTCCTCTGCCGAACCCGCACTCATCCAGGCGCTGTTGAAGGTGTACGGCCCGCCCACCTCTACACGCGTATTGTTGCGGTAAAAGGCCACCTGTCCCGCCTGCCACACGGATACGAACGGCCCCCGGATCTTCTCCGGCAGCGTGGCTGAAAGGTCAATCTTGTAGTACCGCATCTTGCTCGGCTTGCTGAAGTTGATCCTCGGGTTATACAGCTTCGCAGACTGCGCCAGGCTGGGCGGATAATTGGTCCCGGGCACGGCCGCCGGTGAACTCACGCTGCCCATCTCTTCCCACGAGCGCCCATCGTCCGAAGCAGACACCACAAACCGCATCGTCGATGCATCCACCTCCGGAGGCATCGCCACAAATACATTCAGGCGGTCCACTTCCGGCACGGAGCCTCCGCCCAGATCAATCTGGATGGAAGGGTCCTCCCCGGGGATCTCCATCAGGTTGGCAGGCCAGTGGTCCAGCAGGGTCTGGCGCTCATATATTGGCAGGGGCTCCATCGGACTCACCGATACTCCCACCCAGCTCGGCATCGCCGCATCTTTAATGCCGTCCGTTACCAGTTGCGCCGTCAGGTTGTAGTCGTAGCTGCTGGAGTGGTACGCCGGACGCAGCAGGGCAAGGTTCCGGTAGGCCGAGGTGTCGAGTTCAAGAATCGGGCTGAAGACCTCGCTCGGTGCGCCGGGATAAACTCCAATCCCGCGCGTATAGCCTCCGCTCGACGCCATGGTCATCTCGGCAGCCATGTCCGCCGGTGGCATCCCCGCATCTACGCTGGTTGCCGCTCGTGCCGTAACCGGCTGCATCGCAGCTCCTGCGCCTGCAAGAATCGTTGTCTTCAAAAAATCCCGTCTCGATGTCGGCATTCCACTCCTCCGGAAAATCTGGTTGTAGGTTTGCATGGGGCTGTATAGCGCATTGCGGGTCGTGGGGACCGCTATGACTATTATGCAAGGCTTCCCCGAGCACGTATATCAGGTTCATCACTTCAATTCAAAAGCAGGCCGTATGAACTGGGCGGCCTGCAACGGCGCAGCCGCCGGACTGCTCCCAGTGACAAAAGTTACTGCCTGCGTCCCATCCCTTGCTTAGCATCAAACGTGGTCTCAGGAGGAACAATGAGCGCACCCCCGGTCGTCAGCTCTGAGCGCATTGCAATCGCGGATCCTCCGCCTGCCCCGGCGCCGGCACGCAACAAGCTCGTGCGCCGCGCAAAACCCGACCAATCCCAGCGCATCCGCCACATCGTGCAATGGCTCTTTGTCGCGCTCAACCTCTGGATCGGCGCGCAGTTCTATCTCTGGGTCCGCTACTTCGAGCGCGGTGGACACTCCCTCTATGTCAGCCGCCCTCCCGGCGTCGAAGGCTGGCTTCCCATCGCCGGTCTCATCAACTTCAAATACCTGCTCGTCACCGGACACGTCTCCGGCATCCATCCTGCGGCCATGTTTCTGCTCATTGCGTTTCTGGCCATCAGCCTCCTGCTTAAGAAATCCTTCTGTTCCTGGCTCTGCCCCATCGGTACGCTCTCTGAGAATCTCTGGAAGCTCGGCGCGCGTTTCTTTGGGCGCAACTTTCAGCTTCCTCGCTGGGCCGATATTCCTCTGCGCGGACTCAAGTATCTTGTGCTCGGTTTCTTCGTCTTCATCATCGGCTCCATGTCTGCACAAGCCCTCGCCGAATTCATGCATGGCCCTTACGCTCTCGTTGCCGACGTAAAAATGCTCAATCTCTTCCGCGATATGGGCCACACAACAGCGATCGTGCTCCTCATTCTTGTCGCGCTTTCATTGTTCGTCCGCAATTTCTGGTGCCGCTATCTCTGCCCTTACGGAGCCCTCATGGGCATCGCCGCCTGGTTCAGCCCCGTCAAGGTCAGGCGCGACCGGCAGGCCTGTATCGATTGCGGTAAGTGCAACCGCGCCTGCCCCTCGCATCTTCCTGTCGATCAACTCGTGCAGATCCGTTCCGTCGAATGCACCGCCTGCATGGCCTGTGTTGCATCCTGTCCGGCGCAGAATGCTCTCCAGCTCGCGCTTCCTCCGGCCGCCTCATCCACGCCCGCCGCACGCTGGCGTCGTCGCGCCCTCGGCCCCCTTGCCGTTGCCGCTCTCATCGCAGTGTTGTTCATTGGAACCGTTCTCTTCGCCCGCGCCAACAATCACTGGCGCTCGCATATTCCGCGGACTACCTATTCCACTCTGGTCCCACGGGCGAATGATCTGACCCACTAGGCAAAGCTGCTTTGCTGCGCTCTGCAGCTACTGCCGCCTCGCCTTGAACTCTGCCCCAGCGGCTGCCAGCTCGGCCCGGTCCAGTATCTGTGCCGCTTGTGGAAGCACCGTCGTCTCTTCCACCTGAATATGTTTTGTGTACAGCCGCTTCAGCTTGGCCGTGGTCGTCAGTAGTTGCAGCTGCTCCGCCTGGTGCAGCGTGCCCGTCGCAATCCACTTGCAATACAGCTCGTCGACCTTCGTGTGCAGCTCCCCCGCAAGAGCATGCTCGCCTTCCAGCGCATCCAGGTCCCGCATCGCGGCGTCTCCGCATGCAGCACGCATCCTCGGAAACAGGGATTCTTCTTCATCCGCATTGTGGCGTACGCCGCCTTCGCGGAAGTAGCGTAGCGCCGCTTTTACAGTGTCCCTCTCCTCCGCCGTCAGCGCCCTGTCGGCGGCTAGCTCCACTACGCGGCAAAGCAGTTGCACAAACCGCTCAATCCTGCGATGGCAATCCTTCAGCATTCCGAGCGGATCATCGAATCCGCTATCCGGCTTTGCGCCGATTTGTACCGCCACTTTCGCACCTCGCCGTAAACTGCATCGCGCAACCCTGCTGCGCTCAAATCAGAGCGGGGACCGGAAATCGGCCCCCGCTCCTTCCACTCTATCTATCATGCCCCTGCAACGCATGTCTTGCCGGGCAATCCTCAGCCGCCGCTTTCCTCCAGCTCAATCGTGCGCGGAAACAGCACATTGTTTTCCAGATGCACATGCCGGTGCAGGTCCTGTTCAAATTCTTCCAGCGCCTGGTAGAACCCCCGGTACGTCGGGCACGCGCCCTCTGGAGCCGTAAACTCACCGCTCAGCGTGCGCATCCGCGCCAGCGCCGCTCCGGCCGCATCGTGTTCCGCCATCATCACCCGAATCGGGTTCCGCACCGTGCCCAGGCACTCCAGCGACCCAGGCCCGCAACTCTTCCGGTTCTGTTCCAGATTCGTAATGTACGGAAACAGGATCATCTCCTCTTTGTCCATGTGCTGCAGCAGGTCCGCGCACACAGCCTCCACCGTTTGCTGAATTTCCCCAAGCTCTGCGTGGGTCGGCCCATGCCGTGTCACCACCTTCTGCGCCAGGAACCGAAGCCGCGGCACTTCGTTCCGCACATAGGCATGGTGCTTCTCTACGATGTGCTTGCATATCTCCCCCAGCGGAGCTGTAACCCATTCCGGCTCCGCTGCCGATTCAGTGTTGGTGGCGCTCTCAATCGCCGCCAGCACAGCGTCCACGTCAAGCGAGCGCTCCTCGCATGCCGCGGCCAGTGGCCTGCGCCCGCCGCAGCAATAGTCAATGCCGAACTTCTCAAATACGCGAATCGAAGCCGGCTGCTCCAGCGCAATCTCGCGAACCGTGGTTTCAGAGGTGGTCATAATGGTTCTCCTCAACTCGAACCTTACGGCGCATCCCTCCCCCATTACTGCGACTAAAGTCACTCGCCGCCCAATTTCGCTAGAATTTCCACTATGGCTCAATCAGACGGCATTGCCGCAACCCTCGGTTCAGTCGCTCTCTTCTCCGGACTTTCTCCCGATGAGCTGCGTCTTCTTGCCGCCCACGCCATCCGCAAGCGCTTTGCCCAGAGTGAGCTGCTCTTCTCCGAGGGGGACCCCTGCAACGGGCTTCACATTATCGCCTCCGGCAAGCTCCGCATCTTCAAGAGCTCCACCAGCGGCCGCGAGCAGGTCCTCGCCGTCGAAGGCCCCGGCGGCTCCGTCGCTGAGCTTCCTGTCTTCGACGGCGGAACCTACCCCGCTTCCGTCATTGCGGTCGAGGACTCCGTTATCCTCTTCGTCTCGCGCGCCGACCTGCGCGGCTTCTGCCTCGAACACCCCGAGGTCGCCCTCAAATTGCTCGCCGTCGTCGGCGCCCGCCTCCGCCGCCTGGTCGGAATCATCGAGGAGCTCTCCTTCACCACCATCCGCCAGCGCCTGGTCTCGGTACTCGTCCGCCTCGCGCGCGCCGAGGGCCAGAAGACCACTCGCGGCATCGAGTTCCAACTCCCCGGCACCCATCAGGACATCGCCCATCAGCTCGGCACCGTGCGCGAACTCGTCTCCCGAAACCTCATGCGCCTCCAGGCGGAAGGTCTGCTTCATGTCGAAGCGCGCAACATCTCCATACTCGACATGCCCGCCCTGGAAGCCATTCTCGACAGCAACGGCTGATGCTTTCTCCACCCCCAAGCGACTAAAGTCACTGTGACGCTCGCGGCGATTCTCTAGCCTGTCTTTAGGAAACGGAGAATCCAATGCCCGCAATACCGCTTGAAAGCCTTTCGGAAGCCATCAACACCGCTCGTCCCGACCTGCTTGCCTTCGAGCGCCGCAAGAGCCGTCTGCTCCGCCTCTGGATCGTCTCCGGCATCTTCTTCATGGTTCTGCCCGGAACCATTCTCGGCTTCACGAATCTCCTGCTCATCAGCGCGCATCACGGCTTCCAGGGCCTCTCTCCAGCCTGGATTCAGGCCCATGGCCACGCGCAGGTCTTTGGCTGGATCGGCAGCTTTGTCATCGGCATCGGTTTCTACTCGCAGCCGCGTACCCGTGCCAACAGCGGCCGCCTGCCCATCGTCTGCTGGGTGCTCTGGATGCTCGGCCTCAGCCTGCGTTGGCTCGCCGCCGCATATCTCTGGCACTGGCGCATCACCCTGCCGCTCGCCGGCGCGCTTGAGCTCGCCGCAATCGTCATGTTCCTCTACGCCGCCAGCCAGCACAAGCTCCCGCAGGATGCCACCCAATCCGCCGCCCCCCGCCGCTCTCGCATTGAGCCTTGGATGCAGGTGGTTCTCGTCAGCAACGTCGCCATGTTTGCCGCCATCGCCATCAACTTCGTCATCGGCATCCAAGTCGCCCTTGCCGGAACCACGCCGGCCCGCCCGCACTCCTTCGATCCAAAGTTTCTCGTCCTGCTCGGTTGGGGCTTCCTCGCGCCGCTCATCTGGGGTTTTTCCGCCCGCTGGCTGCCCATCTTTCTCGGCGTCGGGCCCGTTCGCGGACGCCTCCTGCAACTCGCCGTCGCCATTGACGTCGTCGGAGTTGCGCTCGGCTTCACCTCGCACACACGGCTCACCACCCCTGTTCTTGCCGTCGCCGCCATCCTCGCCGCCATTGCCATACGTGTCTTCTCGCCGTCCCAGCGCCCGCCCAAAACCATCGGCATTCATCCCAGCTTTCCCGTATTTCTCCGCATCGCCTATGCGTGGTCCATCCTCGCCGCGTGCATCGGAATCGTGGCCGCGTTTGCTGACGTCCACAACGGAATCTGGGGTGGCTCACGCCATGCGCTCACCGTCGGTTTCGCGGCCATGATGGTTATGACCGTCGGCCCGCGCATCCTCCCCCACTTCGCTGGAGTTCGCGGCATCTACAGCCCTCGGCTCATGTTCGTCACCCTGCTGCTGCTGCTCACCGGATGCACTCTGCGCGTTTCCATGGAGCCGCTCGCCTACGAGGGCATCGCACACTTTGCCTGGAAGGTACTGCCCATCTCCGGCTATCTGGAGCTGTCCGCCGTGTTGCTCTTCGCCCTGCAGTTGATTCTGACCTTCACGCGCATGCCCAGCGTGTTTGCTGAGCCTCCACACGCCTCCGCACAGGTGTAAGACCAGACCTCGCCGCAGGCACGGATTCGCGCAAGCCCATCTTCGCCTTTGAAAATCGTCCGTGTGTCCTGGTCCTTCCGTGCCCCTTCCGGCCTATCCGGATGCACAAAAAACCTCTACAGCTTCGGCTATGCTGCGATATACCATCAGACCTGCGCTTCGCTTTGGTACCTCCCGATCCCATGCAGGCTTCATGTATGCCCATATTGCTGGCGCTAAATAGCGAAACTTAGTCTTCGGGAGGAGCACAGCCATGGAACTCAAAAGCCAGGCCTATCGGGCCGGAGGTTCAATCCCCGTCCGTTATACCTGCGACGGCATCAGCGTATCGCTCCCATTGTCCTGGAGAGGTGTGCCCACAGGCGCACACTCGCTTGCCCTGACCCTGCATGATCCGGACGCACCCCGTCGCGGCGGCTTCACGCACTGGGTCATGTACAACATCAATCCACGGCTTAAGTCACTGCCGGAGGGCATCCCGCTCCGCGACCGCGTGGGAGTCTCCGCCCTGCAGGGCGCGAATGACGCTGGCCGGATCGGCTACTTCGGCCCCTGCCCGCCATCGGGAACCCATCGCTATGTCCTGACACTCTTTGCCCTCAACACCGTTCTCAAGCTGAAACCCGGCGCATCTCAACCGCAGCTCATGGCCGCCATGAAGGGGCATGTTCTCGCAACTGCTGTTCTCATCGGCACATACAGCAGAAAGTAACCACCAGCTCACACCGTTCGAATTCCACGTGCCGGGAAGTTCCACCCAGGAGTAAGTAAACGATGCGTGATTCCAGTCACGGTTGCTCTTCCTCTCATCCGTTCACCATCAAGCCATGAGGAAACGACTGTCGTCCCATTTCGGTATGCGGTTGTTGGCCATCCTGATTTTCGTGTGCCTCATTGCCGACCTGCGCCTGAAGAATGCTGCGGATCTTCAGCAGGTCTTGTGGTCCTGCTACTGGGGCGCAATCGTAATTGCATCCGGAATCCTGGCTGCATCCGAACGACTAGTCGCATGGGGAACGGTTTTCTTCGCCGGACTCGGCGTGCCCGCCTGGCTTCTGGGGTTGGTCCTAGACTTTCACCTGGAAGTCACCTCTGTGCTCATTCACACCCTGCCCTTCGTTGCCGGACTCATATACATACGCAAAATGTCTGCGCTGCCCGCCCATTCCGCGCTCGGCGCATGGTCTCTCTACATCGTCCCCTTCATCTTTTCGTGGAAACTGACTAACCCGGACGCAATGATCAACCTGTCGCATTGGAACCGCTCGGCCGTCCCATCTCTGCCGATTCACGTCTGGCAGTTTTATCTGTTGCTGATTCCTATCAGTTTCCTCACCATCCTCCTTGCTGTCTGGTTCATCAATCGATGGCTTGCGCGCAGGGCCGCGGCCCACGCGCGGCCTGTCATGGCTGCTGGCGGGTAGCAAAGCACGAGGGCGCACTCAAGGCATAATGGATAGGCGGCGCTATCTATGACGCTATCTATCAGGAAGAAGGAAAAGCAGTGCGGATGCCCCCAATTTCTCGCCATCGCCATAGCGCGCGCTCCATTCTGACCTGTTTCCTCGCCTGCTCACTGCTCGGGGTGGTTGCCGCTGCAGCCGCTCCGCAGGCAACACCGTCCCCTTCGTATCAAAAGCGGGCCGCCCTCGCCATCAAAGGCCTGCAGTCCTGGTACAACAAGCCCACCGGCCTCTATCGCGCCACCGGATGGTGGAACTCGGCGAACGCCATCACCACCCTCGCAGACTACGCAAAGGTCTCCGGCGCAAAGAAGTTCAACCGCGTCTTCAAAAACACGTTCACAGCGGCGCAGAAGACCTCTCCGGGATTCATCAACCACTACTACGATGACCAGGGCTGGTGGGCCCTCGCCTGGATCGATGTCTACGACCGCACGCACGATCCGCGCTATCTCCACATGGCGGAATCCATCTTCAACAACATGGCCGGCGGTTGGAGCAACACCTGTTCCGGCGGCATCTGGTGGAGCAAGAATCGCAAGTACAAAAATGCCATCGCGAATGAGCTGCTTCTCTCTGTTGCAGCGCATCTCGCCCGGCGCGCCGCCACACCGCAGTCGCGGGACATTTATCTGGCGTGGGCCAACCGCGAGTGGCAGTGGTTCTCCCACTCCGGCATGATCAACGCGCATCATCTGGTCAACGACGGCCTCGACGCGCACTGCCGAAATAACGGTAAAACCACCTGGACCTACAACCAGGGCGTTGTTTTAGGCGGCCTCGCCGAGCTGTATCAGGCCAGCCATAACCGGAAACTGCTCGCAACAGCGAACGAAATTGCCTCCGCTGCCATCGCTAGCCCTGTTCTTACCAGCGCGCATGGAATCCTCCACGAGCCCTGCGAGTCGAAGTGCGGCGCAGACGGCAGCCAGTTCAAAGGCATCTTCGTCCGCAATCTTGCCTATCTCAATCAGGCCGCTCCACAGCCCGGCTACCGAAGGTTCATCCTCGCGAATGCCAACAGCATCTGGTCCGGCGCCAGGCCTCCCGCCTACCGCCTCGGCCTCATCTGGAGCGCGCCCTATGGCGAAGTCAACGCCAGCACGCAAAGTTCCGCCACTGACGCGCTGGTCGCCGCCGCAAGCCTGACCAGTCATTAGTCTCCAGCGAAATGTTTCGCGCACGCGCTATCGGGCGCAAACGGACGCATGGGTTTCTCAACGGGCGCGCCATGCAAGCAACCAGAAGCGGCTGAGGCTCTCCAATCGCTCTGGTTATACTGGACCTTCGCGCGCAGTAGCCATATACATCGCACGCGTCTCAGGAGCCCCGTGATCGCTCATCGCTACCCAGTGTTGCGCCGCTTCGGCCTTGTTCTTCTGCCTCTCCTCATCGCGGGATTCCTCCCGTCAGGTGCGGTCGGGCAAAGGCATCACGACATCACGGTTCCCGCCCTGCATCTGAAGCGGCCATTCCTGCCTGCGCAACACTACGGGCCGTACAACGCGCATATTCTTGTCGGAGGCCGCGGGCTGACGAAGTCTCTCCCGGCAAAGGACCCGATTTTTGAGGCCGCGACTCCCTGGACTCTTTCCGCATGGGTGCAGTTCGCGACCATCTCGCCCTCGTCCGTGCTGATTGCCGGAGCAGGCGATCCCTTTGCGGAAGACTCCCGCTACTTCGCCCTCATCGACGGCAAGCTCGCGCTGCGCATTGGAGACACAGCATCGCTCGTCTCCTCGCCCGAGGCATTGTAGCCGAATCCGGAGTTGGTGATTTGGTCGTTCGAATTAACGCTCAGGCTGAGCGACGGCGCCGAGCACTTGCTGACGTCGATCTGAAGCAGATTGCCGTAACGGTCATAGCCGCCCGATGGCACTGACTGCCCCCAGCAGTCCGCTGATGAAAGACACCACTGTCTTGGTGCATCTCGCGCTGCATGCCCGGAGCGGAAAGCTTCTTTCGGAAAACTTCTACTGGCGCGCCGCTTCCGATGCGGGTATCGCGCGCTCAATGCGCTGCCCCCTGCGCGCGTCACAGTAGCAGCGCGTCTGGTCGCCGGGGCGCAGGCGGCCAACGAGCAGCGGGTTGAAGTGCGGCTCAAAAACACAAGCACGGTGGCTGCCTTGAACACCAAACTGGTGACCATGAATGCAACGGATGGCAAGGAGGTCCTGCCCGCGTTCTACAGCGAAATTACATCTCTCTGCTGCCGAATGAGGAGCGCACAGTCACCATCGACATTCCAAAGGCCGATGCCAGGCATGCGCTCCAGCTCAAAATTCGTGGCTGGAATATCGTTCCGGCCTCGATTCGCGTCACCCCATAGCAACGAAAAGGTAGGGAAGGCATCAAAAGGCAGTGGATAACTTTTTACCGCGGTCTTCCGGGTGCGTCTGCCATCCCGTTCCGCCCAACAGCCTGGAGACAGGCGCACGAAGCTGGATTGGGGTCGATGCGTGCAGTCTTTCCCGGGCAGGACCATGCCTCACAAATGGGTGAATTTTGATCGCACCAAATGCTGGCGCCAGCGGTAGACCCTCTCGTTTGAGCCGCATCCCGGCCTTTATACTGAAACAGCCAAACATTTGCGAACAGACTTAGGAGACATCATGTCCAATGAATCGAAATGCCCGTTCTCGGGCGGCGTCCTCAAGCACACAGTGGCAGGCGCAAAGGGTAACCGGGACTGGTGGCCCAATCATCTGAACCTGGAGATTCTGCACCAGCAGTCCTCCCTGTCCAATCCGATGGATGAGGATTTTAACTACGCCAAAGAGTTCAAAAGCCTCGACCTGGACGCCGTAATCAAGGATCTCCACACCCTGATGACGGATTCTCAGGACTGGTGGCCGGCCGACTACGGCCACTACGGGCCGCTCTTCATCCGCATGGCCTGGCACTCTGCGGGCACCTACCGCATCCACGATGGACGCGGCGGCGCCGGACGGGGCTCGCAACGCTTTGCGCCCATCAACAGTTGGCCGGACAACGGAAACCTGGACAAGGCGCGACGCCTGCTCTGGCCTATCAAGCAGAAGTACGGACGCAAAATTTCCTGGGCGGATCTCATAATTCTCGCTGGCAACGTGGCGCTCGACTCCATGGGCTTCAAGACCTTCGGCTTCGGCGGCGGCCGCGCCGACATCTGGGAGCCGGAAGCGGACGTCGATTGGGGCCCGGAGGCAACCTGGCTCGGAGACGAGCGCTACAGCGGCGATAGGGAACTGGCCAACCCGCTCGCAGCCGTGCAGATGGGACTGATCTACGTCAATCCCGAGGGCCCGAATGGCAACCCCGATCCGCTCGGTTCGGCGCGCGATATCCGCGAGACCTTCGCCCGCATGGCGATGAATGACGAAGAGACAGTAGCGCTGATCGCCGGCGGTCACACCTTCGGCAAGACCCACGGCGCGGCCCCCGCAAGCCATGTCGGGGCTGAGCCCGAGGGCGCGTCCATCGAGCAGCAGGGACTCGGCTGGAAGAACAGCTTCGGAACCGGCAAGGGTACAGACGCCATCACCAGTGGACTCGAAGGTGCCTGGACGGCCACGCCGACCAAGTGGGACAACAGCTTCTTCGAAACCCTGTTCGGCTACGAGTGGGAGAAGACAAAGAGCCCGGCAGGCGCCCACCAGTGGAAGCCCAAGGGGGGCGCGGGCGCGGGCACCGTTCCCGACGCGCAGGATCCCTCCCGGAGTCACACACCCACCATGCTGACCTCGGACATCGCCCTGCGCGTGGACCCGATTTACGAAAAAATCTCACGGCGCTTCATGGAGCATCCTGAGGAGCTCGCCGATGCGTTCTCTCGTGCCTGGTTCAAGCTGACGCACCGCGACATGGGCCCCGTATCCCGCTACCTCGGCCCCTTGGTGCCGAAGGAATCTCTGATCTGGCAGGACCCGGTTCCCGCCGTCGATCATGAGCTGATCAATGACCAGGACATCGAAGCGCTGAAGGCCAAAGTCCTGGCCTCCGGCCTGTCGATCTCCCAGCTCGTCACGACCGCCTGGGCCTCGGCAGCGAGCTTCCGCGGCAGTGACAAGCGCGGCGGCGCCAATGGCGCGCGCATCCGGCTTGCTCCACAGAAGGACTGGGAAGTGAACCAGCCGGCCGAACTGGCCAAGGTGCTTCCCAAGCTCGAAGCTATCCAGAAGGAGTTCAACGCTTCGCAGTCCGGCGGCAAAAAGGTCTCGCTGGCCGACCTGATCGTTCTTGCAGGCTCCGCCGCGGTTGAGGCGGCCGCAAAGAAAGCTGGTCACAACGTGAAGGTTCCCTTCGCGCCGGGCCGCACAGACGCCACGCAGGAGCAGACCGACGTGGACTCGTTCGCGGTGCTCGAGCCCAGAGGAGACGGGTTCCGCAATTACGTTCGCAAGGGACTCGAGGGATGCGCCGCCGAGCTGTTGCTGGATAAAGCGCAGTTGCTCAGGCTCACTGCTCCTGAGATGGCAGTCCTGATCGGTGGCATGCGTGCTCTCGGTGCGAACTTCGGAAAGTCCCCGCACGGCGTCTTCACTAAGCGGCCTGAAACTCTGACCAACGATTTCTTCGTGAACCTGCTCGACATGGGCACGAAGTGGCAGCAGTCCGAGGCGTCTGAGCATGTCCTGGAAGGACGCGACCGGCAGACCGGCGAGATCAAGTGGACAGGAACGGTGGTTGATCTTGTCTTCGGTTCGAACTCGCAGCTCCGCGCGGTTGCCGAGGTCTACGCGAGCAGCGATGCGCAGCAGACCTTCGTGCAGGACTTCGTAGCTGCCTGGGCCAAGGTGATGAACCTGGATCGCTTCGACCTTCCCTGATTAACGGTAAGGACGCAAGCAGACCCGGCGCGATGTTCCAATCACGCCGGGTCTGCTCTTTTGTGCGCGGGCTTTTCAGGCGGATAGAGCATTTCTCCAGCTGGTGTAGAGGGGGCAGAATGCCTTGAAGTGGCTTTTTCCTTAAGAAAAAGCCGCCCTGTACGCTGCTGGAAACTCCACAGAAACTGGAGAAATGCATTGGATGCCTGGTCAGTCGCTTGGCATCGGCAAGGTGAGAAATTTTATTGCATTCTACGGTGTGCAGTTGATATCGTCCCTGCAAATCTAAAACCTCAGCAACTGGTGTCCATTCATGAGTTCTGAACGTTGTGTTTGTCGTGGTGTTCGCCTTTTAATTGTTCTCTTCCTCCTGCTACCCGCATCCCCCATGTTGCGGGGTCAGCTTGCCGCGTGGCCGCAGAGTGATGCTGCGTTCAGCGCCCCGCCGTCGGCAATTCGGGCTGCCGCGGCCAGGATTCCGGCACAGAAGTTTGCTGACGTGACGGTGTTGTACGAAGAAGAGGATTACAAGCTCGATGCAGCGGGCCGGCTGACGAATACGCATCGGCTGATCTACCGGATTGAAACGCCGGCGGGCGTGCAGTCGTGGTCGCAGGCCTCGGTGGAGTGGGAGAAGTTCTACCAGAAGGTGCCGAAAATTGAGGCGCGGGTAATCCAGCCGAACGCAACCGTAACGCTGCTGGACCAGAAAACGGTCACCGATGTGGCGGCCCAGGGACAGGACGACGGCACATACTCCGACGACCGGATGCACGAGGCGCCGCTACCCGCGCTCAGCCCCGGGGCGATCGTGGAGCTAAAAACCATCTGCACGGACAAGGAGCCGTACTTCACGGCGGGCGGAGTCTACCGGTACTACTTCCAGCGGATGGTGCCGATTGTCCGGTCGCGGATGGTGGTTGAGGTGCCCGCGGGAACACCGCTGAACTACCGCAGCGCATTTCTTCCGAACCTGGCGGTGAAGGACGAGACCAAAAAAGGCGTGCGCCGGTTGACCTTTGACCAGGGACACCTGGATCCGTGGGTAAGACAGGACATCAACCTGGCGAGCGATCATCCGCGGTTGCCGTGGGTGGAGTTTTCAACGGGAAAATCGTGGGCGACGATTGCGACAGCATACCGCAAACTGGCGGAGCCGCAGATTGAGCCGGATGCGGTGAAGAGTCTGCTGCCGGCGAAACGTCCGAAGGACCGGAACGCGCTCATCGCAATGCTGGTGGCTACTCTGCACCAGCAGGTGCGCTATACCGGCGTGGAATTCGGGAAGGCCCGGCTGCAGCCGGAGAAGAGCGCGGGGGTTCTGGCGCGGCACTACGGAGACTGCAAGGATAAGGCATCGCTGCTGGTAGCCATGCTGCGGGCGGCCGGGATTCCGGCACACATGGCGCTGCTGGAGACGGGACCGGGGCTGGATGCAAGCCCGCAGCTTCCCGGAATTAACCTGTTCGATCACGCCATTGTGTATGTGCCGGCCAGCGACGGCGAGGGGCCGCTGTGGATCGATGCCACAGCGCAGTACACAAAGGTGGGAGACCTGCCCTATGCGGATCAGGGACGCCGTGCGCTGATCATCACGAACGATACGACCGGACTGACGCTGACGCCGGCGCCGAAGCCACTGAACAGCGTGCTGATCGAGACGCGTAAATTCCAGTTGGCGGATTACGGGCCGTCCCACGTCATCGAAACCTCACAGACCAGCGGATATATCGACGCGAATTATCGAGCGTACTACGGTGACTCCAGCAGCCAGAGCGCACAGACCTCGCTGGAGAATTACGTGAAGCGCGCCTACGCGGCCAAGGCGCTGACCAGCGTGCAGCATGGCGACGCGAACGATCTGACAAAGCCGTTTCTGCTGCGGCTGGACGTGGCAAAGGCGAAGCGGGGCAGCACCGGGATCGGCGATGCGGCCGTGGCGACATATTTCGGAGGAATCTGGAACAGCCTCCCGGCATGGTTTTCGACGGACCCGGATCAGGAGGACCAGAATCCGACGCCGGAGGAGCAGAAACACCGTAAGGAGGCGATCGCGGACCGGAGCGCGGATTACGAAGTGGCGCCGTTCATTGCCGAGCGGCAATATCAAATTTTTCCTCCGGAGGGTTTTACGGTGCGCGGCCTGCCCTCGAACCAGGTAACGCAGATGGGGCCGGCGGCACTCACGCGGACCTACAGCGAGAACAAGCAGGGCGTGGTTACGGTGGATTTCCGCTTCACGACCGGAAAGAGCCACTACAACGTCGCGGACGCGCTGGCGTTGCGCAAGGCCATCGCGCAACTGAACAAGGAAAACGCGATCATCATTACGTATGATCAGGCCGGAGCCAAGCTGCTGGCGCAGGAGAAGATTCGTGAGGCTCTGGCCGCGGATCAAAAGCTGATCGACGCCAACCCGAAAGATGCGGTCCAGCACGTGCGAATGGCGTATGCACTGCTTCACGCAGGGATCGGCGAGCAGGCGCGGGCGGAGGCGGCCCAGGCGACCCAGCTCGATCCGAAGTCCACGCTCGCATGGAAGGCGCTCGGCTGGATGCTGCAGCACAATTTGATCGGCGTGCTGCACGGGCAAGGATTCAACCTGGAAGGTGCGGCAGATGCCTATAAGAAGGCGATGGCGCTGGATCCTAACGACACCAATGCGATGGCCAGTCTGGCGAGTTTGTACGAATATGACAAGAACGGAACCAGATACGGGAGCGTGGAGGGCCTGAACCTTGCGATCCAGGAATATCAGGCGCTTAAGAAGAAGCATAAGGATGCCGGGGAACGGTATGAGAACATGCTGTTGTTCTGCATGCTGTATGCGCATCACTACCAGGATTTATTGACAGAGCTGGCGACGGTGCCGACGTCGCCGGTGCGCGACGGGCTGAGCATTACCGCCACGGTGGCCACCAGGGGCGTGGCCGCTGGGCTGCAACGGGCAAATCAGGTTTCCGGTGGCACGAGCCAGCGCGACATGGACCTGCGGAGCGCGGGCGAGGAACTGGCGAGGCTGCGTCTGTATCCGGAGGCGTCACAGATTCTTTCCGCGTGTATTGAGGGCCAGAGCGACGCGCCTGTCATTGCAAGGCAGGTGGAACTCTACCGCAATCTGCATCCGTATACACGGCAGCCGCAACAGAACCTGGATCCGCAGGGTGTGGTGCGCCAAAGCATGGTGGATATGCTGTCCGGCGCGATGACCAGGGCGGACATAACGCGTCTGATGGCCCACAACGCCTACGCCACGGATGCTGAATGGCAGAAAAACATGAAGGACAATCTGCAAGCCAGCAGCTCCATGAGCGCCATGGCGAACCAGATAGGTCTGCTGCCGAAAATGCTGGCGGACCTTACGCTGGGCTCGATGAAGCTGAGTTCCAGCGGGGACGACGCGCACGGATACCGCGTGACCATGCGGACACTGGGCTCGATGCCGCGCAGCTTCTTTGTGACGAAGGAAGACGGTGTGTACCGGATCGTGGCGGACAACACTGACACCATGGAGGTGGGAAACGAGGCGCTGTACCTGCTGCATCACGGCGACAAAACACAGGCGCGCTCGCTGCTGGACTGGAAGCGCAACGCTGTGCACCTGGGCGGCGGCGACGATCCCCTGTCCGGCTCAGTGTTCGCGCGGCTGTGGACGTCGGGCGAGTCGAAGGGCGCCACGGCAATCGAACTTGCGGCCGCTTCCCTGGTGGCGAACCGGCGGGATATCTCAGCCATGCTGCCGCAACTGGAGCATAGCGCCGCCGCAGTGACCGGACCCGATAAGCCGGATGCAATCGCGGTGCATCTGCTGATGGCCGAGGCTTGGCTGCACGCACAAAAGCCGGAGCGGGCCAGAGGGGCCATCGACGCACTGCTGAAGAAATATCCCGATTCGGCCAGGGCCGTGGCACTGGCAGGACTGGAGGATTTGCAGACACGCAACTGGGCGGCATGGAACGCGATGGTGGACAGCCGTCTGGCGAAACGCCCGGATGATCGCGAACTGCTGCTGCAGAAAGTCAATGCGGCGCAGGCGGAAGGGAACTTTGCGGACGCGAGCAGGATTCTGCAGAAGGTCCTGAACGGATCACAGACGACCGCCGAAGACTATAACAACTATGCCTGGAACGCATTGTTTGAAAACAGAGTGGATGACAGCGCGCTGCAGGCTGCGTTGCAGGCAACCACGCTGGCAAAAAATCACGGGTTTCCCAGCCTGCATACGCTGGCCTGCATCTACGCGGCCATGGGCAAAACCACTGAGGCGCGGCAAACACTGCTGCAGGCCATGGCAGCAGCGGATATGGCGAAGCCGAACTCGGAGGTGTGGTTCGCGTTTGGGGCGATTTACGAGCAGTTCGGCGCAAAAAAAGCGGCGATTGCAGCGTTCAAAAAGGTGGAGAAGCCAACCGGTATCAGGAATCCGGTGGGCACCTGGGTACTGGCGCAGCGGCATTTAAAGGCCTTGCAGGCAGAGTGAGGCGATCCGTCGCGATCGCCTTTGCACGGGCGGAGCCGGTTGCCGATCCCGTGCGATGTTATCGTTGTACGCATGTCCACGCCCACACTCCAGGAACAATTTGGTCAAATCGATATTTATCTTTTCGACCAGCTTTTGAAAGGCCGCATCCTGCCCGGAATGCGGATTCTTGACGCCGGGTGCGGCTCTGGCCGCAATCTTGTTTACTTGCTCCGCGCGGGCTACGAAGTTTACGCTGCGGACGCCAGTGCCGGGGAAGTGGAGAAAGTGCGCAGCATGGCGCGCACGCTGGCTCCATCCCTTCCGGCATCCAATTTTCGCGTCGAACCGGTGGAGCATATGTCCTTCGACGATGCCCTGGCTGATGTGGTCATCAGCAATACCGTCCTCCACTTCGCGCGCGACGATGCGCATTTCGAGCAGATGCTGCAGGGTTCGTGGCGGATCCTCAAACCCGACGGGCTCTTCTTCTGCCGCCTTGGATCTTCGATCGGTATGGAGAGCCGGATCGAGCCTCTCGGTGGACGCCGCTACAAGTCGCCGGATGGTTCGGAGCGATACCTGGTGGACGAAGCGCTGCTTGGCTCGTTTACGGAACGGTTAGGCGAACTGGCTGACCCGCTCAAGACCACCCTTGTCCAGAATCTGCGCGCAATGACCACGTGGGTTGTCCGCAAGAAGCGGTAAACAAACCTTACGTGCTCGGGGTGTTTGGGCAGTGCAGGCGCGGGGACGGTTTCCGCCCGCACCGCCCAGTCCGGTAACGGAAACCGGCCCCATTCAGTGGATATAGTCTCTGGCCCTGAAGGAGCCGAGGCGGGGTGTGTCTTCCAGCTCAACTCCGCATGGCAGGGGCAATATCGTAAACGCTGCGAACCTGCAGCTTGCTGCGGAACTCAAACGGCGTCATCGGCTGGTCGAGCACCACATCAATCGCAGCGGCCTGCTCCCGGCGCAAATCCACAAAATTGTCCGAGTAGGTTGCATCGGTGTCCTGCACCTCGGCCCACACCCACAGGGCCGGAGCGTCGGTTTCTATCACCACCCGATACTTCGTCTCGCCGCCGCTCACATTCACCGTCAAATTCGGCTGCTTCAGCTTCAGCTCCTTCGGCCGCCCGAACAGCAGCGTATTCTGCGCCACTGTCCGCCCGTCCACAATGACTTCCGGCCATACCAGCAAATTCTCCGCGCTGTGCGACTTCACCAGGTCTGAAAGATCCAGTTCTTCCGCCTTCCCGCTCGTCCGCGCCGGTATATCGATCTGCTTTGACCCCTGCCGCAGCACGTCACCGGCAAGATTGGTCACGCTCCAGGCCAACTCGCCGGAAACGTCCTTCTGGCCGTCGCTCGTCACGTAGAGGTCTGCCTGCCCGCTCTGCGAATCCGGTATTCCGCTCACCAGAACCTGAGCAAAGAAGCGTTTCGACTGGTACAGCAGAGGCTTTGCCCGCCGGTAGTAGTCCACCATCGCCCAGGTCGAGCACGGCCAGCAGTCGTTGTACTGCCAGATCACAGCCGCCATCGACCGCGGCATATCGCGCCGCCAGTGTTCTACCGCATAACGAATCATCCACGCCTGATTCACATTGGTCAGCCACAGCGTATCGTCAAAGCTCTTTGGTGCTTTGCCGAAGTTTTCCTCCGTGTAATCCATGATGATCTTCATGCCGTGACCGCTGCCATCCAGCTCGTGATACTGCATCACCGGCGAATACACACTCTCGCGGTCAGCCGCATCGGTGAATGTGCGCACCGTCATCGGAACCGGCGTTGACTGCATGCCGAACTCGGTCACAAACCCTTCAACCTGGCGGTAGCTCTCCACCGGCTTATTCCCGTGCCACACCGCCCACGAGTGAATGTCCCCGCTGCCGCTCGCGCCGCTGCCCACCTCATAGAACGCGCCCGGCACAAGCCGATTCACAATCCCGCCAATAAAGTCCTTAAAGAGCTGGTTGTACCCCTTGAAAAATTGGATCTCATTATTTCCGCTCCAGATCACAATCGACGGATGGTTCCGGCACCGGCGCGTCTGCTGTTCGATCTCCACGCGAAGGTTGTCCATCCACTCTTTGTCCTCGACGGGATAACTGGCATTGGCAAACTTGAATTCGAACTGCAGCATCAGCCCCAGTTCGTCGCACAGGTCAAACAGTACGTCTTCCTCGTAATACCCTCCGCCCCACAGCCGGATAAAATTGAAATTGCACTCCGCCGCCTTTTGCATATACCAGCGCAAAATCTCCGGCGTCACCCGCGTCGGCATGTTATCGGCAGGAATCCAATCCGCCCCCTTCGCAAACACCGGCACGTCGTTCACCTTTACGTGCAGAGCCTTGTCCCCACTCGGCGGAACCACCTCAACCGTGCGCAGTCCAACGCGGCGCGTCACCGTGTCCAGGCTCTTCCCGTCCGCGCCGTTCAATTGCACGGTCACGTTGTAAAGAGGCTGGTTGCCCATGCCGTTCGGCCACCACAACTCTGGCTTGGGTATGGCAGCGTGCAAAACCGTCTCGCCATCGCTGACAGAACCCTTCGCGGTGGCGACCACTTCGCCGGCCAATGAAACCTGGGCCTCCAGGTGATCGCCGGAAGCCCGCCCATCCAGCGTCGTATGGATCTCCAGCTGCACCGATCCATCCGCTTGATGGTTCTGAAAAACCCCCACATCGGCAATACGGACGTCGTAGCCGAGAACCTCCATCTTCTTCCAGATGCCCTGGGTCAGAATCGGACGGCACCAGTCCCAGCCCCACATATAAGGCCCTTTGCGGACCCACGACCGCTCATTCGGCAGGTCGATCCCGTACTTCTCCTTATAGGCGGTCCGCTGCTTTTCAACATATGCGGTCAGCGGATCAAAGCGAATGCGCAGATGGTTCGTTCCCCTCCGCAGGTGAGGCTTGATGTCAAAGCTCCACACCCGGAACATGTTGTTCGTGCTGCCGATCTTCTGGCCATTCACCTCAAGCGTGGCTAGCGTGTCGAGCCCATGGCAAACCAACTCCACATGCTGCTTGTCATGCAACTCATCCGGAACATGGAAGTCCCGCTCAAAAAACCATGTCTTGTCCGCGACCCACTGCACCTTCCCGTTGTTCTCGCCAAAATACGGATCGGGGATGGTCTTGGCGGCAAGTAAATTCGTATACGTACTGCCGGGAATCAACGCCGGAGTTAGCCCGCGCTTGCCTTCCTCGCGCAAGGCCCACACGGAGCCGCCTAGATCGAGAGAAACCGGACCTCTCCCCCCCGCGCTCATGGCAAGGCCGGACTTGTCCAGCATCAGTGCGATTCCAAGCCCTGCCGTTCCCTGCAGCATGGTGCGCCTTGTCAGGCGGGGCAATATCTCTGGATACTCATTCTTCGACACGGTTCAGCTCCTTCCAGCAACCACGCCCATTGAAACACAATCCATGCCCTCGCCGCGCCTGAGCGTAGACAATTTTAAAACCAGTCTTACCTCCGGGCCGCGTCAATGTGGTCAGGGTCACGTCAACGTGGTCTGGCCGGCCTTCTGTACCACAAGTAGAGATAGGAAACTGGTATTAGAGAAGCCATGGATGGCAACGGGACGAAAGCGCACGACTGAGCAGGTGGCAGGCCAGAGATGCCGGCCTCAAAGCGGAGCGGGTGCGCCGGTAACGCGCCACTAACTCCGAAGCGGTCCCTGCTTTACTCCTGGAATCGCCTCCTGTGGCGCCATCGGCATGTTGCACAGCCGTACCCCGGTCGCCGCAAAAATCGCGTTGCCCACGGCGGGCGCCAGGCCCACGATGCCGGTTTCGCCCGCTCCTGCGGAGGGCAAATCCTTGCGGTCGATCAGAATCACCTCGACCTGCGGCGTGTCCTTGAATCGCGGCAGCCGATACTCTGCAAAAAGCGGATTCAATATGCGGCCATTGGCAAACAGTATCCTTTCAAAAAGTGCTCCGCCAATCGCCTGAACCATCGCGCCCATCACCTGGTTGCGCAGTCCGTCCGGGTTCACAATTGCTCCCGACTCCCACGCCTGAACCACGCGCCGAATACGAACATTCTTGGTCGCAGGATCGATTTCCACTTCCGCGCAAGTCGCAATGTAACCGCCTTTGTCGGTTCCTCCGGCGATGCCAAATCCGCGCTCCGGCGTCGATTGCACCCGGCCCCAGCCGAACCTGTCCGCCGACCTCTCAAATACAGCACGCAGTCGTGCGTCCGTCAGATTCTTCAAACGAAAATCGAGTGGGTCCATCTTTGCCGCGTGCGCCATCGCATCCATATGGCTCTCGCGGGCAAAGTGGTTTGCCGTGGCGGCAAGCCCGCGATACGACCCCTGCCGCAGCGGTGATTTTGTCGGGTGAAATTGAATCAACTGATTCGCTACCTCATACGGTGTGCCAATCGCCGCAGGGCCCGAGTTGTAGTTATGGTGTTCCCATGCCACCAGGGTTCCATCGCGACGCGCACCGGCCTTAATCTCAATCAGTCCGGCCGGGCGAAAGTAGGCCCACGTCATCTCTTCGCGGCGCGCCCACTCCACCTTCACCGGCCTGCCCGCCGCCTTCGCCAGCCGTGCCGCTTCCACCGCTGCCTCTCCGGTATGCTTGCCGCCGTATCCGCTTCCCATGTCAGGCTGGATCACGCGTACCTGCGCCGGCGGAAGATGAAACGCCTGCATCAATTCGTCGCGCACGCCAAAGGGCCGCTGCGTTCCGGTCCAGACCGTCAACTTGTCGCCGTCCCACTCGGCAACCGCGGCGCGCGGCTCCAGAGGAGCATGCGCAATAAATTGCACCGTGTACCGCTCTTCGAGCTTTACGTCGGCAGTGGAGACCGCCTGTGCCACGGAGCCTGCCACGTGCTGCGGCCCCTCATTCCGTCCGCTCACCGGATTGCTCTTCAAATATTCAAAGAGGTCCTTGTTCGACGGTTGCGCGGGAACGCTCCATTTTGCATGGATCGCCTTCACTGCCTGCTGTGCGGTGTAGGCATCCGGCGCTACCGTGCCCACAAAATCCCTGTCACGCACCACCTTCACCCCAGCAAGCTTTCCCGCTGCGCTGGTGTCGATCGAGTCAAGCGTTGCATTGAATCCGTCCGGACGCAGCACCGCGCCAAACAGCATCGCGGGTCGCAGGATGTCGGAAGGGAACTTGTGCTTCCCCGTCACAAAGTCGCGGCCGTCGGCTTTGGGCACCGGCGTTCCGGCAATCTTCCATTCTTTCGCGGGCGTCAACGCAGGGTGACCGGTGACTACCTTCACAATGTCCTTGCCCCGTGTCAGTTGGCCATACGTCAGCGAACGCGACCCTTTCTTGTCCGTGATCCTGCCGTTGCGGGCCGTCAATTGAGCTGCGTCCACCCTCCAGCGCTTGGCCGCCATCTCCATTAGTGATTCCCGCGCCGCTACAGCCATCGCGCGCAGCACCGGAGCCATCGTGGGAGTCGTGCGGCTCCCAAACGTACCCATGTCCCACGGAACCAGATCGGTGTCGCCCATGACCATCGTGATCGAGTCAAACGGCACGCGCAGTTCCTCGGCTACCTGCTGCGCAAGAGAGGTGCGGATGTTCTGTCCCACCTCCACTTTTCCGGTAAACACCTTCACCTGGCTATCGGCCGCGATGTGCAGCCACGCGCTCACATTCTTCGGCAACTCATGGCCGCCAAAGAACCGGCCCGACTCCTGCACCCACGCCGGAATGTCCGTCACGCAAATCAACAGCCCGCCGCCGAGCACCTTCAAGAAAGCACGCCGGTCGACTTCAAAGCTCCCGCGATTTGGAACGTCGCTGGTCGGGCCCTGCCCATATTCGGTCGTCTCGAGATCCAGGCGTTTCATCGGCTGCCTCCATCGTCCGGCTCGCCCGCGGCGCGGCGGATTGCCGCAAGGATGCGCGGATACGTCCCGCACCGGCACACATTCCCGTTCATCGCCTCCGCAATTTCATCGTGTGTGGGACGGTGTTTGGAATTCAGCAGGGAAGTGGCATTCATGATCATGCCCGAAGTGCAATATCCGCATTGCAGCGCTCCCTCGTCGAGAAAAGCCTGTTGCACCGGACTTAACATCCCATCCGCTTCGAGCCCTTCTATCGTCACGATCTTTGCCGATGCCGCCTCACTTGCCGGCACCTGGCACGACCGGATGGCCTGCCCGTCAGCCAGTACCGTGCAGGCTCCGCACTCGCCTTCGCCGCAGCCGTATTTTGTCCCGGTTAGATTCAGTCGATTGCGCAGGACCGAAAGCAGGCTCTCATCCGCGGGTGCGTTCACGTGGAGTCGAGCGCCGTTGACGTTTAGTACAAATTCGCTCATGCCGAACTCCGCAGGCAGCCGCGCACGGCCGCCGTTGATGGCCTCCAGCATAGCGCAGTGAGCCTGCTCTGCGACAGTAGGTGAATATGGATATTGAGGGATGCCCACGAGCGGGTGTCGCGCCCCGGACTCAATTGACTCGGATATTTGTCCGCAACAATTCCATGAGCTGGTATCGCAAAGCATTGAGGAATCTGGCCCCCGCGGCCATCTGCTGGCCGTGCTCTTATCCGCCGAATGAATGCTAAGCCCTCTTGGGTCCCTGCGGAGTAAACTCCGCAGAATGCCGCGTTATTGGCCAGACAATTCACAGCTGAAATTCTTTGCATCTTGCGAGTTTCCGTGTCCCAGGTATTGGGCATGTTTCGGGTAGGCGCAAAGTGGACGGCTTTGGCCTGGAAATGCCTTGCCCGTGGCAATGATCGCTGTAGGCGCAGTCCCTTTCTGAACCCAGTTCACGATCGCAGTCAGCATGTCGAAATGGTCAAGTGAGGGCCCGCCGCCACAGTGGGCCATTCCCGGAACCAGAAACAGGCGGCTCCATTGCTCAACCTTTTGAGGGCCTCCATTCGCTGCCGTCATCGCCTTGTAATACCGAAGCGTGTCAAGCGGTGAGAACCATGGGTCACTGTCTCCGTGGAAGAAAATGAGCTTGCCGCCATCCTGTGAGAACGTAGTCAGATTCGTTGATGCAGGTTCCACAAGCGGGTCGGAGGCGTGCAGCGCCAGCTTATCCACGTCGATGGTTGTCGCCGTAGTGTAGGGGCCAAAGATGCCTCGTTCACCCATGTTGAGCAGGCCCGGAACCGAACCTTTCATGGTGATGCCGGTATCGTAGAGGAAGCCCGGATACACTTGAGTCCCGTACGAATTCTTTGGTCCAGCGAAGGCCTTCTTGATGGCTGCGGCCTTGTTCGGCTGGATGCAGCCGGTGGTCTGGCCGGACTTGCAGGCTAGCACCGCCGGATCAAAGTGGCATGCCAGCGGATTCAAGATCATGCCATCGGCCAGCCCATCGAGTGCATCGCATTTCTTCAACAGAGCGTGCATAAAAAGTTTGCGCTGAGCGCCGGTCAGAAACTTCGAAATCTCCGGCTTACCGGTTGCGTCTTTAGGAGACGCCTGGTTGTAAGCCACAGGGATCCAGTGCCCGATAGCCAGATTGGAGAGTCCCGTGCGCATGGCCGGATCGCCGACAACAATGCCGTTAAAGACGGTAGGAAAGCGTTGCGACAGGATCATACCTTCCCGCCCTCCTGTTGAGCAACCGACAAAGTAAGAGTAGGCCGCGGGCTTTGTGTAATAGGCTGTAATAATTTGTTTGGCCACACCGGCGACTGCCGCATTGTCGCGATACGCAAAATTTAGATACGCCAGTTGGTCGCGCATGAAGGAGAAGTCAAACACGCCATGCTTTGACTTGTGCCCGCTGTCTGTGCCGACTACAGCGAATCCGCGATTGAGCGCAGGATTGTTGCCCGCGTAAGGCGCGCCCGCAGGGTAGTAAAGCACTCCATCTCCGCCTCCTCCACCTTGCATCATCAAGTCGCCGTTCCATGCATTTGTTGCGGGTAGCGCCACCGCGAATCTGATGCCGTACTCCACGCCATCCACGCCCTTGCGGGGATCGATGACACCTTCCACTCTGCAGTGTGCCGACAGATATCCGGCGTAGGGTGGAAAGGATGCCGGAACCTTTGCGCCGGCTGGAACGGAGACTGCATTCATGATGTCGACGCCGCTGATTTTCAGGTTTCTCAGATCCGAACAGTTGGGCGAAGTCTGCCCCAGGGCGGTGAAAGCGAAGCATGAGGCTGCCATTACCAGAAAAAGTAGCTTGTACGACTTCATTGCGATTTTTCCTTTTGTTTCCTGCGACGTCGGTGGGCATCAGTGGGCAGGAGCGTATCGTGCCCGAGTATGTTTTGTAGGGCGATTTATCCAGACAAGATGGCTCTGCATGGAAGAGACAGAGTGTCGCTGCAAAAAAATCGCCGCGCGCAAATTGTACCTCTGCGGAAAGCGACGAGTGTCTGCAACTTAGCGAACGTGAATTACCAGACACGCCTATGATCGAATACCCTACGCCTACATACAGGGACCATTCTTGGCCTATACCCACAAACGTACCCACACGAGTGGTCGGCTTCCATAGCACGTTGCCAGACCAAGGAAGACGGTAACTTATTTATTTTCAGCGTCTTTTTGCTTCAGGTGGGACTTCTCTGGATGTCCTGGAACAGGTTAATGGCGGAGAGCGTGAGATTCGAACTCACGGTACCCTTGCAGGTACGGCGGTTTTCAAGACCGCTGCCTTAAACCGCTCGGCCAGCTCTCCATGATCCAATGATATACCGCGTATAAGTCAATCATTTTTCTAGCACCGAAAAGGCCCCGGTTCATCACCGGGGTCTTCTCTTTTCAGGAAGTCATATTGGATCGGGTGAACCGCTCAAGTTCGCTCTCGGCGACCCGGAAGCAATCGTAAACCCGACACCTCCGTGGTGGAAACGCGAAATCGCCGCTTGCCACGCGCCTGTATGCCATGTTGCCGCATCAGCAGCCGCACTCGCTCCTTGCCCACGCGCACGCCTCGACGGCGCAGCTCGAGCCACATGCGCGGCCAGCCGTAGGCCCCACGAAGCTCGGCATAAAGGGCCCGGATGTGCACCAGTAATGTCGCGTCACTCATATGCCGGCGTGCGGCAAGCCGACGACGCCGCATCTGATGCTGGTGATAGCCCGTGAAGCTGACTTCGAGAACTTCACACTGCAAACGGTCTGGCCAGAGATGACAGCTGCGATGGATATGGGCGTACTTCATCTCTGGCCTCGCGAGAAGTACGCCGCGGCTTTTCCCAATATGTCGTGCTCCATCTTCAAGCGCGCATTTCCCACTCGCAGTTGACGAATCTCGATCTGCTCGATCACGCCCAAATACCGCGCCGCTTCCGCAACCCGCTGGCCTGACTCCACCAGCCGTACCGCCTCTAGCTTGAACTCGTACGTGTAGATATTCCTCGGTAAACGCTACATCTTCGCTGCTCCTTCGATATCTTCGCAGAGCGCTATAGAAGGTACGTTTTACGGGGGCAAGGTCGGGATGCATCCTGAAACCTTGCCCCCACAAGGCAAACAGAGGGGTTAAATTGGGCACCATGCATCTGAATGTGGCACCCGATTTGCGGATTTGGCGCGTCTTACGGTCGAATGGATGGGAGTGTTTGGATGGAGGAAGGAACGCGATGAAGAAAGTGAGCGCGGCGAAGTGGGTGGCGATGGCGTGCGTGGCGGTGATGGCGTCAGGATGCAGCAATGCGATGAAGCCGACGAATGCAAAGCTGGAGGTGGCGCTGAATCGCTACTTTGAGAGCCACAACGAGTGCCTGTATCCACAGGGAAAGATGTTTCCGTATGAGGTGTCTCCGGGAAAGGACGCAAAGGCGGAGGAGCGGCGCATGGATGCGCTGAAGGCGGCGGGGCTGCTGAAGGAGCTGAAGGACCTGGACCTGCACGTGGAGCGGTACATGCTGACGGCGATGGGGGAGCGGGTGGCTCCGAGGTTTTGCTACGGGCACAAGGTGGTGGCGAGTATTGACGGATTTACGGATCCGGTGAAGGACGGGAATGTGGTGGAGTCGACGGTGAGCTATCACGCAAAGATGGTGGATGTTCCAGTGTGGGCGCAGACGGAAGAGCTGATGAAGGCGTTTCCGGAGATGGGGAAGGCGATCAGCGGGTCGCGGCCGGGGAAAATTGAGATGGGGACGGCGGGCGTGGGATGGTCTGTCCGGTGACTTACCGGGACTGCGCGTCCAGCGACAGGCGCCTTCGGCGCCATTGTGGTGCTGGCTGTTGTGGCCGCTCCCGTTGGTCGCGGTGCTTGCCGGGACGGGCACACGCGCTTTCACACCCCACGGACGAAGACCTGTCCGTGGGGACGCCGGCTTCGCGCCTTCTTGGATTGGGCTGAAGTGGCTGCTCCCGTTGGTTGCGGGGGCAGGCGTTTCAAACTTCGCTCAGGATGACATCCTCTTGATATAGAGAGTCGATCTATCCCACCCTATGCGCGATGACGCTGCGCATAGGGTGGGGCGTCCAGGTCGTTTGTTTCTGCTTAGTTTTTTTAGGCGTAGAGGCCGCGTTGCTTGATGTTGAAGGCGACGCGATCGATGGCGAGCATGTAGGCAGCGATGCGGTTGTTTACGCCGTGGGCCTCGGAGTAGCGGACGACGTCCTGGAAGCTTTCGGCGAGGATGCCTTCGAGCTGTTCGTTGACGATGGCTTCCTTCCAGAAGTAGCCCTGACGGTCCTGGACCCACTCGAAGTAGGAGGCGGTGACGCCGCCGGCGTTGGCGAGGATATCGGGGACGACGAAGATGCGTTTGTCGGCGAGGATTTCATCGGCGACGGCGGTGGTGGGGCCGTTGGCGCCTTCGCAGACGATGCGGCATTGGAGCCGTTCGGCGTTGCGGCTGGTGATAACGTTTTCCGTGGCGGCGGGGATGAGGATTTCGCAAGGCGAAGAAAAGACCTGCTCGGGATCGGCGGCCTCCGCGCCACTGAATCCAAAGATGGAGCCGATGCGGCTGCGATGGTCGGCGAGCGCGTGTACGTCGATGCCGTTGGGGTTGTAGAGCGCCCCGTCGAACTCGACGATGCCGACGATTTTGTAGCCTTTTTCCTGCAGGAGGCGTGCGGCGTTGGAGCCGACGTTGCCAAAGCCCTGGATGATGACGCGGCAGCCGTCGCGGTGGATGCCGAGATGCCTGAGTGCCTGATCGCAGACGACGCTGATGCCGCGGCCGGTGGCTTCGCGTCGTCCGCGGGAGCCACCCATATTGATGGGCTTGCCGGTGACGACGCTGGTGACGGTCTGGCGCATGTGCATGGAGTAGGTGTCCATGATCCAGGCCATGGTCTGCTCATTGGTGTTGACGTCGGGAGCGGGCACGTCTTTTTCCGGGCCGATGAACTCGATGATTTCGGCGGTATAGCGGCGGGTCATGCGCTCGAGCTCGCCGAGGGACATTTTTTTGGGGTCGCAGATGACGCCGCCCTTGGCTCCGCCAAAGGGAATGTTGACGACGGCGCACTTCCAGGTCATCCAACTGGCGAGGGCGCGTATTTCGTCGAGGTTGACGTCGGGAGAGTAGCGGATGCCGCCTTTGCCGGGGCCGCGGGCCTGGGAGTGGAGGACGCGGAAGCCGGTGAACATCTCGATGCGTCCGTCATCCATGACGACGGGGAAGTGGACGATGATTTCGCGGGAGGGATAGCGGAGGACTTTCCAGAGTCCCTCGTCGAGATTGAGTTTGCGTGCGGCGAAGTCGAAGCGAGCGGCCTGCGCTTCCCAGGGGTTGATCTCGTGTTCGAGGGTGATGGTAGCCATAAGAGTGGGTGCTCCTTTGTCTGGCCGGGGATTACGCAAAAGCACAATCAGGCCAAACCTACGGAGTATAGGCCTGTGGATTCAGAAAGGGCAAGCGGGTTGGCGAAGGAAGAGTGAAAGTAGTGTGATGGATGAACCAGATTAGAAAATAAGGGGTAGGAATGCGAGCGGTTTGAGTGAAAGTGCTGGTATAAACGTCAGTTAACTGATTGCGTCAGTTTCCGGGGGGTCCGCTGGTGAATTTGCTGAAGAACCTGCGTTTCAGTTGGCGGAGGCTGTTGCGGAATCCGTGGATTACGCTGACGGTGTTGCTGACACTGGCGCTGGGAGTGGGCGCGACCACAGCCATCTTTACGGTGGACTACGCAACCATGCTGCAGCCGCTGCCGTATCCGGCGCCGCACCAACTGGTGATGGTGTGGTCGAAGATCAAGGGCTTCCACAATGTGACGTCGGCGGGCGATTTTCTGGACTGGAAGCAGAACAGCCGAACCTTCCAGAGTATGGCGGCGTGGACGGAAGGGGTGTTCAACCTGGCGAGGGGGGACCGTCCGGAGAATGTGATTGGACTGTATGTGACGCCGGGTTACTACAAGGTGCTGGGGCTGTCGATGTTTCTGGGGCGCGGTTTTTTGCCGCAGGAGGGGGAGCCGGGTCAGGACCAGGAGGTGATTCTGACGCATGGGACGTGGGAGCGGCTGGGATCGAACCGGAACATTCTGGGAACGAAGATCAACGTAGACCATGTGCCGCGCACGGTGGTGGGTGTGCTGCCGGCGGGAGTGTATGACCGCGAAGAGTCGAGGCTGGCGGTTCCGCTGGCGTTTACGCCGGAGCAGAAGGGGCACGATTTTCACTGGCTGATGGTGATGGGGCGGTTGAAGCCGGGCGTGACGTTGCAGCAGGCGCAGGCGGACATGCATGGGGTGACGGCGCAGCTGGCGAAGGAGTATCCGGAGAGCGACCGGGGCTGGGGCTCGTATGTGGAGCCGCTGAAGCACGACTTTATATCAAAGGACGAGATCAAGACGCTGTGGATGCTGCTGGGCGCGGTGGGATTTGTGCTGCTGATTGCGTGCGTGAATGTGGCGAATCTGCTGCTGGCGCGGAGCATGGCGCGTCAGAAGGAGATGGCGGTGCGGGCGGCTCTGGGCGCGGGGGCGGGGGCAATTTTTGCGCAACTGTTGACGGAGAGCCTGATGCTGGCGGTGGCCGGAGGCGCGCTGGGCGTGGGCGTGGGCTACGCGATGCTGCGCGGCCTGGTGGCGGTGATGCCTCCGGGCACGCTGCCGAGCGAGGCGACGCTGACGCTGAATGTTCCGGTGCTGGCGTTTACGCTGGGGGCGACGACGCTGGCGGGATTGCTGTTCGGGTGCATTCCGGCGTGGGCGGCTTCGCGGGTTGATCCGGCGGAGGCGATGAAGGAGGGCGGACGGTCGGGCACGGGTGTGGGGCGGAACCGGCTGCGGCGGGTGCTGGTGGTTGGCGAGTTTGCGTTGGCGCTGACGCTGCTGGCGGGCGCGGGGCTGGCGTTCCACAGCTTCTGGAACCTGGCGCATGTGGACACGGGAGTAGAGATCGATCACGCGCTGACATTTCAGCTGATTCAGCCGGATTCGTGGCCGAAGGAGCCGGCGGCGATGGTGGCGTATTACCACCGGATGCTGGCAAGCATTGAGGCGGTTCCGGGAGTGAAGTCGGCAAGCGTGGAGACGGGGATTCCGATGGAGGGGCCGGGATTTGGGATGCCCTTCACGATTGTGGGTGGACCGACGTATGCGGACCCGTCGCAGAGGCCGGTGTCAAATTTCGGGATGGTGTCGCCGGAATATTTCAAGACGTTTGGGATCCGATTGCTGCAGGGGCGGGCGTTTACGGAGGACGACACGGCGGCAAGTCCGCGGGTGGCGATGGTGAACGAGAAGTTTGTGCAGGAGTTTTTGAAGGGCAAGGATCCGCTGCGGCAGCAGGTTGAGGTGAAGCAGTTGATTCCGGGTATGACGAAGTTGGGGGCGCCGGTGGCGTGGCAGATTGTGGGTGTGTACCACACGGTGCGGAGCTGGCTGCGCGGCGATCGGGCGGAGATTCTGGTTCCGTTCTGGCAGAGTCCGTGGGCGAGCTCGGGAATTGGGGTGCGGACGGCGGAGGCCCCGGGGGCGATGCTGCACAGCATTGCGGCGGCGGTGCACAGGGTGGATCCGATGATTGCGCTGAACCATCCGCAGACGATGGAGGAAGTGCACGATACGGTGCTGGCGAGCGACAGGTTCACGCTGATTCTGTATGCGGTGTTTGCGGGGATTGCGCTGCTGCTGGCGGCGGTGGGGATTTATGGCGTGATGCGGTACTCGGTTGAGCAGCGGGCGCACGAGATTGCGGTGCGGATGGCGCTGGGGGCGACGCGGGGGAGGGTGGTTCGGCTGATTGTGACGGAAGGGCTGATACTGGCCGGGATTGGGCTGGGCCTGGGCTTGATAGGCGCGTACTTTATAGGGCGCGCGATGCAGAGCAGCCTGTACGGTGTGAGCGCAATGGACTATCGGGCGTTTGCGGCGGTGGGCGCGGTGCTGATGGTTGCGGCCCTGGCGGCGTGCGGCTTGCCGGCGTTAAGGGCAGCTTCGACCGAGCCGATGAAGGTGCTGCGCACGGAGTGACTGGCCGTCGCGGGCACACGCGCTTTGCGCCCCACGGACGAAGACCTAACGTTGCTCCTGCAAGCAAAGACCGCTTATAGGGGGCCCCCGAGTGTTCGTGGGGGGGCGATTGCCCCGTGCTTCTGCCTAGCGTCGCCGAAGGGCAGGCTGGAGCAGGTCAGCTCCTGCGCTCCGCTTGGGTCCGATTGCGAGCGGCGCGTGCCCAGAGGATCGTCCTGATAGAAGTGGAGACCCTTGCCGGTCTGGTCGTAGGTGGCGATCAGTCGTCCGGCGGCCCACACGTTCGTATGCAGCCAGGTGATTGTGCTGCCGCTGACGGCCATCTCCGTCACCTGCTCTCCTCCCGGACCCAGAACATAATCGTTGGTCGTAGCGAACCCGTTTGCAGAAGGATTGCAACTCCACGCGCTGATTGTACCATTGGCCGCGCGCTGGCCGTCCGCGTCGTAGGCCACTCCGCCCGGAGCTGCAAACCCATGTCTCTTCGAGACATGGGGCACCCTCATCTTGGCTCATCACTCAGACCTGGGCCACCCGCCCAGACAGATTACTCCCGTCCCCCACTCAAGCAAAAGCGCTTGAGTGGGCCACCCGCGGGTTGAAGCGACGCCGGACACGGCTGGCGGACGCGCAGGCAGTTCTACTTCGTAGCCGGTTTGGGTTGCGGATCGGTGTACGACTCGCAACTTACCGAGGAGTCCACCGCGAGCAGGTTCTTCATCGAAAGCGTGACCCTCGGCTGCTTCTCGATCTGTTTGATCGCAGTCACAAGATGTTCGCGGGTCCACGTGCCGCCGAGCGGAGGGGCCGCAAAAGACAGCCCTTCACCCGCATCCTTGGACAGTGCGAAGCGAGCGTTGTTTTGGATGTTGAAGTCTTGGCGTCCATCGTGGTCGGTCAGGAAAAGCGTGAACACGAATCCATCCGGTCGGGAGGGATTTGGATAATCGACAACATAGAGCATTTTCTTCCCAGGATAGGACTTCTCATCGAGAAGGTAGCCAAACGTCCCCTCTGCCGCTTTTGACGGCGGAAGGAAATTCTTCGTGGCTAAGCAATGGACAGCCCGATGCAAGAGCTCCTGACCTCGCTTCTGGGCATGGGCAGCACAACTCAAGCAAATTAGCGTCCCTAACAAAACGCAATTCATGGCAGATGTCCTCATGGTCATCATCCTCAGTGCCCCGGATCGTTGTAGATGTAAATGTACGTTGGCAATCGACTCGTGCTGTCTTTGAAAGGTCCAAAAGATTGAAATACCGACTGGCGGCCACTGCCAATCGGACGGCTGTGGAGCCGACTCGGCGGTATGTGACTTGTTCCATAGAACGTCCGCCCCTGGACCGGGTCCGCTCCTCCGTTAGCCCGATTCGTATAGGCATCTTGCATAGCCTTCGCAAGCGGCGTAGACGCTGTGCCTGTGTCTGGGGCCACCTCGTTTGGCCTCTTTTTGTTAGCGTTATTGATAAGCGCATTAGCGAGTGCGTCCGAACCGTTTTGAAGTTCTTTTGGATCGCCGCCTTTGGGTGTGCTCAAGCTCCCGATCTCGTTGGTCAGAACCTTCGAAAGATCGCCCACCGTTGTATTCCCGACAGCTTCATTGTTCGGGCTCTGTTGTTGGGCCATCACTGCGAACCGTCACGTCATAAGCGTATGCCTCATGAGGCGGGCTTCGCCCGGTCGTCTTTGAGAGCCTTTAGAACACCGAGCAGGTTATGGCCATCCGGATAGATGAAGTTCACGAAGTACCACTGGCCGTTTTTGCCCGTCACCTCTGCTGTCGCGGTCAGCTTCTCTTCGGGTTTACTGGAGACGACGCGATGGACCTCCACCAAGTAGCTACCCCCCTGCGGAACGACCTTGCCGACGCTGTAGCGCCTGCCAGGGTCTTGGCTGTTCAAAAAGGGATCGAAGTCGAGTCCGACGATCTCCCCCTCATCCTTTGCCTGGGCGTCGGAGTCCTCACGGAGCTTGCGTCCCAACTCCGGGCTGAAGCAGCTCCCTTTTTCTTTGATGGCAGTGCTCCAAGCTGGCGTAGAGCGACTGCTCAGGGCCTTGGGAACATACCAGTCATAGAAGCCCTGAACGAACGCCTTCACCGAGTCGGAAGCGTTGACTCCACTCCCGCTCTGAGCCTGCACCGACAAGGGCAGCGTGAGAAGGAAGCAGCAAAATAGTAGCTTGATGATTTTCATGGCTTGTCTCCTTGTCCAGTCCTAGTTATCAGGGAACCGATAGATCGTCACCGGCGTGGTTCCAGACCGATACGGAGACATGTTTCTTTGTTTGAAGTCAGAGACCCACTGCTTGCCGTCGTAGATCGTGATGTGGCCATGAGGATGAGCATCGCTCCCAGCGAACACGGCCACGTCAGCTTTCTGTGGCGTGTAGCCGTCCGGAGAGATGACTGTCGCACCATTCTTCAGCAGAGTTGGCCCCCAGTCCTTTGCGTCGATTGGATGGCCATTTGTATCGACTCCACCGGCTTCAAAGGCTCGTCTGCAATAGGCAGCACACTTGCCTAGAGAATGCGGCTCTGCATGTTGATCGGCGTAGTTCGTAATGGCATCTTTGTCGATTGGGTGGCCACTCGAATTCGTCTGATTCTGGCCTTGTCCCGTCGCGCTCACATTGTTCTGTTGTTGGGCCTGATTCTGGGAAGCAAACTGCTGGTACCGATCGCTTTGCCCGGTGGAGCATCCATTTCCTGCTGCGTTAGCTGCGCATGAACCTACCGAACGTCCAAGTATCTGATGCCCGTCCGGGTCCAGACCGGTGGGCGGATCGTTCTCCACATAGGCATACAGATTCAGGCTCTGCGGGTTCTCCAGCTTTGCATAGGGCACGGGCTCGACCTTGGCAGCCCAGTCCGGCGATAAGAACCGGCCCGTGCTCGACGAATAATACCGAGCAAAGAAGTAGTCGTTGCCTGATTCCGCATCCCGTTCTTTGCCGGTGAAGTGTTGTTCTGTTGGGTCGGCTCCCGGTCCTGAGCAGGAGAGTGCGTCGCCGAAGGGCAGGCTGGAGCAGGTCAGCTCCTGCGCTCCGCTCGGGTCCGATTGCGAGCGGCGCGTGCCCAGAGGATCGTCCTGATAGAAGTGAAGCCCCTTGCCGGTCTGGTCGTAGGTGGCGATCAGCCGCCCGACGGCGTAGACGTTCGTATGCAGCCAGGTGATTGTGCTGCCGCTGACGGCCATCTCCGTCACCTGCTCTCCTCCAGGACCGAGTACATAGTCATTGGTCGTCGCGAACCCGTTTGCAGAAGGATTGCAACTCCACGCGCTGATTATACCCTTGGCCACGCGCTGGCCGTCCGACTACTCCACGGACGAAGACCTTACGTTGCTCCTGCAAGCAAAGACCGCTTATAGGGGGCCCCGAGTGTCCGTGGGGGTTCTGGTTTCGGCGCTTTCGTGATATCGGGGTGCGTGGCCGCTTCAGTTGGTCGGGACTGGCCGTCCAGGCACACGCTTCGCATGGCCGCTCCCGTTGGTCGCGGTGTTGGATGCTGCGGCAGATGCGCCCTGCGGCATTTACCATTGTCCTTACGTTATGCGAGTAGAGACAAATGCGCTTCCGGCGCGCGCTGAGTTTTTGAAACTGGCGCGGACGCACACCCTGGTTCCTGTTTATCGGCGGTTGACGGCGGATGTGGAGACGCCGGTGACGGCGTTTCTGCGGCTGGCGGCGGATGAGCCGGAGTGCTTCATGCTGGAGTCGGTGGAGGGCGGCGAGAATGTGGGCCGGTACACGTTTATCGGGGTGCAGCCGTACAAGCGGATTGTGGCGCGCGGGACGCAGATAGAGATTACGGAAAAGGGCAAGAGCGGCAGGCTGCGGACGGTGCGGAGCGAGGGGAATATTTTTGCGCTGTGGAAGGAAGCGATTGAAGGGCATGTGCCGGCTCGGGTGAGCGGGCTGCCTCCTTTTACGGCGGGCGCGGTGGGATTTTTTGCGTATGACGTGGTGCGGCAGATTGAACGGCTGCCGGAGCAGACGGAGGATGATTTGGGGCTTCCGGATGCGTGCCTGATGTTTTTTGACGAGGTGCTGGCGTTTGACCATGTGAAGAAAGAGATTCTGCTGATGGTGACCGCCGATGTGCGGAAGCTGAAGCCGCTGGCTGCTTATGAAGACGCGGTGAAGCGGCTGGCGAGGATGGAGCGCAAGCTGGCGCGTCCGCTGCCGAAGGCGAAGCGGAAGAAGCCGGCGGGCAAGCTGAAGATTGAACCGCAGATGAGAAAGCGGGACTTCCTGAAGGCAGTGGAGAAGTCGAAGGAGTACATTGCGGCGGGCGATGTGTTTCAGGTGGTGGTGTCGCAGCGGTTTGATGTGAAGCCGGAGGTGGATCCGTTTGAGGTGTATCGCGCACTGCGGATTGTGAATCCGTCACCGTACTTGTACTTTTTGCGGTTTGGGCTGGAGAAGGCGGCGGACACACATATTGTGGGGTCGTCTCCGGAACTGCTGGTGCGGGTGCAGGGCCGGAAGGTGGAGTACAGGCCGATTGCGGGGACGCAGCCGCGGGGCGTGAGCGAAGAGGAAGACGAGGCGCTTGCGGACCGGCTGATGCATGACGAGAAGGAGCGCGCTGAGCATGTGATGCTGGTGGACCTGGGGCGCAACGATGTGGGCCGGGTGAGCGAGTTTGGGTCGGTAAAGGTGAAGGACCTGATGTTCATCGAGCGGTACTCGCATGTGATGCATCTGGTGAGCGCGATTGAGGGACGGCTGCGCGAGGGGCTGACGGCGGTGGATGCATTCCAGGCGTGTTTCCCGGCGGGGACGCTGAGCGGTGCTCCGAAGATTCGCGCAATGGAGATTATTGAGGAGCTGGAGCCGACGCGGAGAGGGATCTATGGCGGGAGCGTGCTGTATGCGGATTATTCGGGGAACCTGACGTCGTGCATTGCGATTCGCACGCTGCTGATGCGGGGCAAGCAGGGGTATATCCAGGCAGGCGCGGGGATTGTGGCGGATTCGGTTCCGGAGCGGGAGTATGAGGAGAGCGTGAACAAGGCGCGGGCGGTGGTGCGGGCGATAGAAAGGGCGCGGGACTAGCCGGGACTTGCCGTCCAGGCAGACGCGGATTCGCCGCCATCCTGGTGCGAGCCTGATGGGTCGCTTCCGTTGGTCGCGGGACTAGCTGTCGGGGTAGAGACTGGCGGCCCAGGTCTGTACGTATGCGTGGTCGATCAAACGGCCGGCATCGATGTCGGTAATGGCTTCAAGAGTCATGCGGTGGTGTTGCTCTTCTCGCTCTTCAGCGGAAGCGACGGAGAGGTGGGTGTCTTCGATTTTGCGAGTTGTTGCCGTTTGCTTCATCCAGACGATTATCGTTGATTTAAGCAGGGTTGATCGAGAGATGGAGCTGCGGTGAGAGCACGAGCGGTGGGAGCTGGTTTTGATCCAGATTGAGAGAGCGGCGCTGGGGCGGGTTGCGGAGGCGTATGCCATCGTCGAGGAGTATTACGAGGCGGTGGAGGTGGTGGTTCGGGAGGATGCGGAGGAGTTCCGGGAGAAGTATTTTGGGGCGGGAGCGGGGATTTGGCTGGCGCGGGATGGCGAGGCGGTGGTGGGGTGTATTGCGCTGCGTCCGCTGCATGAGATTGCCCGGTGCGGCGAGGTGAAGCGGCTGTATGTGAAGCCGGAGTATCGCGGGCAGGGGATTGCGGAGCAGATGCTGGAGGCTCTGGAACGGTATGCGCGGGAGGCGGGATACGAGGCGATCTATCTGGATTCGAAGGATGATTTGAAGACGGCGATCCGGTTTTATGCGCGGCATGGGTATGCGGAGTGCGAGCGTTATAACGAGAATCCGCAGGCGACGGTGTTTATGCGGAAGGGGCTGGGTGTGGAGTGAGGTCCGGTGATTCCATCTGGCTCTCCCTGGTGCGAGGTGAGAGATTGGTGGAGTTAACGTTGCCAGGATCGTGCCAAGCCGGTGAGATAGAGCTGAGGAGAAGCATCCGTGAAAAATCTGTTTGAACCTTCTTCCGCGATAGAGATCAAGAAGCGGATCGAATTGTTGGGGCCGGACGCTGAAAGGCAGTGGGGCGCGATGAATGCCGCGCAGATGCTTGCGCACTGTTCCGCATGGATGGAATGGGCTGTGGGAGTGAAGACTCCGCCGCGGAGCTTCGTGGGGCGGATCTTTGGAAAGATGGCGAAGAGATCGGTTTTGGGAGAGGGACCGATCCGCAGGAATATGCCCACAGAGAAGAGCCTGATCATGCAGGGCGAGAGGGATTTTGCCACGGGGCAGCAAAGGTTGGTCGATTGGGTCGAGCGTTTTTCGGCGGGCGGTCCGGAAGGATGTACGACACAGCCGCACTGCTTCTTCGGGCACATGACTCCTCTGGAGTGGGCCGTATTGGGGTATAAACACCTCGATCATCATCTGAAGCAATTCGGTGTCTGAAACCTGCCAGAGCTAAGGCAGTCTTTTCGATGACGCTTCTCCATCGGCGCAGAGTTGCCAATGTGCCCATACGGGGGCACCCCGGCGGAATTTGAATGAGCGCATTGGTCTGTTTGCATGAGCTGAGCGCGTCTTGACTCTATACTAAGATATCTATATAAAGACATCTGAATATGGCCAAGACTGATGCTCTGCAAGGTTCGCTCGATTTGCTGGTGCTGAAGATATTGTCGCGGCGCCCGCGGCTTCACGGGTACGCCATCATGGCTGCCATTGCCAATACATCCGGCGAGGTCCTGCGCGCCGAGGAGGGCTCGCTCTACCCCGCGCTGTATCGGATGGAGGAAGCGGGCTGGATTCGCGCGGAGTGGATCAAGAAAGACACCGGTCGCCGCGCCCGGATCTACGAGCTGACAGCCGCTGGCAAGAAGCAACTGGGTGCGGAAGAGTTGCGCTGGCAGTCAGTGAGCCTGGCAATCAATCGGGTTCTCCGGGAGGCATGACATGTCTTTGTGGTCGCGTATCTCGAATGCCCTGCGCGGCGAGCGCTTGAACCGCGAGATCGATGAAGAGCTGCAGTCGCACATCGAGGAAGCCATTGCATCGGGCCGCGACCCCGGCGAAGCACGCCGCAACTTCGGTTCGATACTGCGCCAGCGCGAGGCGGGCCACAGCATTCGCGTTGCCGGATGGCTTGAGTCGCTTCTGGCCGATGTACGTTTCGGCTGGCGGCAGCTCGGCCGCAACAAGGTGGCGACTGCGGCCGCTGTGCTTTCCCTCGCCCTCGGCATTGGCTCGAGTGTCGGCGCCTTCCGTCTTATCGACGCCCTGCTCTGGCGGCCGCTGCCCATCTCCGGTTCCAGCAGGCTCTTCATCCTCTCCCGCAAGATGACCGGCTTGTATGGCAAGCCTGCCGAGGACGGCTACTGGGCCACGCCAGACTTCAACCTCATGCGCGATGCGGTGAGGGGCCAGGCCGACCTCATCGCCATCAGCGACGCCGACCGCACGGACATCACCTGGTCCACCGACGACGACATGGAGAAGGCCAACGTTGTTTATGTCTCCGGCAACATGTTCCCGCTTTTCGGCCTTAAGCCCGCGCTCGGCCGTCTGCTCGCCACCGCCGATGATCGCGCCCGCGGGGCCAGTCCCTATGCGGTCCTCTCCTGGGACTACTGGGATCACCACTTTGGCCGCGATCCCCATGTCCTCGGCCGCTCGCTCCATATCGGCAACCAGACCTTTGAAATCATCGGCGTCGGCCCGCGCGATTTCACTGGAACCGAAAAGGGGACGGTCACTGATATTTTTCTGCCCCTTAACATGAGCAGTCTTGCCACTCACGACAGCGTTACATGGCAGCACATCTTCCTGATGCTGAAACCTGGCGTCAACCCGGCCACCGCTCTCGATCCGCTGCGCGAGCATCTCTCCGCCGTCAGCCACGGCTTCGAGGCCGGGTGTGCCACGTGCGTCCGCGGCATGACCCGGGCGGAAATCGACCGCTATCTCGATAAGAAGCTTGTCTTCCATCCTGCCGGCGCCGGCACCTCCGACCTCCAGAAGGACTATCGCCGATCCCTCGGCATCCTCGGTCTCCTGGCTGGTCTGGTCCTGCTCATTGCCTGCGTCAACGTCGCCAACATGATGACCGCCCAGGCCGCCGCCCGCGCCCGGGAGATGGCTCTAAGAATCTCGATCGGCGCCGGCCGTCGTCGCCTCGTCCAGCTCATTATGGCCCAAAGCGCGCTGCTCGCGCTCCTGGCTTCCATCCTTGGCGCATTCTTTGCGGCGTGGTCGGCGCCGTTTGTGCTCAGCCGCGTCAATCCGCCCGACAACCCTGCGCGCCTCGCCCTTTCCGCCGACTGGCGTGTGCTTCTCTTCGGCTTCGGGCTCATGATCCTCGTCGTTGTATTGCTTGGTTTGCTTCCTGCTCTCCGTGCCTCGGCCGTCCGGCCCGTCGCTGCCCTCAAGGGTGGTGAAGATCCACACGCGCCACGCCGACTCATGCGTGGAGCCATCGCTCTTCAGGTCGCTTTCTGTTTCCTCGTCGTCTTTCTGTCTTCGCTCTTCGTCGCAACCTTCGAGCGCCTGCAGACCCGCCCGCTGGGTTTCTCCACCGACCGTATACTTCTGCTCGAAACCGTTGCCGGCAAAGGCCAGCTCCCCGTCGTCTGGAATCAAACTGCCGAGGCGCTCCGTGCCGTCCCCGGCGTCGAGTCGGTCGCCATCTCTGGCTGGCCTATTCTTGGACGCATCCAAATCAACAGCGACATCTCCATCAACGGCGCGTCTCCCAGTCCGACTCCGGCCTTTTTCCTGAACGTTTCCCCTAGCTGGTTCTCGATGATGAAGATCCGCCTTGTTTCCGGCCGCGACTTTACCCTTCACGACACCTCGCCGGGAGCCGCCATCGTCAACGAAACTTTCGCCAAGACCTTCTTCCCCGGCCAGGACCCCATCGGCCGCACCTTTGCACCCGTCGGCTACCCGTATAATCGCGGCGCCAAGCAGCAGCTCGACAAGATCGTCGGCGTGATCGCTGACGTCCCTTACCACGACCTGCGCGAGCCCAGCCGCGCCGTCTACTACATACCCTTCGACCAAATCGACGACAAATCCGCCGCCAAAGCCGTCGGCTTCGCCACCTTCACCATTCACACCAACACCCAGAACCCGCTCGCTCTCGCCGGCTCCCTCCGCCAGCTCATCGCGCAGCGCCAGAACGGGCTTCGCGTCTCGAACATCACCACGCAACTCGATCTGGTCCGCGACCAGACCATTCGCGAGCGCCTGCTCGCCCTGCTCGCCGCCTTCTTTGCGGCCGTCGCGCTGCTCCTCGCCGGTATCGGAATCTACGCTGTCCTCAACTACTCCGTCCTCCAGCGCCGCCGCGAGATCGGTATCCGGATAGCGATGGGTTCAACTCGTGCCGGCGTCGTGCGCATTGTGACTTTCGATGTTTTCCTGATGATCGCGCTCGGAGGCTGCGCGGGCGTCGCGCTCGGATTCGGCGCGTCGCGCTATGTCGAATCGCTTTTCTACCAGGTCAAAGCAACCGACGCGGATATGATCGCGCTGCCGGCGTGCGTCATTCTACTGACTGCGCTCGTTGCCACACTGCCCGCCGTGCTTCGCGCGCTGCGAACAGATCCCACCGAGATCCTGCGCGCGGAGTGAGAGACAGAGTCCCACGGATAGCGCACTTGCAGATGGCGATCGGATTTACCATGCATCTGGATCATTCGTTGCAAAATCGCGAATGCGCTTATTGAGTGGCTGGATCATCCGATGCAGCATCAATTTTTTCTTCGAGGTGTTTCTCTATCGGTTGCATATCTGTGTTGGTGGTGGGTTGAGATCTCTGTTCCCCACACAAGCAAAAGCGTGTTCAGTCTCATGACATGCTTTACAAAGTGTCCCGGGACATCCTTTACACTCCTCGCGCGTAGCGTAGCGAAGCGCGAGGAGTGTAAGACGAGATGCCTTGGAAGACGATGGACCTACGAGAGCAGCGGCGGTTGCTGGATTGGGTGGAGCGGTTTTCAGCGGGTGGGCCGGAAGGATGTACGAAAGCGCTGCATTGCTTCTTCGGGCGGATGACTCCTTTGGAGTGGGCGGTGTTGGGGTATAAGCATTTGGATCATCATCTGAGGCAGTTTGGAGTGTGAAGGGCGCGAGTAAAAATGGCATTTCACTCGGATTTCATTGCGAGGGTGCATTTTGGCGCGCGGACAAGGTGCGGCCCTGCGGGCCGGGCTACATTCGTCTATTCGCTTGGTCGTTGCGCCTGTCGGCTCCACTCCGGCCTACCGGCAGTAAGGAGCGCGCCTGACGGCGCGAGTTTTTTCACAGGGCTAAAGCCCTGTGCTTCTGCCTAGCCTCGCTGGCGCGAGGCGGGAGGTTGGGGGGTTGTTGATTCTGCGCTTCTGCGGGTTGTGGGGCAGCCGGCTTCTCAGGATGTTTCTTCCGATTTCCGTGGCTGCGATTGAGTGCCAGGTGAATTCCTCGCCGACTCCTTGAAAATTGGCTTTTTTGCATTGGAAATGGCAGGGTCCGGTCCGTTCAGTTCGAATTCTTCGGCCGATGACCGCAAACGGCGTGCCCTGTCAGTGTCGCCCATCCTCTCGTAGATCTCTGCCAGTTCTGCATGCAGTAGAGCGCTGCCCGGCGCGAGATCCATCGCACGCTTGAAACAATCAAGCGCTTCAGGGAATCTGTCCATCAGCGAGTACGCGTATCCCAAGTATTCGTGTGCCGTGATAAACGCAGGGTCAAGCTCAATTGCTCGCTGGTAGTTCGGGACTGACTCTTCATAACGTTCGAGAAAACTCAACGATGTGGCGACCCCGTAGTAGGCCATCTCGTTTTCAGGCTGTAGCTCGCAGAGTCTTTCGTATGCTTCAAGGGCCTCCTGATGCATTTGCTTCCCTGAGTATGCCAGAGCCAGATTTCCCCACGCCAGAGGGTCCCTGCCATCAATTCGAATGGCCGCCGTGTAAGCTGCGATTTCCTCTTCTGATCGCCCGAGTTCCGAGTATGCGACGCCCAGGTCAAGGTACGCATCACCGTAGCCAGGGCGCAAACAGATAGCCTGTCTATAAGCTGCAATCGCATCCTCGATGTCTCCTTTTCCCCTGAGCGTCGCGCCAATGGAGTAGTGCGTCTCAGGATGATTCGGTCTTAACGTCGCGGCACGCCTGAGGGCATCGAGCCCTTCCTCAGGTTGCCCCGTAGCCTCCAATACCAGACCGAGATGGTAATAAGCATCAGCATGAGTGGGATCAAGTTGAATCGCTCTTCGGAACGGATCGGTGGCTTCCTCGTAGCGTCCGAGGTTATAGAGCGCCCAGCCCAAGCCAAAATGCACATCCGCATCAGCCGGGTTGGATGAGACCGCGGTTCTGTAAGCGTCCAGACTTCCTGCCTTATCCCCGACGTGCCACAATGCAAGAGCCAGGTTGTCATATGTGATTGCGTCGCGCGTTTCTCGCGAGGCCAACCGTAGGTGCTCAGCCGCACTCATCCAATCGCCCCGCTTGCTGAGGAGATAGCCGATTCGGCCATGCCACCTTGCAACTCGCTTCAGATCGTTCCTCCGCGGGTCATTTCGGGCCGCTCTCTCCGCATATTCCAGCGCGGCTCCTATCTCACCGAGATGATCCAGAGCGCGGCTTAGCTGTGCGTGGGCATCACTATAGCCGGGACGAATTTGTAAGGCACGATCCAACATTGCGACTGCTTCTTGATAGCGCCCCAATTCAACGAAGCAAAATCCGGCTAAGCAGAATGCTTGCGCGTTTTCGGGCTCCCTCTCCGTTACCTTTCTGTAGTTGGCTGAGGCCGCCTCGTAACGTCTATGGCGGATGTGCTGAGCGCCACGCCGCATCAGAAGTTTGGTACCAAACCAAATTCTCATTCGAACCCCATCGTTGCCCCGTATTTGAACGTAGAATCCTAGCCTTGTCCATCTATGATTGCCTCCTGGGTATCTCGCCGGCGTTGGACAATTCTTTGAGGTAGCGATTTTTCTTCGCAGTGCTGTCCTTAAGAGCTGTTCCCCACACAAGCTGCGCTTGTATGGGCCACCCGGTTGTTTGTATGGGCCGTCCGATGCGCCCGCGTTTACACTGAAATCAGCGTATGGTTTTTGTTTTGGATAATTACGACTCGTTTACCTACAACCTGGTGCAGTACATGGGCGAGCTGGGCGCGGAGATGGTGGTCCGGCGGAACGATGAGCTGACGGTGGATGAGGTGGAGGCTCTGGAGCCGGAGCGGATCTTGCTGTCTCCGGGGCCGTGCACGCCGCAGGAGGCGGGGATTTCGATTGAGTTGATCCGGCGGATGGCGGGCCGGGTTCCGATACTGGGCGTGTGCCTGGGGCACCAGGCGATTGGCGCGGCGTTTGGCGGCAATGTGGTTCGCGCCAAGCAGCTGATGCACGGCAAGACGAGCGAAGTGGAGCACGACTCGAAGACGATTTTTGCGGGGATTGCGAGCCCGATGACGTGCACCCGGTACCACTCGCTGATTGTTGCGGAGGAGGGATTGCCGCAGGAGCTGGAAGTGTCGGCGCGGACGGCGGATGGGACGATTATGGGGCTGCGGCACCGGAGGTATAAGGTGGAGGGCGTGCAGTTTCATCCGGAGAGCGTGCTGACGGCGGACGGGAAGCAGCTGATCAAGAATTTCCTTGACCTGTGACTGGCCGTCACGGGCATACGCTTCCCACCCAATCACGCGAAATGCGCGCGTGATTGGGGTCCGGTTCGCGTGGGCGCTCCTGTTAGTCGCGCGATAGTATTCTCGGCGGTTTGGAGATGATGCAGGTTTTGACTTCGCTTAGAATGGCATGCGCTTACTGAATATGTGGCTTATCAAACATTCGGCGATGTGGTTGATGATCTGTGCTGTAGCGAGCGCCGCGGCGCGGGCCCAGGAGTCGTCTCCGATTGCGTATGTGCCGGTGACGGGCGTGACGGTGTCGGGGTCGCTCGAGGTGCAGAACGGGCGCGCGAGCATTGCGAACAATGGAACGATTACGGCGGGCGACCATGCGGTGGATGTGAAGCTGGCGCGGGGCGGCGAGCTGAAGGTGTGCGGGACGACGAAGGTTCAGCTGTCGCGGGACACGAGCGTGCATGCGGCGGACGCGGGGCTGATGATTGCGCTGGATCGCGGCGCGCTGGAGGCGAGTTACAAGCCGGGGAAGTATTCGGACGTGCTACTGACGCCGGACTTGCGGATCTTGATTTCGGGGCCGGGATTTGCGGACCTGAAGATTCGCGTGAATGAGAAGGGCGATACGTGCATTGATAATCACGGGGCGGAAGCGCCGTATGTGACGGTGTTGAGCCAGTTTGCGGGCGGGCTGTATCGGGTGCAGGCGAACCAGCGTGTGCTGTTTGAAGGCGGGAGCCTGACGAAGGTTGTGGACAATGAGGCGACGCCGTGCGGGTGTCCGGAGACGGCGCCGCCGCAGGTGCTGGTGGCGAATGTGCCCACCCAGGGGAAGCGGAGCGCGGCAGTGATTGCGGCGGAGAAGGCGAATCCGTTTCCGCTGGCGGAGAGCGAGGGGCTGACGAAGCCCGCGCCGCTGCCGACGGAGCCGGTGGTTCCGGTGGGGCAGGTGCATGCGGAGGTGCAGGCACCGATTGGGTATGACGCGGGGGCGACTCCGAATCCGGCGGTGAAGGGTGCGGCGGGGAAGGCGCCGGAGGGGTGCAAGAGTACGATGTCGCCCGGTTGTCCAAATCTTTCGATAAGCAATCCCACCGCGTCGCTTTCGACTTCGCCCTCGACAACGAATACGGAGATTGAGGTGGTTCCGGCCGCACAGATGCCCGTGAAGAAGCATCGTGGCTTCATCCATGCGATAGGGCACTTCTTTGCGCGGATGTTTGGGAAGTAGTTTTACCCTTTTAGCCTTTGCATCGCTGTTCTCACACACACAAAGGAAGCTTGTGTGGGCCACCTGTAATCCCACCCGCACCCCGCCTCATCCAAAAATGACATGTATATTGGCAAGGTTTGAAGAATCAGAGGGAGAGCTGTATGCAGATTCGAGTGGGGTTGGATTTTGCGCGCGTAAAGAAAGCGGTTGCATCGGCGGCGGCGGTGGCGGTGCTGGGGGCGCTGCCTGCGTTTGCGCGTTCGGTTTCCATTAAAAATGCCACTGTGACGGTTACTTTTAACGCGGACGGCGCGTATCAGGTGCAGTGCAAGGGGACGCAGTGGGTGCTGCGGGGGACACTGGGCGAGACGCCGGAGCGGGTGACGCGGCGGTCGGGCACGGATGCGCTAGGTGCGTGGCACGAGGTGGATGCGCGGACCGCGACCGAAGTGGCGGGGATTCGTGTGTATAACGGGCAGCCGGTGGTGCTGTTCAAAGACAAGCGGCTGGCGGATGGGAAGAATGCGGATGTGTTTCCGGTGTTCAAGGCGCTGCCCGCGGGGCTGATGCGGTTCAGCTATGCGGTGAACACGTTTGCGAAGTTTGAGTTTGGCAAGTTGGGCGGCGAGGGTCCGTGGGTGCTGTATGACGCGAAGGGGCAGACGATGGTGCTGTCTCCGGCGGACCATTTTCTGGTGGCGGACATGACGGACGGGCCGGATGGGTCGGAGGGCGTGCAGGCGGGCGGGCCAAACGGCGTGGACGCAGGCGGAATTGACGCGAAGATTGCGACGCTGCCGGCTGGGTTTGAGCATGGGACGCTGCTGGTGCTGGGCAAGGGCGTGAACGAGACCCTGGATGCGTGGGGCAGCGCATTGCAGGCGATGAACGGGAAGACGGCGATTGCGAATGATCGCGATGTTGTTCTGAACAAGTTTGGGTACTGGACGGATCATTTTGCGACGTATTACTACAAGTACGACAAGAAGCTGGGATACCTGGGGACGCTGCTGGCGGTGCGGGACAAGTACAAGGCGCTGGGCGTTCCGATTGAGTACATGCAGCTGGACAGCTGGTGGTATCCGAAGGGGAGCGGGTTCAGTCCGGATGGGACTCCGGTGAACGGCGAGACGGTGTATCGCGCGGACAAGACGATTTTTCCGGATGGGCTGAAGGGTTTCCAGAAGCAGATGGGGCTGCCGTTTGTGGTGCATGCGCGGTGGGTGGCTCCGGTGAGCCCGTATCGGCATGAGTACAAAATGTCAAAGAACGTGGTGCTGTCGCCGAAGTTCTGGAATGAGACGGCAAAGTATCTGAAGGACGGCGGCGTGACGGTGTACGAGCAGGACTGGCTGGATGACAACGCGCGTCCAGCGATTAACCTGACCGATCCGCAGGAGTTTTTGGGCAACATGGCCAAGGCGATGGCGCGGGAGGGGATCACGATCCAGTACTGCATGCCGCTGCCGGGGTATTACATGGCAAGCACGCGGTACCAGAACGTGGAGACGATTCGCGTGAGCGATGACGGGTTTACGCGGGCGCGGTGGGACTACTTTTTGTATGACTCGGCGCTGGCGCATGCTGTGGGGCTGTGGCCGTGGAGCGATGTGTTCATGAGCGGGCAGGAGCCGGAGCTGATTCTGGATACGCTGTCGGCGGGGCCGGTGGGCGTGGGCGATGCGCTGGGCGAGATTGACGCGGCGAATTTGAAGGCGACGATGCGGGCGGATTCGGTGCTGCTGAAGCCGGATGTGCCGGTGCGTCCGGTGGACGCCATGTACAGGGCGGACGCGGCGAACGCGGACGGGCCGATGGTGGCGGCGACGCACAGCGGGGATGAGGTGGAGGTGTTTGCGTATCCGCGTGCGCATCCACGGAAGATAGCGACGGGAGAAGAGTTGGAGACGCAGAGTGCCGTGGGCGAGACGCAGGGGCCAGTGGGCGAGACGCAGGTGACGGTGCGGCTGAGCGAGCTGGGGATCACGGGGCCGGCGTATGTGTGGGACTGGGTGCGGAAGACGGGCACGGTGGTTCCGAAGGGCGGGTCGTTCGCGATGAAGTTTGCGGATGGATGGGCGTATGACGTGGCGGCTCCGGTAGGGAAGGACGGGATTGCGCTGCTGGGAGACACGGGGAAGTATGTTCCGCTGGCGGGGAAGCGGTTCTCGGCGGTGACGAGCGGGAAGGCTACGCGTGTGTCGGTGGCGTTTGCGGCGGGCGAGAGTGCTGTGACGGTGTCAGGCTATGCGGCTAAGAAGCCGGTGGTGCGGGCTGTTCGGGGCGAGGCGGGTGCGGTGGAGTATGACGGGGAGACGGGGTTGTTTAGGGTGGTGGTGCATCCGGCGAGTGGTGGGGGCGCGGTGGTGGTGGTGAGGTGAGTGGCGGTTGGGTATGACAATGGTTGGGGTGGGGAATTTGGCGCGCGAACAAGGTGCGGCCCTGCGGGCCGGTCTACATTCGTCGATCTGTGGGTCGTTGCGCCTGTCGGCTTCACTCCGGCCTGCGGCAGCAAGGTACGCGCCTGACGGCGCGGGTTTTTATTTCCCGGGCTAAGGGTCAGGGCTTCTGCCGGGCCTCGCTGGCGCGAGGCGAGAGGTTGGCAGGGCAGAGTTGATCAATCCCACATCTCTTCGAGATGTGGGGCACCCGGCTGGGATATGAAGAAGGTAGCGCAAACGATCCACGAATGGAAATTTTCACCTCATTGAGTAGAGTACCGAGCTAAACTCCTTCCGCGGCATAGGGAACCATAGCTATTTCGCGAAAATCGGCAGCTAGGATCGATTTGCTATGAGTCAGAATAAAACCACGGATCAGAAGAAAGCCACCGACAGCCCAGCTCTCCGACTATTCTTCGCTGATCCGGAGATTGCGGGCTTTTTGCGACACTCTGAGCCACATTTGCTTGAGTGCAGAGATAAACTCACTGATATCTCCGCTCCAGCAGTTGATGCAGCCGGTATTAAACAGTTACGTGAAACGACAGCCGATATCTTCCCAGGCCAAGACGCAATCGCCCTATTTCGTCCCACCCTAGTGCAGGCTTTACGCGCTGATCTGGCATCTGCATCTCGTGTCCCTGACCTTTCGGTTGATGATCTTGTTTACTTTCAGCTCGCTATCGTCATTATGCGCTTGGCGAGTGACTACCTTTCCGCCCGCGACCTCTTTGAGGCGCATAAAGAAGCATTCATCAAGGCGTACCCTCGCGTACTCAGCTTCAACCCGCTAACGGGTGCGGTCTCATGGGAAAAAGCCCGAAGGCAGATGGCGGAAATTCTGGAAGAGGGCTTCCGCGAGCGCTACGATGACATGGCAATCGAGAATTCTGAGCACTTCCGAGATTCGAGACTCGCCAATGAAGCATTGATGATTAGCATGATGTTGATTGATCAGGACAAGCCTCAACTCCCAACGTCTGATGGCTTGGAATTCGAACAGGAATGCGAGGGTCTCCTAAGCGAGGCCGGATTTATCGTTGAACGTACTCCGATTTCAGGGGATTTTGGAGCAGACTTGCTCGCCCGTCGGAACGACCTGACTTATGCAATTCAGTGTAAACATTATGGGACTCCTGTTGGTGTCAGTGCGGTGCAGGAAGTTGCAGCAGGTTGTTTGCATTATGCTGCTGACTGCGCTGTCGTAGTCGCAAGTTCGGGTTTTACCGCGCAGGCCCGCCGACTCGCCGAGTCGAATTCAGTTCTCCTGATCGATCCGTCAGAGCTCGGGCGATTGGAAGATTTGGCCCGTGCCCTTTTGTGAGAAGTGAGGCGATAGCGGTCAGTGGGGTGGCTGTAGTTCGTGAGAAGGATGAGGCATTGTGTGGACGAGCAGCGACATCTTTTCGAGGTGTGGGCACTTGGTCCCACGAGAAAGTAGGTAGGAGAAAATACTGATGACCAAAGTATTTGTGGACGGCGTAGAAATAGACTCTGAGATATGGATAGATGGGCGAATAGCCACATTCAAGAATCAGAAGGAATCGCGAACTGTTCGGCTGGCGGCGCTCAAGAAGGAGATAGATGCCTACGAATCGTCTCTCACGAATTTCGGACTGGGCGGACGCGATGATGCTCCAGCCGAGGCACATACTAAAGCTTACATTGCAGCTTTAAAGCAGGCGGCGCAGGAAATAGGAAATGAAATGGCGAAAGACAGAGATCAAATTTTAGAAAACAACTCTTCGAAATGAGAACGCGCACATTTCAGACACTACCGGGCCCTGGGTCCATGCGCCGATGCACATTTCGCTGCGATACAATGGGAGTTTGGAGAGTCTTCCGAATCGGCGCGTGCGCTGACCTTAGAAATATCCCTACAGATACAGCAAGGAGTTTTACGATATGGCGATTCCCGCCACACAGATGCGTCCGGGCATGATTATCAAGCACAACGGTGAGCTGCATACCGTGTTTTCGGTGGAGCACCGCACGCCGGGAAACCTGCGGGCCTTTATCCAGGCGAAGCTGCGGAATTTGCGCACGGGCGCGATGTTTGAGCACCGCTTTCGCTCGCCCGACCCGATTGACCGGGTGGTGGTGGATGAGATTCCGATGGAGTTTTTGTACAGCGACGGCGATGACTACTACTTTATGAACACCGAGAACTACGAGCAGACGCTGCTGAAGCGGGGCACGCTGGGCGATGCGGTGGAGTATCTGACGGCGAACCTGCAGATTACGGTGTCGATTTTCGATGGCGTGCCGGTGGGCATTGAGCTTCCACAGACGGTGGAGCTGGCGGTGGTGGAGACGGAGCCGGGGCTGAAGTCGGCAACGGCGTCGTCGGTAACCAAGCCGGCGAAGCTGGAGACGGGGCTGATGGTGCAGGTTCCTTCGTTTATCAATGAAGGCGAGAAGATTCGCGTGGACACGGCGGAGGGAGCTTACCTGAGCCGGGCGTAACTTGTGAATGGATAACGAGCGGCGTGGCTGAGGCTGCGCCGTTTTGTTTTGCGGGCGGCGTGGGTTGCGCGGCGGCGCGGGCATCTGAAAGACTGAGGCGGCGTTCTTTTCGAAAATTATGGTTCGGCATTATCTGGTGAAGGGTCGCGTGCAGGGGGTCGGCTTCCGGTGGCATGTGCATCGGGAGGCGGGCGATCTTGATTTGCACGGATGGGTTCGCAACACCGAGGACGGGCATGTGGAGGTGGTGGCAGCGGGCGATGAGGAGGGTCTGGGGCTGCTGCGGGAGTCTTTGAAGCGGGGTTCGCGGGGCAGCCGGGTGGATGCGATTTTGGAGCACGAGCTGGCGGACAGCGAGGCCGAGGGGCTGGGGCCGTTCAGGATAGAAGGCGCGTGGTGAAGGATTGGGGCACGCTCGTGGGTGATCCGATTAAGATCCCTGTTCCCCACACAAGCCAAATGAGGGCTGGTATGAGGAACCGTCCAGGCGCATCCCGGCAGGGGCTGAAGCCCCTGATTTTAAGCCCTCTTCCGGCACGACTAAAGTCGTGCCCTGATACAAAACCATGGATGCAACTATTTAGAGATTCAAGTAAAGGAGCAGTACATTTTGGCAAAGCAAGAACCGATTAATTGCGAGCCGCTGAAGGCGCTGGTGCGGACGGTCCCGGATTTTCCGAAGCCGGGGATTTTGTTTTATGACATTACGACTCTGCTGAAGGACAAGAAGGGCTTTGCGGCGCTGATTGACGCGCTGGCGGCGCACTACATCGGCAAGGATGTTGACCTGGTGCTGGGGATTGAGGCGCGGGGATTCATTTTTGGGCCGGCGCTGGCGTATCGGCTGAACGCGGGTTTTGTTCCGGTGCGGAAGCCGAAGAAGCTTCCGGCGGAGACGGCGAAGGTGAGCTACGAGCTGGAGTACGGGACGGACACGCTGGAGATCCACCTGGACGCGATTGAGCCGGGGCAGAATGTGGTGCTGGTGGACGATCTGCTGGCGACGGGCGGCACGATGGAGGCCACGGTGAAGCTGGTGAAGCAGCTGGGCGGACACATTTCGGGCCTGGCGTTTGCGGTGGAGCTGGACTTCTTGAAGGGACGGGAGCGGTTTCCGGACTACGACGTGTTCAGTTTGCTGCACTACGACGAGTGAGTGACTGGCCGTCACGGGCGCACGCGCGCTTCGCGCGCCATTCCCGAATTGAGTTTGTGGGCGCTTCCGATGGTCGCGCTTGAGTTCTGTGCTTAAACCTGAAAACGAGTGAGGTTGCCGCATCGTTGAAACGAACGGCAACCTTTTTTCTTTTTACATTTGTTGTTGCTCAGGCGGCGCGGTGGGTGATGTTGACGCGGCGGGCGAGCTGGTTGAGGCGGAGGTCGGCGCGCGTTTCCTCGTCGAGGGTTTCACTGAGGAAGCGGGCGGAGTCGGACTCGTTGAGGTGCTCGGCATAAGTGCGAGCGGAGCTGTAGGCGGCGATTTCGTAGTGCTCGACGCGCTGCATGACGGCGATCAGGCCGGCATCCATGATTTCAGCATCGCCGCCGTCGCGGACGCGCTCATCGGCTTCGTGGAGCAGAACGCGCATGGCTTCGCAGGATTTTTCGATGGGGGTTTGGTTCAGGCGCTTGAGGATTTTGACCAGACGATCGACGTGCAGGCCGGATTCGTCGAGCTCCTGTTGCAGGGCCTGCTTGAGGTGCGGGTTGTGGGCGGCTTTGATGATGCGAGGCAGGCAGTGTTTGATTTGTTGTTCGGCAGAGTAAAGGTCCTGCAGTTCGGCAATAAAGAGTTCGCGTAGCGGCTCGTAATTCATGGGGAAGGCTCCGGTTTTCTGGGGAATTGCGTTCCCTTATTGGGATGCGAGGTCGGGAGTTGCAGAGGTCTTATGGCGCTGTGCCAGCGGCGGGAGGAGTTTAGAGCGCGGAGACGCGGAGTGATTCGCTGTGATGCAGGGCCTGGAGGGCTGGCGGCAAGGGCTTTATACTAAACAGCCCGACTGCGGCCCCGGTGCGGTAGAGTCGCACTGCACGGCAGTCGGAAATTGCATAAGCACTCTGATGATGGGATGTGCGGAGGAAAAGCCGCGGTTGAGAGCGGGCCGGAATTTATTTTTCGGGCGACGGAGAAGTGCGGGCGGCTTCAAATATCTTCACGATATCTTTTGCGATCCCTCCAGATGCAATGGTTCCATCGAAGGCCGTAACTTTACCGGAGCCAAGGACAATAGATGTCCGCTTATCGACAATTACAAAGGTGTGAATATAGGTGAAAAGGGGGCGGTCAACTTGAATGAGTATGTCGGCCACACGCGGATCCTGAACAATGGTTAAGCCGAGTTTGGGCCAGTCTTTCTGAATCGTCAGCGCGCGAATCACGGTATCGACAGTCAGGAATGAGGTTTTCGAGCTTATGTATATAGTTTTTGCGTTTTTTAGTATCGCTTTGGGATTGGAGCTAGCAATGGCTGCGCTTGATTGCGGAACCTGCTCTGCTAATTTCTCTGGCAGCCGGAGCAGCGTACCGGCGCCAAGGATTATCGGGTGCCCCATATCTGGTAGGCCTTCAACGCTTTCGATGGGTACTGCGAATGCAGTGGATCCCTGGCCGCGAGTAATGATGCCTATCAGCGCTCCAGAACGATCTATCAAGGCTCCCCCACTGGAGCCGGGTGCGACAGACGCATTGAATTGCAGCAGTTTAAATCCTGTACCTGCTCCGGGCACTTCGTCAGCAAGGCGAATCGCGGACAGAATACCCTCTGTGGCCGACCACGTAAGGCCGTTAGCGTTCGTGACTGCATAAACAGGGTCGCCTTGGGCAAGGTTCGCGGTATTTCCTAACGGAAGTACGGGTAGTGCTCCGGCAGAAATTTTCAAGGCGGCTACATCGCGACGCTCATCTACGCCAAGTAGCTCGATTCGGTCAAAAACTTCCCCATCAGCCATGCGGACCTGAACTTCTGCCGCACCTTTAATCGCGTGGTATGCGGTGAGAATTGTTCCGTTTTTCGAGATGATGACTCCAGTCGCAATTGAACTGAGCCGCCCAGCGCCCTCACCGGAAAGGATGATTACGGTCGCCGCCTTCGCATGTTCAAATATCGCGCTGGCCACAGGTGTGGCGGAATCTTGCTGCGCTGCAAGTGGTAGGGAGAGTAGGACAATAAGCGTCGTCAAAAGGATTTTTTTCATTAGAGGATGATTCTATCCAAAAGACTTATCTCATCGGCACTCTTTTTCAATAACATGTCAAGCGTTTTTATTCTGCGCGAATAGAAATGCGATCTTCTTGGCTTATGTAGCCTTTGCGGCGGAACCAGTCTTCCATTGCGGGTTGAAGGCGGTCGAGAGGGACGCGGAAGCCGGCTTCGAGGAGGCCGTTGTCGACGGGGAGGGTGTCGTCGAAGACAGCTTCGTTGGTGAAGTTGCGCATGGCGAAGTTGTCGATCCACTGAATGGGGCAGGGGTGGGCGCGGCCTTCAGCGTCGATGCGTTCGATGTGGAGCTTGCGGGCGAACATGGTCAGTTAAAGTCCGGTCAGCTAAAAAGCGGTCGGTAAGAGTGTGACCGGATGGCAGCTTACTGCTGATAGACACAGGGTATCGTGTCTATGCTTTGCGGTGGGGGTCGGCAGCGCGGATGTTTTCCGGAACGTCAAAACGGCGGAAGTTTTCCTCGAACCTAGTGGCGAGGGCGGCGGCCTGGGCGTCGTAGGCGGCCTTGTCGGCCCAGGCGTTGCGCGGGTGGAGAAGCTCGCTGGGGACGTAGGGGCAGGAGGTGGGGATGCTGAGACCGAAGGCTTCCTCGGTTTCGTATTCGACGTGAGTGAGCTCGCCGGCGAGGGCGGCGTTGACCATGGCGCGGGTGTGGGGGAGGCTCATGCGGCGTCCGACGCCGAAGGCTCCGCCGGTCCAGCCGGTGTTGACCAGCCAGACGCTGACGTTGTGCTGGCGCATGCGTCGGCCGAGCATTTCGGCGTAGGTGCGCGGGGCGAGCGGCAGGAAGGGCGAGGCGAAGCAGGTGGAGAACTCGGGGACGGGTTCGTGGCCGAGGCCGGCTTCGGTACCGGCGAGCTTGGCGGTGTATCCGGAGAGGAAGTGGTACATGGCCTGGTCGGGGTTGAGGCGGGCGATGGGGGGGAGGACTCCAAAGGCGTCGGCGGTGAGGAAGAGGACGTTTTTGGGGTGGCCGCCGATGCCGGGGATTTGGGCGTTGGCGATGAAGTGGATGGGGTAGCCGGCGCGGGTGTTCTCGGTATAGCGGACGTCGGAGTAGTCGGGCTCGCCGGTGGTTTCGTCGATGACGACATTCTCGAGGACGGAGCCGAAGCGGATGGCGTGGTAGATCTGCGGTTCTTTTTCCTCGGTAAGGTCGATGCACTTGGCGTAGCAGCCGCCCTCGAAGTTGAAGACGCCGTTGGGGCTCCAGCCATGCTCGTCGTCGCCGATGAGGCGGCGCGCGGGATCGGCGGAGAGGGTGGTTTTTCCGGTTCCGGAGAGACCGAAGAAGAGGGCGGTGTTGCCGTCGGCTCCGATGTTGGCGGAGCAGTGCATGGGGAAGACGTCGCGCGCGGGGAGCAGGTAGTTCATGACGCCGAAGATGGATTTCTTCATTTCCCCGGCGTATTTGGTGCCGCCGATGAGGATGATTTTGCGGGTGAAGTCGGCGAGGATGAAGGTTCCGGAGCGGGTGCCGTCGCGTTCCGGGACGGACTCGAATTCAGGCGCGGCGATTACGGTGAACTCGGCGACATGCGAGGCGAGCTCGGATTCGGTGGGGCGGATGAAGAGCTGTTTGACGAAGAGCGCGTGCCAGGCATACTCGCAGACGACGGTGATGGGGAGCTGGTAGGCGGGATCGGCTCCAGCGGCGAGGTCCATGACGTAGAGGTCGCGCTCGGCCATGTGGCGCATGACGCGGTCGAGGAGCGCGTCAAATTTGGCGGGTGGAAAGGGCTGGTTGACCCTGCCCCAGTGAACGGTGTTGCGGGTGGTGTCGTCTTCAACGATGAACTTGTCGCGGGGGGAGCGTCCGGTGCGCGAGCCGGTGAGGGCGACGAGGGCTTTGTTGGAGGCAAGGCTGGCTTCGCCGCGTGCGAGGGCCGCCTCCACAAGTTGCGGTGTGGAGAGGTTGCGGTGCACGTGAGGACCGTTGGTGAGGGAGTGCATTCCGCGAGTGAAGGTGGATGCTGCCATTCAGCCGGCTCCTTTTGTGAAGCAAACCGAGTATTGTCCCATTGGACGGGTGGAGGGGGCAAGTGTGGGGGAGTTGGTGAAGTAGTCAGTTGGTGAAGCGGTTAGTTGAGGGGAACTGGGCAGCTGGCTCCCACATCTCTACGAGATGTGGGGAGACGGCGCTATCGCAACGAGCCGGTTCTTCGCTGATTTCTCTACGGGTTGGGCTGGGAGTCGGCGACGAGTTCGGGGTCGGGGACGAGGGTGGGGAGATTGCTGGTGTGTCCAGCCTCGTGGAGGACGACGTCGAGGTGCTCGAGGACCTCATCGACGGTCATGGTGTACATTTCGCGGCCGTTGTCGTAGCCGGACTCGACGGCCTGCTTGAGGTAGTGGCCGGCGATCTGGGCGGCGAGGGTGTCGGTAATGACGTGGCCGGTGCGCTTTTTCTGCTCGACCCAGGCGGTGCAGGGCATGGCGATCCAGAGGGGACGTCCATTGACGTCGAAGCGAACGTCGACGGCGTCGGCATGGCGGGTTGCGATGGCGACGATGTTGGCGGTCCAGCGGCAGTGGAGGGTGTCTCCAGTCCAGCGGTCGGTTACGTGAAAGTCCTCATACATGGCTGCTTATAGATTATCAGGGGAATGGTCGCACGGGGGGACCTGCCGTCGAGGGCTTGACGTGACGCGGCAACTGATTTTGATGGAGTGAGTACGAGAATGCAGTTGAGAAAAAGGTAGGAAACGGAATGGAGTGAAACAGCGTCCAACACTCGATACATAAATACGCCGAGGCTCGTAGATAGACTTGCGAGGCTTGAAGGAGTTCCTGCTGTGACTTTGAGTTCCCGTACATTACGCGAATATAAGAAAAGACTTGTGCAGCAAATGATGCTGTTGGAGCGCTCGGCGCTGGTGACAGTAGAGCAGGGGCGCGAGGCGGTAACGGACGACGCGCTGGATCCGGCGGACCGCGCGGTGCGGTCGTATGAGAAGGAAATTTTGTTTACCCGCGGCACGCATGAGCACGGGCAACTGGCGCAGGTAGCGCGCGCGCTGGAGCGTATGAAGGAAGGCACCTACGGAGAATGCGTGGAGTGCGGGAGCCTGATCGGCGCGAAGCGGCTGGAGGCGGTGCCGTGGACTTCATACTGCATTGCGTGCCAGGAGAAGATGGAGCAGGGCGAGCTGGAGCGCGCGCACCAAGCGGCGTAGACGGTCAGTTGGTGAAGCGGTTAGTTGTACCATCTCACTGCGAGACATGGCTAGCTGTGACTTGGATTTGTGGTGAATTCAGATCCCTGTACCCCACACAAGGCAACCGAAGCCGAAGCCTTGTGTGGGCCACCGTTGGGTTGTGCGAGTCACCTAAAACGAGGGGCCGGCGAGCTGGTCATATTCCTGGCCGGAGGCGCTGGGGAGCAGCACCCAGAGGGTGTAGATGGCGAGCGCGGTTCCGGTGAAGAGCTTGAAGATGGTGAGGAACGCGGCCACGATGGCGAGGATGCGCGCCCAGCGAGAGCGACTGAGCAGGGCGAGTCCGGTGATGAGCGAGAGCACGGCGCGGCCGATGAGGATAACCGTAATGAGCGGGACGAACCACGGCATGTGGCCGAAGGGGAATTCGCCCCAGAGGCCGTGGTTCCAGTGGCCGAAGTAGCTGTGCATCATGCCGCCAAAGATGGACATGGCAATGAGCCACTGGAGGAGGGTCCAGGCGGCGTAGGCGATCCAAAGGATGGCGAGCGCCTGGATGTGCCGGTGGACGCGGGTATAGAAGTAGGCCGGCGGGGCGGGAGGTATAGGCGCCGCCTGCACGACGGGGCGTCCGCAATTGGGGCAGAACTGCTGGCCTGGTGGAGTGAGTTGTCCGCATCCGCTGCAATACATGGTGAAGCCCTCCTTCTAGCTTCTAGCTGACAGACAAGATACGCGGGGAAGACGCTTCTTGTTCCCGCTTAGCGCAATTAGGATTGAGTTCGTGGCATGGACGTAATTTTATGACGCGAACGATTCCTGAACGTGTGAGCGATTGTAACCGGGCTGCGCTGGAATGGGACCGGTTTCTGGAACTGCTGGGCGGGTATGCGCAGTCGGCGGCGGGGCGCGCCTGGGTTGCGGCGATGGGGCCTTCGACCGATGCGGCGTGGATTGAGCGGGAGCACGCGCTGGTGGAAGAGATGCGGTTGCTGGCGGCGAGCGGCAGTTTGCCGGGGCTGGCGACGGTGTTCGATCCGACGGAGCTGCTGGCGAGGGCGCGGATTGAAGGGACGGCGCTGGAGGCGGAGGAGATTCGCGCGGCGGCGACGCTGGCGGAGGTGATTGCGGCGTGGGCCGAGGTGGTGCGGGTTCCCGCGGGGGATTTGGCGGGCAGGCTGCCGGAGCTGAAGGTGTTGTTTGGCGAGGTGCTGTCGCTTCCGCTGAAACCGCTGGTAGACGCGCTGCGGGGGAAGTTTCTGCCGGATGGGTCGCTGGCGGATGATGCTTCGCCGGAGCTGCGGCGGATACGGCGCGAGATGGATCGGCAGCATCGCGCGATTGAGAGCAGCTTGCGCGCGGCGTTGCGGCGCTACTCGGAAGGCGGGTCGGCGCAGGATGAGCTGATTACGATTCGCGGCGAGCGGTTTGTGATTCCGGTAAAGGCGGAGTGGAAGCGGCGCGTGCAGGGGGTGGTGCACGGGGCGAGCTCAAGCGGGCAGACGGTATATGTGGAGCCGCTGGAGACGATTGAGCTGAACAATGACCTAGTGCGGCTGCTGGAGGACGAGCAGGCGGAGATTCACCGGATTTTTGCGGCGATGACGCGGCAGATCGCTCAGTATGGGGGCGTGATTGCGAAGGGCGCGGAGGCGCTGTGCGAGGCGGATACGCTGCTGGCGCGGGCTCGGTTTGGGGTGGAGTTTTCTTGTGTCAGGCCGAAGCTGAGTACTGATCCCACCCTTCGCGCTGAAGAACGCGCGAAGAATGGGGCACCCACATCGGTTCCTGAGCTGAGATTGAAGGCGGCAAGGCATCCGCTTTTGGAGAAGCGGTTGCGCTCAGATTTTGCCGATCCCACCCTTGCGCAAAGGGCGCGCAAGGATGGGGCACCCCAAGTTGTGGCTGGGATTGTTCCGATCAGTGTGTCGCTGACGGGCGATGTGCGGCAGATGGTGATCAGCGGGCCGAATACGGGTGGGAAGTCGGTGACGCTGAAGACGGTGGGGCTGCTGGCGATGATGGCGCAGAGCGGGGTTCCGGTGCCGGCGGAGGAGGCGGTGTTTCCGCTGTTCGATGCTTTTCTGGCGGATATTGGAGACGCGCAGTCGATTGAGCAGAATTTGTCGACGTTTTCGGCGCACATCACGAATGTGAACTGGATTGCAAAGCGGGCGGATGCAGTGTCTCTGGTGCTGCTGGATGAGCTGGGATCGGCGACGGACCCGAATGAGGGGCAGGCGCTGGCGGTGGCCATTGCGGAGCACTTTTTGCGGAAGCGGGCGTGGGTGATTTTGTCGACGCACCTGACGGCGCTGAAGGTGTATGCCGAGAACACGCCGGGGGTGGTGAATGCGGCGGTGGGATTTGATGAGGAGACGCTGGCTCCGACGTATGAGTTGCGGCAGGGGGTTCCGGGGGCATCGGCGGGGATAAATATTGCGGCTCGGCTGGGGCTGGATGCGGAGATTATTGCCGCAGCACGACAGCGGGTGGGATCGCAGACGGAGGAGATTGGGAAGTTTCTGGACCGGCTGCATGCACAACTGGGCGAGCTGACGGCGGAGCGCGACCGCGTGCAAAGGCTGGACGCGGAGCTGAAGCGGGAGCGCCAGAGGCTGGAAACCGAGGGCATGAAGGAGTGGCGCACGAAGGTGCGGGAGATGGAGCAGAAGCTGGCTTCGCTGCTGAAGGACTTTGAGTATCAGATACGCGAAACGGTGCGGGCGATTGACGATCGCGCGGCGCAGCAGAAGCTTTCGAAAGAGGCGGAGCGGAGGATGGCGCGGCTGCGGCGGGAGTTTGCGGAGAGCTTTAACGCACAGGTGGTGGCGCAGCATACGGGCGCGGACAAGGGTGACGCCAATGCGCAGCCGCATGTAGTGAAGCAGGTGGCGGCGGGCGATACGGTAAGGCTGCGTTCGCTGGGCAAGGATGCGGTGGTGCAGCGGCAGGTAGATGAGAAGACGTTTGAGGTTTCGGTTGGGCCGATGAAGATGCGCGTGGGTCGCGATGAGATTGCGGCGGTGGTGAAATCGGCGGGGGCGGCGGAGGAAAGTCCGCTGGCGGCGGCGCGGGCGCGGAAAGGGATTACGGTAACGGCGGCGGATCCAACAGAGAATTTGCATTGGGAGATCAACGTGATCGGGCGGACGGCGGATGAGGCCCAGGATGAGGTGGAGAAGTTTTTGGACAAGGCTTTTCTGGCGGGGCTGCCTCGGGTGCGGATTATTCATGGGACGGGGATGGGCGTGTTGCGGCGGTCACTGAGGGCGTATCTGGGGCAGCATCCGCAGGTGGCGAGCGTGACGGAGCCGGGGCATAACGAGGGCGGCGCGGGGGCGACGGTTGTTGAGCTTAGGTAGGGCAGCTTTATCAAATACAATAAGGAGTTATGGCGACTGCTGTTGAACTTGTGCAGATTGAGCTTGGTCCGAGGGTTCCGGTGAAGAAGCCGGAGTGGCTGAAGGCGCGTGCTCCGGTGGGCGAGAACTACCACAGCCTGAAGAAGCTGGCGCGGGATTTGAATCTGCACACGGTGTGCGAGAGCGCGCATTGCCCCAACATTGGCGAGTGCTGGCAGCACAAGACCGCGACCTTCATGATGCTGGGGAATTTGTGCACGCGGCGGTGCGGGTTCTGCGCGGTTCCTAAAGGTAAACCGGACGCGATTGACTTTGACGAGCCTAGGCGGGTGGCCGATGCCGTGGCGCAGCTGGGGCTGAAGTTTGCGGTGATTACGAGCGTGAATCGCGATGATAATTTGCTGGGTGGGGCGCGCGCGTTTGCGCTGGTGATTGAAGAGATTCGGAGGCAGGCTCCGGGGTGCCAGGTTGAGGTGCTGATTCCGGACTTCCAGGGCAATGAGGAAGCGATCAAGGTTGTGGTGGATGCGCATCCGGAGATTTTGAATCACAACACGGAGTCGGTGCCGAGGCTGTACCGGGCGGTGCGGAGCGGCGCGCGGTATGAGCGGACGCTGCGGCTGCTGGAGTCCTCGAAGGAAATGGACCCGACGGTGGTGACGAAGTCGGGCGTGATGGTGGGGCTGGGCGAGGAGATGCACGAGCTGCTGGATGTGTATCGCGACCTGGCGCGAGTGGGCGTGGAGGTGCTGACGATTGGGCAGTATCTGCGGCCGTCGAAGGATCATTTGCCGATGACGCGGTATTACACGCCGGAAGAGTTCGAGTTCATGAAGATTGAGGCGCTCGGGATGGGCTTTAAGCATGTGGAGTCGGGTCCGCTGGTGCGGTCTTCGTATCATGCGCATGAGCAAGCGGATGCGGCATCCGGACTGGCCGTCCAGGGTGTTGGCCACACGGGCACACGCTCCTAGCGGCGCCATTCTTAGTTAGAGAGAGTGGATCTTCCGTTGGTCGGTGGGGAGGTTTGTGCAGTGATCGCTCCCATCCTTCGCTTAACCACCCCACGGACGAAAGGAAGGGGCGGGCGATCTAACGGCAAACCGCAGGTCCTTCGACTTTGTTTATTGCTTCGCATCAAAACTCCGATTAGAATGACAATTTTTTGCAACGAACGTTTTGATGAAAGGAGAGTTGTGGCTGGGGGGGGGGAGTATTTTGGACGGGGTTGGAATTTTCTGTTTCACGGTGATTGAAAACGGAGAGGGTTTCGACTGGCTGAGTTTGTTTGCCGAGGAGAGTGTGGATGAGCGGTGGTCGTGACGGGATAACGCGCAGAGAGGCGATGGCGAGGATTGGCGGGGCAGTGGTGGGATCGGCGATGGCGGGGCCGCTGCTGACGGAGCGGGCTGCGGCTGAACCGGCTGCTCTGCCGCGCAAGGGCGGCGGGAACGGGAAGCGTCCGAACATTTTGTGGATTACGGCGGAGGGGATTCCGCTGAAGGCGTTGGGCTGCTACGGGAGCAAGCTGATTGAGACGCCGCACATAGACAGGATTGCCAAGGAGGGGATGCGGTGCACGAACAGCTTTACGACGAACGCGTTGTGCGCGCCGAGCCGGGCGACGTTGCTGACGGGGAAATATGATCACCTGAACGGGATGCTGTCGAATCCGGGAGGTACGACGAGCGGAGTTACAGCATCCACTACGTCGTTCGATCCCAAGCAGGAGACGGTGGCGAAGGTTTTGAAGCAGAACGGATACCAGACGGGGATTGTGGGGAAGTGGCATTTGCCGGCGAATCCGGGTGAAGTGGGGTTTGATTATTTTGTGTTCAAGCGCGGGGCGGGCGGGCCGTATTACAGGGCGGAGGGGTATTTGAGGAATCCTAGCCTGGGCAGCACGGTGATTGAGGAGAAGAGCTATCCGGGGTACATCACGGACAACGTGGTGGACTTTACGATTGAGGGGATCAAACAGTTTACGGAGCCGTTCTGCATGATGGTGCAGTTTTTCAACGACCATCGGCCGTTTGATCCGCCGCACAAGTATGAGCACATCTATGACGATGTGCGGATTCCTGAGCCGGGGACGTTCTACGACGATTATTCGCTGCGCGCATCGGCGGCGCGGGAGGCGCGGATGCGGATTGCGGACATGCCGGATTTTGATCCGCCGAAGGATTTGACGGAGCGCCAGCGGAAGCAATGGAACTACCAGAAGTTCATGGAGCATTTTCTGGGGACGTTGCGGGCGCAGGACGATGCCGTGGGGAGGCTGCTAGATTATCTGGACAAGAGCGGGCTGGCGGAGAACACGATTGTGGTTTACACGGCGGACCACGGGTTCTTTTTGGGAGACCACGGATGGTTCGATAAGCGTTTTATGTACGAGCAGGCGATCCGGGTGCCGTGGATGATCCGGTATCCAGGGCAGGTGAAGGCGGGGTCGGTGAGCGATGACTGGGTAGTGAATATCGATAATGCGCCGACGATGCTGGATATGGTTGGACTAGAGGTTCCGGCGGAGATGCAGGGGCGGAGCGTGGCTCCGCTGTGGAAGGGGACGACCCCGACGGACTGGCCGAAGTCGTACTACTACCACTACTACGAGTTTGGGCCTCCGCACTGGGTGCTGCCGCATTATGGAATCCGGACAGAGCGGTATAAGCTGATCAACTACTACACGGTGAACGAGTGGGAGCTGTTTGATCTGGAGAAGGACCCGGATGAGATGGAGAGCCTGTTTGAGTGGTCGGGGTATAAGGTGCATCCGGGGTACGAGGCCGTGGCCCAGGACCTGGTGGGCCAGTTGAAGGCGCTGCGTGAAAAGTACAAGGACACGACGGGCAAACCCGTGCACATGTGGCCGACTCAAACCTATGATTGAGGACGGATGCCGCGTGTGGTGAGTGGCGCAGGGGTTGCGGCGTAATTACAATACTCACTTTGGATACTGCACCGGAAGGACGGTAAAGATTATGGCACCATCGGCAATGGCGGGGATTCCCGCATTGAAAGATACGTTTGTGCATCTGAAGACGCGCATGGACAAGGCGGTACAGGATTTCCAGTCGAATCTGGCGTCGACGCGGACGGGGCGGGCGTCGATTGCGATGCTGGACCAGGTAAGGGTGGACTACTACGGGACGCCGACGCCGCTGAACCAGATGGGGCAGCTGACGACTCCAGACGCGAACATGATTGTGATTCAGCCGTGGGACACGGGGATCATTGTGGAGATTGAGAAGGCGCTGCGGACGTCGGACCTGGGATTCAATCCGCAGAACGATGGGAAGGTGGTACGGGTGCCGGTGCCTCCGATGACAGAGGAGCGGCGGCGCGAGGTGGTGAAGCACCTGAACAAGGTGCTGGAAGAGCACCGGACAGCGGTACGGAACATTCGCCGCGACGGGAACGATCACATCAAGAAGGCGGCGAAGGACAAGACGATCTCGGCAGACGAGGAGAAGCGGGCGCTGGAAGAGATGCAGAAGCTGACGGACGACGAGATCAAGCGCATGGAAGAGATGAGCAAGAAGAAGGAAGCGGAAGTAATGCAGGTCTAAACTGCGCGTTTGGTGACACGCGCCTTCGGCGCCATCCTAGAACTTGCTGAGGAGGCCCTCCCGCTGGTCGGGGCGCAGGGCAATGTGATTGACAGGGAAGAGCCGCTGCGGTGCAGCGGCTTTTTTGTGTTTAGTTGCTGGAGGTGTGGTCGAGGATGATGCGCCATCCGGCGGGTTTGCGGGCGAAGATGAGGGAGTAGATTCCGCTGGCGTCTCCGCCGGCGGCTACGGCGCGGGCGAGGTGGAAGCGTCCGGTGACGACGGCGTAGTTTGCGCCAAGCATTTTTACGGTCACGCCAGAGAACTGGAGCTTGCCCATGGCGGCGCGGGTGGCGTAGGTCTTTTTATAGCGCGTGAGGATGGGCTGGTATCCGTGGGCGATGGTTTTGCCGATGAAGGTGGTCTGGGCGAGTTGTCGTATCCGCGGATGAAGGTGCTGATGTCGCCGCGGTTCCATGCGGCCTGCTGGTTGGTGAGAACCTGGCGTATGGCGGCGGGGTCGTTGCCGGAGTTTTTGGTGGAGGCGTGAGCGAAGGCGGCGGAACAAAGGAGCGTGATGCAGCAGAGAAGCGCGCCGAACCGCAGAGTGCGCATGGGTTACCTCCTAAGGTGGATCGGGTTTCGCGGTGATGGAGCAAAGTTTACAATCGCGTATGGCCTCTCGCACAGTGCATACGGTTTGTTCGCACGATTGTCCCGACTCGTGCGCTGTGCTGGTGACGATTGATGATGCGGGGAAGGCGGTGCGGGTGCAGGGCGACCCGAAGCATCCGGTGACGCGCGGATTTTTGTGCGGCAAGGTGGCGAAGTATCTGGACCGGGTGTATGCGCCGGACCGGCTGCTGTATCCGATGAAGCGGAAGGCGGGCTTGGCGAAGGGGCCGTTGCCACAGGGGCGCGAGGCGGAGGCGTTTGAGCGCATCGGCTGGGATGAGGCTCTGGACCTGATTGCGGAGCGGCTGAAGAAGACAAGCGAGACGTATGGGCCGGAGTCGGTGCTGCCGTATTCGTATGCGGGCACGATTGGAGTGCTGGGGTACGGGTCGATGGACCGGCGGTTTTTTTATCGGCTGGGAGCGTCGCGGCTGGACCGGACGATTTGCTCGACGGCGGGCGGCGATGCGCTGGTTTCGGTGTATGGGCAGAAGCTGGGGACAGACACGGAGGACTTTCGGCATGCGCGCCTGATTGTGGCGTGGGGCGCGAATGTGCATGGGAACAATGTTCATCTGTGGCCGCTGATTGAAGAGGCGCGGAGAAACGGCGCGCGGCTGGTGGTGATCGATCCCTACCGGACGCGGACGGCGCGGGTGGCGGACTGGCATATTGCGGTGAATCCGGGAACGGACGCGGCGCTGGCGCTGGGGATGATGCATGTGCTGATTCGCGAGGGGTTGCATGACGCGGAGTATGTGGCGCAGCACACGCACGGATTTGAGCAACTGCGGGAGCGCGCGGCGGAGTACACGCCGGAGCGCGTGGCGGAGTGGACGGGCGTGGCGGCGGCGGATGTGGAGCGGCTGGCCTGCGAGTATGGGACGGCGAAGCCGGCGGTGATTCGGCTGAATTATGGGATACAGCGGAGCGAGAACGGCGGAGCATCGGCAAGAGCGGTAATGATGCTGCCGGCGCTGACGGGCGCGTGGAAGCAGCAGGGCGGCGGATTGCAGCTTTCGACGAGCGGGGCGTTCGGGTGGGACAAGGAGACGCTGGAGCGGCCGGATTTGATGCAGGCGAGCCCGCTGGGGCGCGCGTCGCGGGTGGTGAATATGTCACTGCTGGGGCATGCGCTGACGGATCTGGACGGGCCTCGGGTGCATGCGATGTATGTGTACAACTCGAATCCGGCGGCGATTGCGCCGGACCAGGCGCAGGTGCTGAAGGGCATGGCGCGCGAGGACTTGTTCATGGCCGTCCACGAGCAGTTTTTTACGGACACGACGGATTATGCGGACGTGGTGTTGCCGGCGACGACGTTCCTGGAGCACAGAGATGTGCAGGGCGCGTATGGGCACTACTATGTGCAGATTTCGAACCAGGCGATTGAGCCGCCGGGCGAGGCGCGGTCGAATGTGTGGCTGTTCGGCGAGCTTGCGCATCGGATGGGGTTTGAAGAAGAGTGCTTCCGGGACACGGCGGACGATTTGATTGATCAGGCGCTGTGGAAGGGCAAGCAGCCGCCAGCGCTGATGGAAGGGATCACGAAAGAGACGCTGGACGAGGCGGGCGGGCATATCAAGCTGAAGTTTGCGACGCCGGAGGGGGCGTTTCTGCCATTTACGGGTGGGAAGTTTGCGACGCCGAGCGGGAAGGTGGAGTTTTATTCCGAGGCGCTGGCGGCGCAGGGGATGGATCCGCTGCCGGGGTTTGTGGCTCCGGTGGAGTCGCGGAATGGGGCGGTGGGGGAGTATCCGCTGGAGTTTTTGCCACGCAAGGCGGACAACTACATGAATTCAACGTTTGCGAACCTGGCGGGGCACCAGAAGATGGAGAGCGGGCGCAGAGGCGTGCTGGAGATGCATGCGATGGATGCAGCGGCGCGCGGGATAGCCGATGGGGATGTTGTTGCGGTATTGAATGCGCGGGGGCGGATAACGCTGCGTGCCCGGATTGTTATGACGGTGCAGCAAGGTGTGGTGGCGGGGCAGTTGGGTTGGAACAAGCTGTCGGACGGGGGGCACAACGTGAATCTGCTGACCTCGCAGAGGCTGACAGATATTGGCGGTGGGCCGACGTTTTACTCAACATTAGTTGAAGTAAAGAAGTTTGAAGGTGCGGTGGGGTGAAATGCGCGCCTGAATCGCGAGTTTCCATTTAGACTAAGAAGCGGTGTTCACCGTAAGTTGATTTGGCTATGCGGAGTTGATGCCGATGCCCATGGAGGCAGGCTTCCAATGTGCGGGCTGTGGAGAGTGGAATGAGACGGTTGTGGATGAATCGGGAGGCAAGCGGCAGAGCTACGTTGACGACTGCCAGGTCTGCTGCAAGCCGAATGTGCTCGCGATCCGGTGGACGGAGGGCGGGTATGAAATCCACGCCGAGCTTGAGAGTTGACCATGCAAAAGCATGGGATGTGGCTGCCGATTGATGTCCGAGCGGGAGCTGAAAGCAGGGTTGGGGTTGGGGTATGCCCCTTCCGTCACATATAATCGCATTTTGCGCAGGGTAGGCCTGATTTTTTGCAGTGAGGGTGTTCATATTCTTCCCGTCGAGTGTGAGAGCGTGAGCTCTCCAATCCAACTGAGCCAGAGTTTGCGCCGTTTTACGCGCCGGGCGCTGCAATTTCTCCTGATTGTGTGCTGCCTTGTGCCCTTGATTGCGGGTGCGCAGCAGAGCAAGCAGCAGAACAATACGGGTCCTGCGAGCAACACGATTGTTGAGATCCGGGTGATCGGCAACCGCGAGATCCCGAAAGAGACAATACTTGCGCGCATGTTCAGCCGGGTGAACGAGACCTATGACCCGCTGACGGTGGAGCGGGACTTCAACTCCCTTTGGAACACCGGATATTTCGAGTACGTCCGTATCGACAAGCAGCAGACGTCGAAGGGCATCGTCCTGAACGTGTATGTGACGGAGAAGCCGACGATCCGGGAGATTAACTACAAGGGGCTGAACTCGGTCACGGTATCCGATGTACTGGACCGATTCAAGAAGGAAAAGGTCGGGATTTCGGTAGAGAGCAAGTACGACCCGACGCGGATAGCGCATGCGGTGGACGTGCTGAAGGAGATGCTGTCCGAGCACGGGCACCAGTTTGCGACCATCAAGCCGGAGATCAAGAAGGTTCCGCCTGCCGGGGTGCAGGTGAACTTCATGGTGAAGGAAGGCCCGAAGGTGATGGTGGGCAAGATCAAGTTCATCGGGAACCAGCACGTGAAGTCGCGGACGCTGCGCGAAGCGATGAAGAACCTGCGTCCGATAGGGATACCGCACTCGATTTTTCTGGAGAGCCTGTTTCCGCGCGTGTATGACGCGAGCAAGCTGGAAGAGGATTCTGAGCGCGTGCGGCAGGCATACCGGGACCGCGGCTATCTGCGGACCAGCATAAGCGATGCGCAGACGCATCTGCGGAGCGAGACGGGCCTGTCGTGGTTCACGTTCCGTCCGAGGAAGGGCAAGCGCATCGATATAACGCTGCCGATTGAGGAGGGCGAGCGCTACCGGTTGTCGGACATCACGTTTACCGGGAACAAGGCGGTGACCAACGTGCGGGCGCTGCGGGCGCAGTTTCCGCAGAAAAACGGTGAATGGTTCAATGCGACGGAGTTCGGCAAGGGTCTGAAGAATTTGCAAAAGGCCTATGGCACGCTGGGTTATATCAACTTTGTTGCCATACCGACGCCGAAGTTCAACGACGCGAAGCACACGGTGAGCTTCAACGTCGATATTGACGAAGGCAAGCCGTACTATGTTTCGCGGATTGAGTTCAAGGGCAACACGGTGACGCGCGACTTTGTGATTCGCCGCCAGTTGGCGCTGCAGGAAGGGCAGATTTACAACAGCAAGCTGTGGGAGCTGAGCATTATGCGGCTGAACCAGCTTGGGTATTTTGATCCGCTGAAGGTGGATCAGGATTCCGAGACGCACCAGAACGCGGAGACGGGAACGGTAGACCTGCTGTTGAAGGTCCACGAAAAGGGCAAAAACTCGATTGGCCTGAACGGCGGCGTGAGCGGCCTGGGCGGATCGTTTCTGGGCCTGAACTATCAGACGAACAACTTCCTTGGTCTGGGTGAGACGCTGACGTTGCAGGGCAACGTCGGCAGCGTGGAGCGCAATCTGCGATTTGGCTTTAACGAGCCCTACGTACACAACACGCCACTGAACATCGGGTTCCAGGTTTTCAACAGCAAGTACGACTACAACGCGACGAAGAACTACGCACTGACGGGTGGAGGCTCGGCGAACCTTTCCAATGCGACGCAGTCGCTGATGCAGAAGTATGACCAGAAGTCTGAGGGCTTTACGTTTTCATTGAGCTACCCGATCCGCCACAGCTTCAAGCGTGTAGGTGTGACCTATAGCTGGAACAAGGCATCGGTGACGACGTACAGCGCAGCTTCGAATAACTTCTTCCAGACGCTGGCGTTTCGCAGCGGCATTCAGGGTCAGAACGCCCTGACGGGCATCCTGACGAGTTCGCTGCAGCTGAGCTACATCGAAAACAAGGTCGATGCGCAGTACATGCCGCACACCGGGTACAGGCTTGTTGCTGATCTGGGGGTTGCCGGATTGTGGGGCAACGTACGGTACATCCAGCCGCTGGTTGAGTACACAAGCTACCGCCCGATCAAGGGGTTGAAGTTCAATCCTGAAGGGCGGAACACGTTAGCAATCCGGTTGCAGGCGGAATATATCCGCGGCTTAAGCGGTGACGTGGCGCCTCCGTTCAAACGCTTCTACACGGGCGGTGAGGCGGATCTGCGTGGTTTCGATATCCGTTCAGCAACGCCATACGGTTTTGTGCCGACGAAGGTGCTGTTCAACCTGACCAACCCGGACGGATCGACGGTACCGCGCGACCCGACGAACCCGAGCCTGGGGGCGATACAGGTGCCGATTCCGGTGTACGGTATTGCGTCGATTGGCGGTGACGCGAGCTTTACATCAAACATTGAGTACCGCATCCCGATCTATGCGCGGATGGTCACGTTCAACATGTTCAACGACTTCGGGATGGACATGGCGCTGAGTACGAACCAGCTGCACCAGAGCCCGGAGGGCATTGCGCTGCTGAACTCGCCGCTGTATGGCTGCCCGAACTATAACAATGGGGCTTGCCAGGGCGGAGTGCCGATCAAGTTCAGCCATACGATTAATCCGATTCAGGGAACCAATTACATACCGCGCATGTCGACGGGTGCGGAGCTGGACGTGATGATGCCGATTATCCATGCTCCGTTTCGGCTGTACTATGCGTTCAACCCGTTGCGCCTGGAGAAGGATTTTTACACGCAGGACCTGATCACGCGCAGCATGTTCCCGGCGGGCGGAGCGGGCGACTTCAGCTATCACGAGGCACAGCAGGCCTACGGTTCGCTGTACCAGCTGCGTGAGCCCCGGAAGACCTTCCGGCTGGCGGTGAGCACGACCTTCTGATGCCGAACGCCTGGGCGGCGAGGCCACCCGGGCGGCAGTTGGCGGCAGACTGTTAAATATTCTGAACCGACATTGACCTTGTGAGACCCCGCACCTATAATTCGGCTCAGTTCCTGAGAATGTCTTCTGATCGTGTATCGTCTTGTCTTCCATCCCTGTCCGGGCTGGAATTTGCCTCTACGAACTACGCAGCAGGTAGATCAGGAAGCGAAGTTCGCTTCCGCAAGCGCGGGCGTTCTGACTTAAACCGGAGGAATCTTTAATTCGCATGAATCGTGTATTTTCACGTTCGATATTTGTAACGTCGCTGCTCATCGCAGGTCTTGGCCTGAGCGCCGTAGCCCAGACGAGCAGTATGCACACCGCCGCTTCCACAGGCAGCAGCAAGGTGGCTGTGATCAACTTTCAGGCAGCCATTTTCCAGACGAATGAGGGCCGCGATAAGGTTGCCGCGCTGCAGGCGGAGTTCGACCCGAAGCGGGAGCAGTTGAAGGCGGAAGCCAATGAGATCAATACGCTGAAGAAGCAGCTGCAGGCGGATGCCAGCAAGCTGAGCGATGCGGAGCGGCAGAGCCGCACCCAGGCGATTGATGAAAAAGAAAAGACGCTACAGCAGGATGGTGAGGAAGCTTCAAAGAGCTACGAGCAGAAGATGCAGCAGACCTACCAGGGACTGGCCGAAAAGGTTTACGGCGTGTTGCAGAGCTACGCTAAAGAGCACGGCTACAGCGTGGTGCTGGACGAGAGCGCAACGGCACAGCAGCCTCCGACCGTGCTGTGGCGGAATGACGGTAACGACATTACGAAGGCCGTGATTGCCGCCTACAACACGAAGTCAGGTGTGCCTGCGCCAGCTCCGGCAGGCAGCGCAATTCCGTCAGCTCCGGCGTCGCACACACATCCTGCACCGCATCACACGGCCGCGTCGCACTAAGGCGCACTATCTGAAACCAGCAGAAACCAGCAGAGGGCTCCGGGGATCGGGGCCCTTTTTTTGCGGGAAAGGGCGGGGTTCCAAAGTGCGCGGTTCTGTGGAAAAAAATGTGGAGAAGTGTTGCAGCTACATAGAAACTGTGCAGCATAAACTGGGAAAAGCCCCGAGAATGAAGTGGCGGATTCTCCCCAAGTGATACATTCTAAATAAAATATATGTTTAATAATTAGTAAAAGGGTGTTGCCTACCTCTGTAACGGTCCTTCGTGTCGTAAAGGAGCTTTCCCACAATCTGACGTTACAGGCAAATGAATTACTTGCCGTGCGCTGAGGGTCCTGGAGGATAAGAGAAGCGGGGATTTGCGGGCCGGAGAACCGTAAAGCAGACGCAAAAAAGCCTGGCGCTTGGCCAGGCTCTTTTGCTTGCCTCTATACTGCGGTTGTTTACTTCTTCTTTGTGGCCTTCTTGGCTGCCTTCTTCGCAGGAGCCTTCTTGGCTGCCTTCTTCGCAGGAGCCTTCTTGGCTGCCTTCTTCGCAGGAGCCTTCTTCGCAGGAGCCTTCTTTGCTGCTTTCTTAACTGCCAATGGATTACCTCTCTTGGTTGATTTTTTGCTGGCAGCGCCTTTGCTTCTGACTGCGGATTTCTTTGCAGCCTTTCTGCCGCTGGCGCCCGTACTGCTCTTCTTAGCGGCAGATTTCTTTCCGGCCTTTTTGGCCGAAACCTTTTTCACGGCTTTTTTTGCCGGAGATTTTTTTGCTACTTTTTTTGCGATGATTTTTTTTGCAGATTTTTTTGCCGGAGATTTTTTTGCCGGAGCTTTTTTTGCTGCTTTTTTTGCTGGAGATTCCTTCGCTACTTTTTCCCCGGCCTTTTTCTTTGCAGGCTTCTTTGCCGGCGCAGAGGGTGCTTCCGCTGGAGTGGAGATCGGAGTGATGATGAAGGTGGTTTCTTCCACAATGCTTACCGGCAAGTCCTCAGTTTCATCCTCGAGATCGTCATCGTCGGAAGAGAGAGAGATGGAGATCTCTTCCTCTTCTTCTTCGTCGTAACTGTCCTCCAGTTCTTCGGCTAATGGATCGTTTTCCGGTTCGAAATCACCGTCGTTGCGCGCATAATATCTGCGGTCATCGGACATCGAAGTTGGCCTCCGGGCCTGCGGCCCTTGCATTCTTCTGCGTTACTCAATCACGGTAGAGATAATCTCCCGTGCGCGATCATAGCAACAGCATGCATCGGCTTGCTATGAAAAGGCAAGCATTTCCTGCAGGCAAAGGAACATTTTGTTTGCGATATTTTCGTTGCTGAACGCGCGCTGCGCGCAATCCAGGGTAAGGGTGAAGGGCGATTGTGTGGAGATGAATTGTATCGGGAGGTAGATGGGTCGAGCGGGGTATGCGCAAAGGTGCATGGATATTGGTTGAAACGTATGTCTAAAATCCACGTGCAAGGAGGAAGCTGCTTGCGATGCTACTTGCGTTTGTGCGGCGAGGATGCAGATTTGCGCCGATGCGAAGGATGCGACGTAGTGTGAAGCGATGTACGCCGCGAAGTTTTTTTTGTTCTTCGATGAACGTATGTGCGACGTGAAGTGCGATGCGAGCGGCGGTAGCGGTGATGTTCGCGGCGCGATGTGAAGCGGATGTGGACGGGCTCAGAGACGCGGATTATATGACCGGCGCGAATGAGATAGCCACGGACATGGTTCCAGCGGCGCAACTGCGCGACGGTAACGCCGAAGCGGTCGGCGATGGTAATGAGCGTGTCACCACTGCGGACACGATAGAGCGTTGTGCCTCTCGCCGCATAGCGAGGAGAGGCGGGAATGATGACGCCATTGACTCCGCTGAGATCAGTTGTTGAAGAGAGCTGGTTGACGTCGGCAATTTCCGAAACCTCAACGTGATATTGGCGTGCGATTTCGTGGAGGGTGTCGCCGGGCTTGATGGTGTGATAGCGCCAGTAGCGGCGCTTGTTTGCGGGAATCTGGGAGATGCGCTGTTCAAAGACATCTTTTGTGCCGGGGGGCAGGTGCAGTTCGAAGGTCTGGTCGGGCGGAGTGGCATCTCGCAGCAGGCTGGGATTGAGGCTGGCGATCTGCTGCACGGGCGCCCCGACGAGATCGGCAACGAGCGGGAGGTTGACGCTGTAGTTGGTTTGCACGCTGTCGTCGGCGAGAGGCGCATCGGGAGTGAGGTCGCTGAGGCCGTACTGCTTAGGGTTCTTCGCCATGATGGTGACGGCGAGGATGATAGGGACATAGTTTCTGGTTTCAGCAGGAAGGTTGTGGCGCTTGTAGAGCTCCCAGAAGTCGGCATAACCAGTGCGTTGCACGGCATGCTGAACATTCGCAGGGCCCCAGTCATAGGCGGCCATGGCGAGATACCAATCGCCGAATTGCTTGTAGAGATCCTTGATGTAGTTCGAGTAGGCGATGGTGGAGGCGACGGGATCGAAGCGGTCGTCGAACCATGCGGAGTGAGGCGGAGCGTGCGCGTCACCGGGCATGAACTGCCACATGCCTCCAGCGCCGGAGTGGCGATTGACGATCTGGGGGCGGAAACCGGATTCAGCAAATGCCTGATAGATGAGGTCCTGGGGTACGCCCTGCTGCTTGAGTATCTTCTCGATCAAGGATTTATAGCGGCCGAGGCGCTCGAGCGAGGCGACGATGGTAGCGTGTCCGCGCTTGCTTTTGGTAAAGAAGTTGATGTAGCTGGCGACGTAGTCGTTCATGACCAGCGGAAGATCGGAGTGCGTGGTCTTCAACTGCGCTTCCGCTTCGGCGCGGATGGCGGGATCTACAGGAAAGGTGACGTTGTTGGCGACGCCGACCGGAGTATTTTCAGCTTCGGGGGCGAGGCCGTTGCCCTGCTTGAGAGCGTCCATTTCGATGTTGTTGACGGCGTCGACGATGTGTTCGAACTCGGTGTTGAGTTCGGGCGTACTTTTGATGTCGATGCCGCAGGTGAGCATCTGATCGACGGCGTAGTCGAAGTTGGATTTGGCGGCGGCGAGGTGGCCCTGCTGATAGTTGGTGAGGCCATTCTGGTATGCAACTTCGACATTGTTAATGATCTGCTCGACATGGCGCTGCATTGCGGATTCAGGCTGCGATGGCGTTGACAGTGCGGCAGCCTGCGGAGCAGCGGGCACAGCAGACTGTGCCGTTGCGGCGAGAGGTGCGGCAACAGGCAGCAGCGCGGCCAAGGCGAGGGTGAATACGGCTCGAAAAACAACCATGCTTATTATGTGTGAGACGAAGGAGCGATGGAGCTATGCGAACCCGCGCCCTCTGGCTATTGTATGGGTTCGCGGGTTGGGGATAACAGCGAATCGGCAGGATTCGCAGTGATAAACTGAGGCATTGGAGCAGATGCTTCCGCGGGACGCCTCATGCGCGCTGAAGACGCGCCTCCTTCTTATGCATGGACAATAAGCACATACGAAATTTCGCCATTATTGCGCACATCGATCATGGCAAATCGACGCTCTCCGACCGCCTGCTGGAGCTGACCGGCTCGCTGACCATGCGCGAGATGCAGGCGCAGGTGCTGGACGCGATGGACCTGGAGCGCGAGCGCGGGATCACGATCAAGGCGCACTCGGTGCGGATGCTGTACAAGGCGCAGGATGGCGAGACGTATCAGCTGAACCTGATCGATACGCCGGGGCACGTGGATTTCTCGTATGAGGTGTCTCGTTCGCTGGCCTCGTGCGAGGGGGCGCTGCTGGTGGTGGACGCCTCGCAGGGCGTGGAGGCGCAGACGCTGGCGAATGCGTACCTGGCGATCAACGGCGGTCTTGAGGTGATTCCGGTCATCAACAAGATTGACCTGCCGAGTGCGGACGTGGTGCGGACGCAGGAGATGATCGAGCAGGCGGTGGGGATTGACGCGACGGATGCGATTCCGGTGAGCGCAAAGACGGGGCAGGGCGTTCCGGACATTCTGGAGGCGATTGTGAAGCGGCTGCCGCCGCCGCTGGGCGACGCGGAGGCTCCGCTGCAGGCGTTGGTTTTTGACTCGTGGTTTGACGCGTATCGCGGCGTGATTGTGCTGGCGAGGATAGTGCATGGGAAGCTGCGCAAGGGAATGCGGATCCGGCTGATGGCGAACGGGAAGGTGTTCGAGGTGGATTCGCTGGGCGTGCTGACGCCGAAGCCGGTGGAGATCGAGGAGCTGTCGGCGGGCGAAGTGGGATTTTTTATTGCCACGATCAAGAACGTGGCCGATACGAAGGTGGGCGACACCATAACAGAAGATGCGCGGCCGGCGGCGGCTCCGCTGCCTGGGTTCGAAGACATCAAGTCGATGGTGTTCGCGGGGCTGTATACCGTCGACTCGCATGAACACACGCTGCTGCGGGACGCGCTGGAGAAGCTGCAGCTGAATGACTCGTCGTTTTTCTTTGAGCCGGAGAGTTCGGTGGCGCTGGGGTTTGGATTTCGCTGCGGATTTTTGGGTCTGCTGCACATGGAGATCATCCAGGAGCGGCTGGAGCGCGAGTTCAACCTGGACCTGATTACGACGGCTCCGGGTGTGCGGTACAAGATTACGCTGACGGGCGGAGCGGAGCTGGAGGTCGATAATCCTTCGCGCTGGCCCGATCCTACGACGATTGAGAAGGTCGAAGAGCCGGTGATTACGGCGACGATTCTGACCAATGAGGAATACGTGGGCGGGATTTTGAAGCTGGTGGAAGAGAAGCGCGGACGGCAGAAGAACTTTGAGTACGTGACGCAGACGCGGGTGATGCTGACGTATGAGCTTCCGCTGAATGAAATTGTGCTGGATTTCTACGACAGGCTGAAGTCGGTGTCGAGGGGGTACGCGTCGCTGGATTACCACCTGTCGGGGACGTGGAATTCGCAGATGGTGAAGCTGGACATTCTGGTGTCGGGCGAACCGGTGGACGCGCTGTCGATCATTGTGCATCGGGACTTTGCGTATGAGCGGGGGCGGGCGCTGGTGTCGAAGATGCGCGAGCTGATTCCGCGGCAGCAGTTCGAGGTGGCGATTCAGGCGGCGATCGGATCGAAGATTGTGGCTCGCGAGACGGTGACCGCACTGCGCAAGAACGTGATTGCGAAGTGCTACGGCGGCGATATTTCGCGTAAGCGGAAGCTGCTGGAGAAGCAGAAGGAAGGCAAGAAGCGGATGAAGAGGATCGGGAAGGTCGATATTCCGCAAGAGGCGTTCCTGGCGGTATTAAAAATCGGCGAAGAGAGTTAGCCACTCGGGCGGATGCGCCTTCGGCGCCATTCTGGTGCGGGCGGTGGTGGCTGCTTCCGTTGGGCGCAGAAAAGCTGATTGCATGGGCGCACGCGGCTTCGCGCCATCCTTAAATTAGAACAATTTGCTGAGTGTTTTGCGCTCGGGCACGGCGGTGGTGACTTCTATGGAGCAGCGGCAGCCGTCCTTGTGGTTGATGCAGCCGACGATGGGGACGGGCGGGCAGTGCGGATCGGTTTCCATGACTTGCGTGAGGTTGTCGATGGAGGGGACGGTCATTTGCGCGAAGGGGCGCGCGGCTCGCCAAAACCAGACAGCTTCGGGGTATCTCCTTTGACGGAGGAGCGAGGCGAACTCAGGGCCGAATTCGGGATGAGTCAGCCACACAGATGTGAACCCTGGAAAACATTAAAGACCTGATCGCGGTGTGAGTCTAGAGGGAAGTGGAGGGGTGTTGGCCAACCCGATTTGCTTGTACCTTGCTAGCGTTTTTTGATCCCGCCACTCGAAGAGGCGTGGAGCACTGCGATTCTCACGATATTTCAGACCTGAGAAGCCTGCCTGCATTTAGACCTCGAAGAACTCCTCGTCGATTTTCTTGATCTGAAGCGTATCCTCAATCCGGCAACCGATATTCTGCCGAACCATGAGTGCCGCTAGATGGTTGCCATCAATGAGCACGATCCGTTTGCTCAGGAATTCTGCTGTTTCTCTCGCAGATGGCGAGAAGCCGGACGTCGTCACGAACAATCCCTTGCTGGCCTTATGGCGATCCAGACTGCCAAAGAAATCGCGGATCGCACCCGACCCAATATTGTTGCCTGCGGCGTACCGTTTCGCTTGGATGTAAACCCTGTCCAGGCCCAGGATATCCTGATCGATGACGCCGTCCACGCCGTCATCACCCGAACGGCCCAGCGTGCGGCCAGCCTTGTCCGCGCTTGTTCCTCCATAGCCCATGCTGAGTAACAGGTTTACGATAAGCCGCTCGAAGAAGTCGGGAGGCGCGCTACGAACGCGCTCCAGAAGGTCCTGCGCGAGTGTGCCTTCAATCTGCCGATGCGCAGATCGCATGATTTCATCTGGAGTCTCTTTCTGATCGGAAAGAGGGATGGGCGACTGGATTTGGGTACCGTCTGGCTCGGTCTCGGCGGACCGTTCTCGGAATTGGCGAAACTCTTCGAACTGATTCAGAAAGTGATTGTCGATTGCGGTAGGATTCGATTGCAGGACCGTTTGTCCTCGGGGCGTGATCTTGAAATGACCTCGACGTGTCGGCTCAACAAGCCCCGCCTTGCTTAAGTAGGATTTTGCCCAGTGAACGCGATTGCTGAAAACAGTCTGCTTTCCCGATGGCAGCAACTCTGATCTCTGCTCCGGACTGAGGGCCAACTCATCAGCGAGAGTGTCTACCACCGCTCCGATACGGGCTTCTTCCTTTGAGGCTGCCTTCAGGACAGGGAGCATTAGAAATTGGTAGTCAGGAATGGCCATCGTTCAGGGGCTCGTTGAATCGGGATGTCTTAATTGTAAGACCTGTTACGACTGGCGGATGGCCCATATCTCAAACATTCCCAACGATACAGAATGACTGTGCGATTCGTCTCGGAAAAGCGTTGGGCACCCATTCGGCGCTACAAGAGATATTCGCCGGGGCTAAAGCCCCGCTCTTTGAACGTCTTTACGGCACGACTAAAGTCGTGCCCTGATACCTGACTTACGTTCCGCAGAGTCTTTCCCAGCGCAAGCAAAAGCGGCCCATATCTCAAACATTCCCAACGATACAGAATGACTGTGCGATACGTCTCGGAAAAGCGTTGGGCCACCCATTCGGCGCTACAAGAGATATTCGCCGGGGCTAAAGTCCCGCTCCTTGAACGTCTTTACGGCACGACTAAAGTCGTGCCCTGATACCGGACTTGCGTTCCGCAGAGTCTTTCCCGCGCAAGAGAAGGCGCTTGAGAGGGCCACCTGTCCGTCTATTTCGCTTCGCGCGCTACTACGGGATCGGTATAGTTGTAGGGATTCCGGGTAGAAGAAAGAGATTGCAGTGAAAATATCCATTCCCCGATGGAAGCGTATGCTTTTTACTCGAACGGAGCACGCGCGAGGAATACCGAGAACGATCCACCGAACAGGCACAGTAATTCTGGCGGCGGCGTGTGTACTTTTCGTGGCGGTCTCGGGCAACGCGCAAACCGACCATACCGCCGGCAATCTTCCCGCTCTTCCAAAACCCGTCGAGCACCCCATTGAGGGCCTGAACTTTGCCGGCGGAGACGCGGCAATGCCCCCGTTCTCAGACAGAATCAAAATTGCTCCGGCGTTTCACCGTGCCCTTCTGAGGAAAGGCATGGCATTCCGCGTGATCACGGGCATGCAGTACACGCAGAACACGCTCGATGCTCCTGTGCCCGCGGATGAGCAAGTCTATGCCGGCCAACGTCCCTTCGGGAGCATATTTGTGCAGCCGATTCTTGCGGCCGACCTCCGTCAATTCGGGCTGCACAACGCGCAGCTCTATATGGGCGCGGTGTGGAATTGGGCTAGTTGGGAGCCTGCCGGTCCCAAAACGATTCAGTTGTGGAATCTATATTTCTACAAGACGTTCGGCGAGGACCGGGTGGAGGTGAAGGCCGGCTACCTTTCCAATAACATGAACTTTGTGGGCTTCTTCGTGGTCGGCGGATCCACGGCAACCGCCACGCAAGGCGCATACGGGATTTTGCCCGACGAGGCCGGCCTGTCCTACTTCCCTTTGACCGCGCCTTCCTTCAACCTGCGGGTTCATGGACCGGGCCACACCTACTTCCAGACCGCTGTGCAAAGAAGCCTGGACCCACGGGGAGGCCCCACCGAGGTTGAACGCAACCACACTGGGTTTCGCTTTATTCCCCACGGCGACAAGCTGGTCCTCGTCAATGAAGCAGGCTATCTTCGCCCTTCTGGCAAAGATGCGCGTGACGCATGGTTCCGCGCCGGCTATATACACAATGCCACGCGTTATCAGGACGAAGCCACTGGCCAACCAAAGCCGGGCAACTACTGTGCCTACGTACTCATGGACTACCAGTTGAGCCAGTCCAGCCGCGTGCATCCAAACCACGGTCTCTATGCCGGTGGATCGTTCATGACTGTCCCGGCAACCATGAACGCCTACCCCCGCTACTACGAAGCTCGACTGTACCAGGAAGCACCATTCCGCAAACGCCCTGACGATGTTGTATCGCTGATCGCATCCTATACCGGATATAGCCGCTACTTCCGCGACAACCTGGTGAGGGCAGGCAAGAGCACCTGGCAATCCGGCACCACGCTTACCGCCGGCTATTCCCTGCATGCATCACGCGGCAACTATGTAAGTTTTGGCTTGGGCTACGCGCACGGCCCGGCCATTTCCCCGCGGGTTCCGGATGCCCTCAGGGTCACCCTGAACTGGACCCTGTTCTTCTAGTCTCCTGAGTCATTGATTTTTTGCCGGCGAATGGAGAAACGCTTTAAAAGCACGGTCAATCAGGCTGACGCGGTCTCGGTCATGATTTTCACGATCGTGTCCTCTACTTCCTTCGCGACCCCTTCCAGTTGCGGCGAGTCGAACATCGCTAGAAGAATGGTTGGCCTGAGAGATGCCAATACGGTCTTGCCGCCCTCCTCGTAAATGGAGATGCGGCATGGCAGGGCGGTAGAGACGCTCATGTTCTGTTCGAGAACCTTCTTCGCTTGTAGCGGTTGACAGACCTCGAATATCAGGCATTCACGTTCAAACTCCACGCCCTTGTTCACCATGGTTTCTTTGAGGTTGTGAACCTGCATCACGCCGAATTGATTGGCCTGAACAGCGGCGTGCAAGGCAGTCGCAGTTTCGCTCACTGTTTTGCCAGTGGATGTTTTGACGAGCATTTTTCCAATCATGATTTGCACCTCGAGTCGCATGAGGGTGTTCAACGTGCGACTATTTTCTGGATAGTTTGCCAAGGATGAAGGCCAGAAGTGCCACCACCACGATGGTGGCCACCCCCCAGATCCACATCCCGCCACCCATCCATCCGTAATTGCCGTTCATCATAGGATCTCCTTCCGTGCCGTTGCGACGATTTGATCGAGCGTATCCGTGCTGCTCCCCAAAGGCTTATCGACCCAGGGATTTAGCTGCAGCAACCGTGGCCACTGTTCGGCTTTTCAGGATGATTGTTCTGGTATTGGACTGGATTCTTATCGAACTTGTCTTTGCATCTGGAACTACAAAAGGAATATGTCTGCCCAGCGTGCTTGGTGTGCCAGGCGGTGGTAGCGGCGTCAATCTCCATGCCGCAAACAGGATCTTTCATAGCGGTGGTACTGCTCATGCGGTTCTCCCTGGTCTGTAAAGTTGGGTCGAGGGAGTTGCAACGATCGATGGGCAGTCTCCAGTAGCGAATTTGATCCCCGCCCTGAAAGCCTCAACTTGTTTGCGAGAGTCCCCTACGGAAACTGTCTCACTTCGGAGCGAAACAGGTCTGGTCAAGAATGCTCAGGTCCATGCATGGGCACAGGGCATGGGCGCCGGGTTCAAACTTGTGGAACGAGGAGTGCTTGCTGCTGACGCTTCACGGCTTGATCGTCCGGAGTCGAAGCGCATTGGCGATCACCGAAACGGAACTGAAACGCATTGTAGGCGGGTTCCATATCTCGAAATCCCGATTCGACCACAACACGAGGGTGCACCACATCTCGATGGGGCACCCGGCGGCGGGGCTTCCACGATCCGTGGCGCAATCAGCCCATTACGCTGCTCGCCCGGCCGCTGCGCCCGACGCCCAGGCCCACTGGAAATTAAATCCACCCAGCTGGCCGGTTACGTCCACCACCTCGCCAATAAAATACAGCCCCGGAACTTCCCTGCACTCCATCGTCTGCGCTGACAGCGCGTCCGTGCTTACACCGCCCGCTGTTACCTCCGCCTTTTCGTACCCTTCCGTGCCTATGGGCGCAAACGACCACGTATGCAGACGCTGCTCGAACATTGCGAGCGCATGATTGGTCCACGCCTCGGGCATAGCCACCTGCAGCAGGCGATCCGCCAGCCGGGCCGAGAGTCTTGCACGCAGAGCTGCCTTTGCAGTTGCAGGATCGCGACGGCCGGGGGAGCTTCGCAAAGCTGACAGGACCTCCTGCCCCGGAGCCCAATCTACAATCACCGGTGCAACACCATCCCAGTAGGACGAAATCTGCAAGACAGCCGGACCGCTTAATCCGCGATGGGTGATCAGCAGTTTTTCCCGGAAGCTGCGCTTGCCAATGGACGTCTGCACCTCGGCAGAGATCCCAGCCAGATCGCAAAAAATCGCGCTCTGCTCATCGCCCAGCACCAGCGGCACCAGCGCAGGACGGCAGGCATGGACCGGAACGCCAAACTGGCGGGCGATATCGTATCCGAAGCTGGTCGCCCCCATTTTGGGAATCGACAGGCCCCCGGTGGCCACAATCAGCGCTGAAGCGGCGAACGCTGCGGTATCGGTAAGAAGAGTGAACTTCTGCCCATCGCGGTGAGCTTTGTCTGCTTGGTGTTCACGGTCTGCTTGGTGTTCACGCCGCACCTCGTGGACTTTTGTTCGCAGAAACAGGGTGACATCGGCGGCAGCGCACTCCTGGAGCAGCATATTGACGATTTGTTCCGCGGACCCGTCGCAGAAGAGTTGCCCGAGCGTTTTTTCGTGGTAGGCGATCCGGTGCTTCTCGACGAGAGCGATAAAGTCGGATGGCGTGTAGCGTGCCAGTGCGGAGCGGGCAAAATGAGGGTTGGAGGAGAGGAAGTTCTCGGGACGGCAATGCAGATTGGTGAAGTTGCAGCGTCCGCCGCCGGAGATGAGGATTTTCTTCCCCGCGCGCTCTGCGTGATCGAGCAAGGCCACGCGACGGCCTCGACGTGCCGCCTGAATGGCGCACATAAGACCGGCGGCACCGGCTCCCACCACAACAACATCAAAGGTCAGCTGTTCAACATTCTGCGTCACGTGCGGAAAGGCACCCAGGTAGATTCGGCGGTTTCTTCGGCGTTGTGGTTGAAGCAGAGGAAGGGCGCTAGTTTGTTCATGGGTGTGATGGTAGCAGCGTGCTTTCCCAGGTCTCAAAATCGAGACCTGGGGCACCCGGCGGCTGTGTCAATGGAAACGGTCCCAATTAGTCGGGGTCGTGGTAAGGTCCGAGGAATCGCTCGCCGTTAAAGTGAATCAGATGAGAGGGTGAGTCAGCTACCCATACCTCTGTTTCCCATGCAATTTCCGACAGATAGCGGCTCATGGTTGCTCGATTGGGAAAGGCGGTCACATAAACAAGACCAGCAGTAGATTCTTTGAACAATCTTGCAAGTTCCGAGTGTCGCTTACCGTCGACGGGCCCATGACTGGTGACGGACTCCACCAAAATCAACCAGTTCCGCTCGGGCTCATACAGAATTACATCGGGCATCTTGCCGTGCGCATCGACCTTAACGCCGATTTCAGACAGGAGTTCTGCATCGAAATAGCCCCATTTTTCGCCTGTGTCACCTGCGTAGATTAGCCGACTTCCGGGAGCAAAGCGGGCTGCAAATTCCTCAACGATGGCACGTATCAATTCACTGTGTTCGCCGGGGCTTAGCTCGATCACTTTCTCAGGTGAAATCTCCACGGGAACCAGCCGTTGTTTGCGTTCGTTTGCATAGCGCGATGCAAGTGTTTGTCGCTGTTCAAGGTAGGCGCTCAGGTAAGTAACCCAATCCTTCGAGCCGAAAGCGCGGAGCAAATCCAGTGCTGCTGGCTCGATCTGATAGACGGCGGCAGGGCTGTTCACAGGCCTGTCAGGTTTATCGGGATTGTAAAGTGCTAAACCAGCATCGACGAACTGGTGCATAGTCTGTCGCCGCACCGTCTCACGCGTATTTGGCGCATAGTCTTTCCGATAATTCTGTCGAATCCAGTCCATGATTGGCGTGATGCCAACAAGGGGATTTTCTGCCTGTTGCCATCTCCTCTTGGGGTCGAGATTGAGTAACGCCAACAAGCAAAGTGCTGAACGCTCGTTCTGCTGGGCACGGGGCAAGCCGAGAGAGGCGAGGATACCGAGAGCCTCTTTGATACGGGATTTGCTTCTCATCCGGCAAGTTTTCTCAATTGAGAATCCATCATACCTTGCGTCAGCTCGTTGTGAGATCTCGCCCATTCACCGAGGTTCATCAACGCTTTCAGGTCGGGGTACTTCATCAGACGAAGATCCGTAGCGTTAACCTGTGTGTGACCATTAAAACGGCGAAAGTAGTCGTCAACTACTGTAGTGTTCAGAAATGCTGCCAATCCATGGGCAAGCGCCTCTGGCAAGCCACGCTTGCCTCGATGAAAGACATTGAGATGATTCTCAAAACCCAACATCGCGGTGCCAGGGAGGTCGTCGGGTCGAACAACATTGGCAACAATGCGGCGCGGTTCTTCCTTTGATGAAAAGCGCCGTACAACCGTGTAAAAGCCGTTTGGGAAAAGCCATTTTTCAGTTTGAACATTACGGACAATCGCATTGCCCCGCTTCATGCCATCTTTAGGCCACTGAGTGATTCCTCCAGCGAAATGTCCGGGGTAAAGAAGTGGCACTGTGCTTTTGTCTGGTTGCTGCCGAATGTGCTCAAGCAAGCGGAAATCAACAATAGGACCGGTTGAAACCCCTATTTCAAGATCATCAAGCGAGCATGAAACGCGAGTGCACAGTTCGATATCGCTTTGTTTCGGCGATGTTGGCACGTGAATAAATCTCTCAGAATCAGTGGGAAAGACAATCCTTTCGAACCGATGTTGTTGGCTAATAAGGTCGGAAAAGCTATCGTCGGTCGAAGTTGAAATCGTGACTTCGCCCTGTACGCCACCTCGCTCCAACCTAACGATAACGTTTTCCTGAAGAACATCATCTTCCTTGAACGCTTGTGTTCGTGAGGCGAACAGGTGTATTTGTCTCAGCGCTGAGTTGCGCAGCAAAAAATCACGAAATGGCCTGTAATATGGGCCGTTACAGAAGCTCCTTGGAATGATCGCCACGAGCTGTCCGCCCGGCTTCATAAGAGATAGAGAGAGCGCAACAAAAGCCGAATACAGATTGACAGTCTCGATTCCAACCTGACGCAAAATATGTCGATGTGCCGACTCGCTATTGATCTTCTTATACGGTGGATTCAGGATAGCGTGGCTAAACTTGCCGGGGACCAAGTGTTGCAACGCTGCCTCGTAGATGAAATCGCCTGGCCGTATGTGTGTAGACACGGGGAAGCGAGCGGTATACCGCGACAACGTTTCTTCAAGATGTCCTCGGAGCATCGGATCGATTTCATATGCCTCGACTTCGATACGCTGAAACCGTAGCTCGTCACTCGCGGCCCATCGGTCAAGAAAAGCGCAGCTTAAAGCTCCAATACCTGCACCGGCATCAAGTAACGTGCAAACTGGCAGTTCACTTGCTGGAAATAGAGATGCCATGAAGCGCGCAACGGCGGCAGGGGTCATAAATTGACCGAGCTGTGATTTTCTATTTATTTCAAGCCGCGGCGTCACGACGCGGCGAACGCTGTCAGCGTGATCGAGCAATGATGTACCTGCTTGTTTTGTAGAGCGCATTCTTATTCTGAGTTGAGGATAGTCATAAGAGACCACTACTGCCAACAGATTATGCTGGAAACTCCCCAGTGGCGACCCAATTAGGTGCTCCTGTCACGCTGTATTCCCAATATGTATCACCGCTTCACCCGTACTTGCTCAGCAAGCCTTTCAAACGTTCCGAACTCTGAATCTTTGCTGTCTGGCTATTCGTCGCGGCCGGGGCGGGACATTAGTTCCTCTATGGCGGTGAGCGGGTGTTTGCCCTGGTGGAGGATGGCGTGGACCTGGGCGGTGATGGGCATTTCTACGTGATGGCGCTGGGCTAGCGCGAGTGCGGCGGCGGTGGTGCGGACGCCTTCGGCGACTTTGCCGTGGAGGGCGGCGAGGGTGTCGGCGACGGAGTGTCCCTGGCCGAGTTGCTGGCCGAGCCAGCGGTTGCGGGAGAGCGATCCGGTGCAGGTGAGGACGAGGTCGCCTAGTCCGGCGAGTCCGGCGAGAGTTTCGCGGCGGCCTCCGCAGGCGACGGCGAGGCGGGTGATTTCGGCGATGCCTCGGGTGATGAGGGCGGCGGTGCTGTTGTGGCCGAGGGCGAGTCCAGAGACGACTCCGGAGGCGATGGCAATGACGTTTTTGAGCGCGCCGCCTAGCTCGACTCCGGTTACGTCCTCATTGGTGTAGAGGCGGAGGGTGCGGCTGGCGAATTCGTTCTGAATGAGGGCGGCGAGGTTGAGGTCGCGGGAGGCGATGGTGACGGCGGTGGGTGCTCCGGCGGCGACCTCCTGCGCGAAGGACGGGCCGCTGAGCACGGCAATGGGCAGATGGAGGCGGTGCGCGGCGAGGACTTCGGCGATGACCTGGCTGATGCGGAGCGCGGATTGGTCTTCGATTCCCTTGGTGGCGCTGACGATGGACTGGCCGGGATGCAGGTAGGGCGCGAAGTGCGTGTAGGACGCGCGGACGTGATGCGAGGGCATGACGCTGAGGATGATTTCGGCGCTGGAGAGCGCGTCGGCGGCGTTGCTGGTGACGGTGATGGAGTCGGGAATGGGGAAGCCGGGCAGGAAGGCGGTGTTCTCGCGGGTGGCGCGGATGGCGTCGGCGACGGCGGTGGAGTGGGTCCAGAGGGTGATGGAGTGGCCGCCGGGCTGGGCAGGGCTACTTCTTTGCTCAAGGCTGAGCGCGAGGGCGGTGCCCCAGGCTCCGCCGCCCATGACGGCAATTTTGCTCATGCTTGCGAGACCTTCGGCTTGCCGAAGCGGTATTCGGTTCCGTTGAGGAGGCGGGTGATGTTCTGGTGGTGCCTGGCGATGACGATGATGGGCACGAGGACGATGACGGCGGTGAGCCAGGGTCCGTAGAGCGGGTGAGGCAGGAGCAGAGCGGCGGCCGGAATGACGACGGCGGAGAGGATGGAGGCCAGCGAGACGTATTTTGACAGGCCGAAGACGCCGGCGAAGACGATGAATCCGGCAAGCGCGGCGAGCGGCACGAGGGCGAGGAAGACTCCGAAGGCGGTGGCCACGCCTTTGCCGCCCTTGAAGCGGAGCCAGACGGTGTAGATGTGTCCGAGGATGGCGCAGAGGGCGGCGAGAGCTTCGGCGTTGCGCAGCGGGACGGGAACGAGGCCGGGGATGAAGAAGATGCGGCTGGCGAGCCAGACGGCGAAGAAACCCTTGCAGGTGTCAAGCAGGAAGGTGAGGGCGCCGAGTTTTTTGGCTCCGGAGCGGACGACATTGGTGGCTCCGATGTTGCCGCTGCCCTTGGCGCGGATGTCCTGGTGGAGAAAGAGGCGGACGAGCACAAAGCCGAAGGGGATGGAGCCAAGCAGGTAGGCGGCGAGGCCAACCAATATGTAGGTGAGTGTGGACATCGCGCTTATGAGTTTAACAGTTGATGATGGGCCGGATTGGTATTCTGAAGGGGTTGCGATGGCGAGATTGAAGGCCAAGTCGGAGATGTATGGCGAGCGGGCGTTGATTGCGGCGCTGCGGCGGCGGGTGGAGGCGCGCGGCGGGGTAGGCGCGAGTGATCTGCGGCTGGGGATTGGCGACGATGCGGCGATTGTGCGCGTGAGAGCGGGCGAAGAGCTGGTGGTGACGACGGACTTTTCGCTGGAGGGCGTGCATTTCCGGCGGGACTGGCATGCTCCGGAGTCGGTGGGGCACCGATGCCTGGCGCGCGGGCTGAGCGATGTGGCGGCGATGGGGGCGCGTCCGGTGGCGGCGTTTTTGTCGCTGGCGGCGCCGGAGGAATTGTTGCGCGCACGGCGCGGGAAGAGCTGGGTGGAGCGTTTTTTTGATGGGCTGCTGACGCTGGCGGAGCAGCATGGTTGCGCACTGGCGGGCGGCGATACGGCCGAGGCGCGAGGCGACGCGTGTTTTGACATTGTGGTGCTGGGCGCGGTGCGGCGCGGGCGGGCGCTGTTAAGGTCGGCGGCGAAAGCGGGCGACCACATTTATGTGACGGGCGCGCTGGGCGGCGCGGCGGCGGAGCTGCTGGCGCTGGAGCGCAGTCCGCGCAGATTTGCGCGGGTAACGAAGGCGGAGGCGGGACATCCGCATTTGTATCCGGAGCCGAGGGTTGAGGTTGGGCGGCGGCTGGCGGCGCTGAAGGGAATTGATGCAGCGATGGATGTGAGTGACGGGCTGTCGGTGGACCTGGCGCACCTCTGCGAAGAGTCGGGCGTGGCGGCGGAGTTGGATGCGGGGGCGATTCCGGTGCATCGGCTGGCGGTGGAGGCGGAGCGCAAGGGATGGGCTGCGAGTGCGATGGATCTGGCTCTGCATGGGGGCGAGGACTACGAACTGCTGTTTACGGCAGGGCCGGAGGCGCGGGTTCCGCGAAGTGTGGCGGGGGTTTCTGTTCACAGGATAGGGCGGGCGGTGCGGAAGAAGGCGCGGGGTCCGCAGGTGATGCTGCGAAGCGATGACGGGCGCGAGCGGGCGCTGGAGGCGCGGGGTTGGGAGCATTTCGGGGGAAGCTAGAGCCAACAGGAAACAGCCCACAGAGATTAGGGATTCACGAGCATGAAGGAGAATTGTTGATGTGTGGCTTGCTTGCGACGATGCGTGGTGAGTGCTGTTTAGAAGCAGCGCGCCGAAGATTTCATAAGGCCATGCTGGAGTGGCATGGCCTTATGCCTTTGCGAATCAATTGCTGAATTCCGGTGGTTGTGGGATGCCGGCCTGTTTTGTGTTTGGCAGTTTGCCGGTGCTGCGCCAGGCTTCTTCGATGGCGCGAATGTGGTTGCGGCGCTGCTGCCAAAGCTGCATTTTGAGGTCGTAGCGAACGAGAACATTGTTGAGCCAGAAGGGGCGATTTTCCGCGAGCCAGGCGCGCTTGTACAGTTGGCGGACGGATGCATAGCCGTTCACGAGATCTTCGCAGCGCCCGTTGTTTCCGTCCATCGACTCGAACAAGTTTCCAATCCGATCTTTCGCCTTCTTTGATTTGTCCTTACGCATGGAATAGATCTGCGCGTAGGCCTGCGCCATTTCATCGGAAAGCTGCAGCTTGAGGGCGGCGAAGTCGATGCGGCGCGCGGCCATCTCCATTGCTTTGATGACTTCGGGGTGGAGGAGGTGCGGCGATTCGGCTTGGGCTTCCATCAACTGCCGGAGAGCGTCTTCCGCATAGAGGCGCACCTGAGGAAGATTGGGGCGGAGTTTCGCCGCCCTTGCCTGTGCGTCCGGACTCCAGGGATCGAGCCAGAAGACGGAGTCGGAGATGTCCCATATGTGGGTGATGGCGAGGAGGTCGTGCTGAGCTTCCATGACTTTTCCGGTGTTGTCGTGGAAGAAGGCCTGACCGAAGGCAGCCTTGTAAGGCTTGCCGCTGCTGAGTCCAGGCTGCCAGCTTGCGGCGGCGCCAAAGAGGACGCCGAACCAGTCTTGGCTGAAGAGGCCTTCGCCGTCGTCGTTCCAGACGGCGAGGAGCGTACCGGTGGAGCCGAGGCGCTGGCCTGACTCGACAAAGCCGGAGATGTTGTCGATGGCGACGTCGCCGAGCGGATACATCTGGGACCAGTTGGCATCGCCGGGCGCGACCCATGTTTCCATTCCAGCATTCTTGAAGGGAAGGATGTTCTTGTCGTAGTTGTCCTCGTGCCAGTAGATCCAGGGGACGGCGATCATGTCTTTGGGCAGGCCCTGGATGGCGGCGGGGTCGTTCCAGGCGATGTCTCCCCAGAAGAGCAGGCGGCGATGGAGCGGCGCGAGGGTGGTGTGAATCTGGGAGAGGAAGTCGGCATAGACGGGGCCGAGGCCACGCTTCTCGACTTCGGCTTTGGTGCGGCCGGTGCCGAGGTCGAAGGTTTCGTCGGCTCCGATGTGGAGGAAGGGGCTGGGGAAGTCCTCAGCAAGCTGCGTGAACCAGGACTTGATGACCTTCTGCGTACCCGGTTGATGCGGCGCGAGGACGTTGCCGTGCGGATTTTCCGCGAGGTCGGCATAGGTTTCATTGGTGAGGATGTGATGCAGATGGCCGAAGGCTTCCTGCTCGGGGACGATGATGACGTGATAGCGGCTGGCGTAGCGGGCGAGGTCCTGCGCCTGAGAGCGGGTGATGGCTCCGCCGGGCGGGGTGATGGCGGGATCGGAGGCGTACTGGATGACGTCTTCCATGTAAGGCGAATAGACGTTGACCTTGAACGCAGCGAAGGTGCGGATCTGATGCTTCATGAAAGCGATGGTGGGAAGCGGGCCGCGCGAGAGGTCGTCGCTCACGCCGCGGTAGCGCATGGCCGGCCAGTCGCGGATGGAGCCGGTGGGGATGAAGGCGGACTGGCCGTAGCCCTGCAGCAACTGCTTGAGTGTCTGCACGCCGTAGAAGATGCCGGCGGAGGTGGCTGCGATGATGGAGACCTTGCCCTGCCGGGCGACGAGGACGTAGCCCTCACGCTGCATGGCGGGTGTGAAGGTGAGGTTGGCGGATTGCAGGAGTTTTTGTGCGGCGGGCGTGTTTTTGCGGAGAAGCCAGATGGTGAGCGCGGGCGCGCCGGTGTTCGGGGTGACAAGAATGCCGCGCGCACGCATGGCCTGCTTGAGGTCCTGCGCGGCGAAGTAGTCCTGGGCGTTGCCGCTGTGGACGACGACGAGCGCGCTGGCGGCGGTGGTGACGCCGGAGAAGTGGGATGCGCGCGGGATGGGGATGAGGCGAGGCTGGGGAAAGCTCTGCGCGTGGAGGGATGTGGCGGCACAGCTGAGGAAGGCGATGAGCAGGATGGCGGCGGCGAGGCGCCCTGTGCGGCTGGCGCGTGTGCGGCTGGGAATTCGGGACAGAGATGAAGGCAGAGAGCGAGAGCGCAGCAGAAATGTCATGGACTACCCTTTATTGGAGGCTGGAAATGGCCGGATACTTCTCCATCGCCAAAATACACCATGAGGGGAATAGGGGTGGGCGGGCTCTGGAGGTGCGCGGGTTGGGAGCATTCCAAGGGAAGCCAAGACGCGGTCAGCTGGTGAAACGGTCAGCGACGTAGCGGTCAGCAGCCAGCGAACTTGATGTGGTGAAAGGCGCGGCATTTTGAAAGGCGCGGCATTTTTTGTGGTGGGAGATGATTTTTGTCTTGCAAATGCATTCCTTGCAGGCGTATTTCGGTTAGTTCGTTCACGGGTGTTCGCGCCCGGGACGCTAAAACGAGTAGCCGTGTAAGGAGGATCGATGCAGGCTCTGCGGCATTTATTGGGAGTTTTGTTGTTTTGTGCGGCATTTCTGCTTGGAAAGCTAATGGCTGACCGGCGCAGGAAGCTGGCGGAGAGACTGACACCTGGCTCCAGCGACCCGGAGCAACTGAGTAAAATTTTCCTCTACAGTGGAAGAACTATCGAGACAGTGAGCGCCGTGGCGGGGTTTGTAGAAGCGGTTGCGGTGCTGGTGCTGTTGTTTTAGAGGCGGCTGGAGTCCGGTCAGCTGGTGAAGCGGCCAGCTAAGAAGCGGTCAGCGGCCGGGCGGCGGCGCGGTTGAATTCTTCGGCGAGGGCGCCTTGGTGCTGGTTCCACCAAGTGGCTTCGTTTCCTTCCGAGGCGAAGTGTTCGGACTGGAATTCGGAGTGGGGCATGGGTGTTTGCGCCTATCACACACATTCTATTCAGCACCTCGTCTTTCGCGATGATTGGAGGCTTCGCGCATTTCCAGCCATGCCGGGGCTTTATACTTGAAGAGGCAGGTCGAAGGCTGCGTAGGGCAGCGATGGCTCCCCGCTTTGTGCGGATGAGGGCGCCTGGGGTCCGTGATGACGGGCAGAAATGAGTATCTTTGACATCCGAACAGTTGCAGAATGCGCGCGCCGAGCGTTGGCGCCAGTCCTCGAACCCGTTACTTACCGCTGAAGATGCGCGGGAGTGGATGGAGAGTACAGGGCTTTGTCTTTTTCTTCCGCGGAGGGCGCATTTTGCGGCTCCGGCTCCGTCGTTTGTAGAAGCGGTGGCGGGGACGGTAACGGATACTCCCACGCGCGAGACAGTGGAGCAGGCGACGGAGCTGCTGAAGCGGCTGGCGGCGGATGCGGCTGTGGTTCCTTTAAATTTATTTGGTGGCGCGGGTGCGCCGGGCGCAGGGTTTGGCGCGGCGGCTGTTGCCGGGCCCACAGGGCTGGGGTCGTTCGATACTCCGGACTTTGTGGCGGCGCGCGAGGCGCTGCCGTATGTGTTCAGCCTGATTGGCGGGCGGAACTGGAAGAGCGGGCCGGGTGGTAAGGCTTCTCCGCTGATGGTGGAGCTGTGGACGCTGCTGGAGAGCAAGCTTTCGGCAGGAGACGGCGCGCAGACGGCGGGGGAGATCCAGCAGGCGCTGGGGCGCGAGGTGACGGAGACGGCGGTGCTGCGGACGCTGGGCGAGCTGTGGCAGGGGCTGCGGGTGGTTCCGGTGTATGACGGCCCGGGCCTGGGAGCCGACACGCGGTGGGAGCTGACGCAGGCGCGGTTTGCGGCGGAGCTGACGGCGTCGCAAAAGGTGGCGCAGACAACGGCGCTGTCAACACTGGTGGCGCTCTATCTGGAGAGCGCGGTAGCGGCGGAGGAAGATGAGATTGAGACGTTTCTGTCTCCGTTGACGTCGCGGTCGCGGGTGCGCGAGGTAGTGAATGGCTTGCAGGCTACCCGTCAACTGGGGCTGGTGAGCGTGGGCGCGCATCCGCTGCTGCATGTGGCGGGCACGCTGCCGGAGTTTGCGGAGGCCGAAGGGGTCAGCGAGTCAGCGAGTCAGCGGGTCAGCGAGTCAGCGAGTCAACGCGGAGATGGAGCTTCCGAACGCGTGCGCGAGAGGCCGAGGTTCGGTGGGGCACCGGGCGCGGGGCGGGAAGGCGCAGCGGGAAGGCCGGAGCGGAAAAGCTTTGTGCGCAAGCCTTTTGAGCGGGGAGACAAGCGGCCGTTGGGGAAGAAGCCTTTCGAAAAGAAGCCCTACGAGCGTGGGGAGAAGAGACCTTACAGCAGACCGCAGGATGGAGAGCGGAAGCCCTACGAGCGCAAGAGCGCGGATCGTGGCGAAGGGTTTGCGGCGCGTGGCGGTGAGCGTCCGTATCGTCCAAAGACAGAAGGCGAGCGTCCGTATCGCAAGCCGGAGGAGCGGAGGCCGTATGGCGCGCGGCCGCAGAGTGGGGAGCGGAAGCCGTTCGGGAAAAAGCCATTTGAGCGGAAGCCGTATGGAGCGCGGCCTTCGGGCGGTGCGAGGCCGTTCGATAAGGAGCGCACGGGTGAGCGGCGTTCGTTTGGCGGGGGCGGGAAGTTTCCGCCGAAGAGGACTGGAACCGGGCCGGCGAAGCCGTGGCAGGAGCGCGGCGGTGACCGTGAAGGCGGACGCGAAGGCGTGGGCGGCACGGAACGGACGGGCGGCGAACGGAAGAGTTTTGGCGGAGAGAAACCGTTTGGCGCAAGGAAACCGTTTGGCGGGCCGAGGAAGTTTGGGGCCGCAAAACCTGGGGCCGGGAAATCATTTGGCGGGCCGAGGAAGTTTGGCGCGGGAAAGCCGGGCGGCGGGAAGAGCTATGGGAGGTCTGCGGCTACGGGAAGATTTGAGCGCGGAAAGCCGGAGGAGAAGCGGCCGTTTTTCCGGGAGCGTCCGGTAAAGGATGGAGAGGGCGAGCCGCGCAGGCGCGAATTTGGTTCTGAGAAGCGCGAAGGCACTGACGCGAGACCGGCGAAGCGCACAGGCGGATGGAAGCCGAAGGGCGCGGGCTTTGCGACGGGCGGCAAGCCGGGGTTCAAGAAGGCCGGGAAGCCGTTCGGGAAGCCGGGTTTCAAGAGCAGTGGTAAGCCTGGATTCAAGAGCGGCGGCAAGACGTTTGGCAAGCCGGGTTTCAAGAGCACAGGTAAGCCGGGATTCAAGAAGGCCGGGAAGCCGTTCGGGAAGCCGGGGTTCAAGAAGGCGGGGCCGGGCGGGTCTAAGCCTCCGTTCAGGAAGAAGAAGGAAGGGAGCGGAGACGGCGAATGACGCGGCGCGCCTGCATTATTGCAATTGACGGCCCGGCGGGTGCGGGCAAAAGCACGGTGGCGAAACACATTGCGGCCCACTTCGGATTTTTGAATCTGGAGACGGGCGCGATGTATCGGGCGTTTGCGCTGAAGGCGCTGGAGACGGGCGTGGACGTGGACGATGCAGCGGCGCTGGAGAGACTGGCGGCGGAGACGGCGATTCGGCTGGAGGCGGGCGTCGGCGGGAATCGCGTGCTGCTGGACGGCGAGGATGTGACGGTGCGGATTCGCACGGCGGAGGTAACGCAGGCGGCGTCGCGGGTGAGCGTGCATCCGGCGGTGCGGGCGTGGATGGTGGGCCTGCAGCGGGCGCTGGGCGACGGCGCGCATGTGGTGATGGAAGGGCGGGACATCGGGACGGTGGTGTTTCCGCATGCGGACTTGAAGTTTTTTCTGGATGCGTCCCCGGAGGCGCGGAGCCAGCGGCGGTATGAGCAGACGGAGCCGGCGAATGGGAAGGACGGCGTGGACGCGGCGGCTGCGGAGCGGATTGCGCAGGAGCTGCGGGAGCGCGATGCGCGGGACCGGAACCGGGCGGAGTCTCCGCTGCGGGCGGCGGAGAATGCGATTGTGATCGACTCGACAAACATGGCGCTGAATGAGGTGCTGAAGTTTATCGAGGGCCAGGTGGAAGAGCATTTGCGGGACTGCGCGTCCGGCGACACGCGCTTCGCGCCTATCCTGAATTAGAAGGAGTGGTCGCTTCCGTTGGTCGCGGAGCGGCGGAAGTGCTGGGTGTGGCGCGCGACCTGATTGTGAACCGGAAGATTCATGCGGTGTACCGGTATGCGCTGCCGGCGCTGGCTGTGTGGCAACTGTTTATGGTGCAGCTGTGGATGCATCCTCCGGAGTGGTAGGTGCGGGTGACGAACGCGCTGATTGGGTGAGGGCGCGGCGGGTCGGGTATCATAGAGGGATGCAGACGGGCTGGGCGGCCGCTGCCGCATTCGCTAACGCGCATGCGGGAGAGGAAAGTCCGAACTCCGCAGGGCAGTGTGCCGGATAACGTCCGGGATTGCAGCGTAAAGGCTGCAAGACGGCCAGTGCCACAGAGACGATACCGCCTGTGTTCCTAGCGGAACGCAGGTAAGGGTGAAAAGGTGCGGTAAGAGCGCACCGCTCCGACGGTAACGGCGGAGGCATGGTAAACCCCACACGGAGCAAGACCAAATAGGGAGGAATTGCGTGGCCCGGCCCAGATGGCTGCGCGAGCGTGCCGGCCCGGCGCGCCAACGATGGGCTACTCGCCGCGGCTTACGCCTCGGCGAGGCGGAAACCTCCGGGTAGGTCGCTGGATCGCATCAGCAATGATGCGGCTAGAGGAATGGCCGTCCTCGACAGAATTCGGCTTACAGGCTCGTTTGCAGAATGGGGCCCTCATTTTCCTGACGGGAGGTGGGGGCCTTCCTTGTTTGCATCCTCCCCACATCTCTGCGAGACGTTGGGGCCACCCCGGCTGTGGGTTACTTTGGTCAGGGTTTGGCATTTGACGTGCGCGACTCTAAAAAATTAAGTTCCTGATTCTATTTTGTTTATTGGAGTTTTCGCGGCAACGCGCTCATTCCAGGATGGTTACGTCTATAACCTTGTAAATAAGCAGGTTATGGGCGACATGCAGTCGGCTCTCCGGAGAAACAAAGAGGCGCAGCGGGTGGCTGCGCCTCTTTGCGTTGAATGAAATTTCAGCTATATCCAGTGTAGCAGG